>Ga0190361_1000110_pt1 | contig 32613 bp, 30 predicted proteins | sample 48721845_MG_FD_161273 | JGI IMG/M metagenome (GOLD analysis project Ga0190361, IMG submission 161273) | Hydrothermal vent microbial mat bacterial communities from Southern Trench, Guaymas Basin, Mexico - 4872-18-4-5_MG | ecosystem: Environmental > Aquatic > Marine > Hydrothermal vents >... | reverse complement strand
CTATTACATTATGCCCTTTTTCCACTAACTTTAAAGCAAGTTGAAAAACATGATATTCTACCCCTCCGTATTTTACTGGTATTCCTTTTTGGCCTATTATTGCTATTCTCATAGTTTTTTTTATCTCCTCCCTCACTCTCCCCCCTCAAAGAGGGGGGAGAGTGAGGGGGGGATTCCCCTCCAACAAGAGTCGGAGGGGAGAGATTCCATAAATGGAAAATCTTAATATTCTACTGAAAAAATCTTGTCCGAAGAAATATTGGTGTGAAATTTTAATTTTTTTGCTGAAATAATTCTGCCATCTTCCGGAAAATAATTCTTAATTACCTTACTTGATACAATCTCTATATCCAACGGCAACTCAAGTATCCCTGATTGTTTTTGTACCAATAATTTATAATCGCCCTTTTTAATTCTTGAAGGTAAAAGATATTCCAATACAATAGTTTTTGTTTCTCCTAATTTTACTGTAATAAAATTTCCGAATACGGTTTTATTAAGTTCATCCAAAAATCGCACTTCTTCCTCTCCTCCCTCAAACTTAACAAGCCAACTTCCTTTAGGAGCATAAACTCTTAAATAATTTCTATAATCAGAAGTCATCCAGTCATATTTCTTTCCTGTATGTGTATAAGTTATTTCCAAATGAGCAAGAGGTCTTTCTTCTGTCAAATCCACTCTATATTTTACAAATCTTTTAATATAATAATCTGTTTTTTTGGCTAAGAGATTGGAATCTATTATCATTAAATAATCCCCGGAAAAATCTTTTACTTTTCCAGCCCAGTTTAACTTTTCAATTTTGCCCTGCAAATCTTTATCAAAAAAATAAATCAATATATCTTTTTTATCCAAATGCTCTTCTGCTATTTTTAATAATTTCAATTTCTTTTTAAGGGAAAGTTTTTTATATTTTTCTTTTAATTTTCCTGCTATCTCTTTTAAAATAAGTTTTCTGTTTAAAAATTGAATTCCTTTTTGCGCATAAACTTTTTCTACATAATGCTCAAGATTTATTATGTCCTGTTTTTCTCCTTTAAGACATAAATCATCAGCGCATATTGGGCCTATTTCATTTATTATGCTTACTAATACATAGGGATTTATTGCAATTACTCCATCTATTTTTTCTTTGCCTCCTTCATGGTTGTAAAAATAAACTGCCCTTTTTGCAGTAGTAGGAAAATCAGGACACCAATTGCAATCGCGAAACTGCAATTTTCTAATTTTTAGATGCTCCTGCATTACTTGGGGAGGTTTAACAAAAAAAGAACTTTTTCTGTCCAAAACATAACTTCCTTCTACTTTCAAGTCCAAAATTTTTCCATCTTTTAATTTAACAATCCCGTAAGAGCCAATAAATCCTCCTGCAGGCCTTATTTCAAGATTATTCTGAAAAAGTAACAAATAAGTTTTTTCTTTATTAAATCCGGCAATTTCCGGAGAAATAGACAAAATAGAAATAATTTTATTTTTTGCGGGAAGAACTTTTGGAAAGAAATTGCCAATATTCTTTAAATATCTTGTATTGCTTCCGAGTTCAAAATAACGATATGCTAAAATTACAGGCAATACTATAATTATTACAATTATTAGAATAAAAGAAATTTTTGATTTTATATTCATATTTTTCTGAGGGTAAAACCCTAATGAATTAAGGATGCGTAAATTTTTATAATTTTTCTATAATGCAACTCTGAATTATACTTTTCTTCTATTAACTTTTTAGCATTTTCTCCCATTTCTTTTATTTTCTTAGAATTATTAAAAAGATCTTCAATCTTACACTTTAAATCAATATAATTTCCCGGCTCAAACAATAAACCTGTTTTGTTGTTCTTTACCAGTTCCGGCAATCCTCCAATATTAGAAGCAATCACTGGTTTTTTCAAGGAAAATGCCTCTAAAACCGAGACCGGAAAATTCTCATACCATTCTGATGGAATCACCACAAACATAGATTGTCTAATAATTCTTTTCAAAGAATTATCCCTGTTATAACCTAAAAATTGGACATTGTCAAGGGAATTTCTTTGGGCAAATTTTTTTAATTCACATTCCTCCTCTCCCGTTCCTGAAATTTTAAGGGTTATCTCAGGAAGAAATTTCATTGCATTTAGCAAAGTAAATAACCCCTTTTCTTTAGACAAACGGCCAAAATAAAGAATATAAGGGTTATTTTTGTTGTGTAGGTCCTGCAAGGGTTCTTCAGATATATGTGTTATATCTGGAGGTACAAAATTAGGCAGATAAACTATTTTTTGTTCAGGAAATCCGAATTGAACAAATTTTGCTTTTAAAAACTTACTTGGAGCAATAAACAAATCAATATGCTTATATATGTTTTTTAAATAATTAAAATACGCTTCCAAACAACATATCCCGCTTATTAAATAAGAATCCAGCACGCATTTATTCAAAAAAGCATTATAATATTTTTTCCTATTGCATTTCTCGCAAATTTTTCCTTTGGTATATAATCTATAATTCGGACAAATAAGTTTCCAATCGTGCAAAGTCATTACTATAGGAATTTTGTACTTTTTTAACAAAGGTAAAATTGAAAAAGATATCTGATGATAAATATTATGCAAATGGGCAATGTCCGGCTTTGTATCAATAATTAATTTTTCTAATTTCAAGTTTGCTTCTGGGTTGGAAAAAATATGCATTGCATTTTTTATTTTTTCTAATATCCCTTTGGTTTTTCTATAATCTATCTCAGAGATAAAATAAGAACTATAAATTGATGGCAGGTTTTTCTTGTGTTTACTGCTAAAATGAATTACTTGATGTCCTTTTTCTTGAAGTAATTCGCACAGATTAAAAAAGTAGCGCTCGCTACCTCCTTTTAGGTAAAAAAATTTGTTGATTTGAAGAATTTTCATTATTTTGTGGGGGCAGCCCTCCTCCGACATATGTCGGAGGAGGGCTGCCCCCAATACAATCCTTTTTACAAAATTTTTAATCTATTTTTCAAAATCCACATTCCTACTTCCATCCAATGCAATTTCATACTCACTCTGGCAGTACAAATCATCCAATTAGAAGGATTATCTTGAACTCTTATCTTTTTTATCTCACTAAAATCTCTTATCTCTTTAATATTTCCCATTTTATAAGAGGAAACCACTGAGGGAAAAACATTCCCATAAGGGTCTAAATAAAATGACTTTATTCCGCTATAATCCGGCAAAATCCTTTTTTTTGTGGAAAGAAAATAAATCATTCCATAAGTAAAATAAGCCCTAAGCCATTTTTTTAAAGAATATGACTTAATCTCATTTTTCATTAACCAATAAAGTTCATTTTTTAATTTATTGATATTTGAAACTTTCTTTTTCCCAAAGAAAAACTCAGAACTATGAACTACTGCTAAACTAAATTCTACACTCAATTTTTTCGATAACTGATAAACTTTTTTCAATTGATTGACATTGTAATCTCCGGCAGTAAAAGCAATTTTTAAGTTTTTAACTTTTAGTTTTTTAAGAGATATAAGGGTTTCTATTGCTTTATCAAATGCATTATCAATCCCTCTTATTCTATTATGATTTTCTCCTATGCCATCAACAGAAACGGCAATTCCAATATTGCTCTTTTGGAATTTAAGAATTTTTCTTGTTTTTTCTGTTATTATTTCAGGCAAAAGTCCATTTGTAGAAATAATTATTTTAGGAAAATTACAGGTTTTATTGATTGCCTCTATAATCTCTTCTAAATTTTCTTTTAGGAACGGCTCCCCGCCAGAAATATTGACATTTTTAAGAGTTTGTGGTAGTTTATAGTAGTCACTGGGCTGCAGTTCATTTTCTATATCAGGATTTTTCTTCCATATATCACACATCCTACATCTGCTGTTGCATCTGTAAGTTACAGCAATTACTGCATCCTCAAATCCGAGCTTTTCAGCATCAATTCCCGTTTTCTCAAATTTCTCTTTATTGATACTATCTAACATGGTAAATCAAACTATAACAAATATCGGAAAAATTGTCAAGGAAAAGAAACTTCTCTGGATTTTATGTTTATTTCTATTTTTGCGGGTAAATTTAGATATATTTTCCAATTTTGTTATTTTTAAGTTTAAAAAATTTCCTCCGGTTAATTTTGCCTCTTTGATAGGATTTTTTGCGGTATTATTGGGTGTAAGTTTGCTATTATCTCTAAAATTTAAATTCAAAAAAATTCCGTTATTCTTCCCCATTTCTATTTTTCTGTGTTTTGGCTTTATAAGCGTATTTTATTCTATAGATAAATTGACCAGTTCAAGAGAGTTTATAAGAATTTTAAGTATATTTTCTATTTATTCTCTCTCATTTTTTTTAATTAAAACAAAAAAAGCATTTAAAACTTTAATAAATGTAATACTTATTTCCTCTCTTATTCCTGTTATTTTAGGAATTTATCAGTATTCTTTTCATAAAGGAATGACCAGTGATATATCCGGATTTTCCAATAGAATCTATGGAACATTCGCTCATCCAAATAGTTTTGCCATTTATCTGCTTATTATTCTATCAATCTTATTATTCTATTTCTTTTATACTAGAAAACTTTTGTTTGGGGTGGGAGTTCTCTTTTTATCTCTTTTACTCTGTCTTACCTATTCCAGAATTGCCTGGCTCGGTTTTATTTTAATAATTTTTATAATAGGAATGTTAAAATACAGAAAATTACTTTTAACAAGTTTATGCATACTTTTATTGGTGTATTTGATTATTCCTTCTGTTTCTTTAAGAATTAACGAATTATTTGAATTAGATCCTTATGGCTCAGTGGTATGGAGAATTAAATTATGGAAAGATATGACAGAAGTATTTAAAGAAAAACCTATACAGGGATTTGGTATAGGAACTTTTAATGTTTTAACAGAGAATATAAGAGGGGTTAAATTCGGAAGCACAGATGCCCATAATGATTATTTGAAAATATCTGTGGAACTTGGAATTTTAGGATTAATTTCCTATTTATTTTTAATTTTTAATCTATTAAAAATTCTATGGCAAAGATATATTAAAGGAACTTCCGATAAACTTATATTTTTAGAAAATTCTCATAAAAATAAACTTTTACAAGAGCAAAAATTATTTTCATTGATTTTATTTGCTTTATGTGTTTCTGTTTTTGCTATGGCATTTGCTGATAATCTCTTAAAGGCAACAGCAATTCAATGGATTTTCTGGGCATTAATTGGCGGATTTATGGGTTTGGCTCGAGAAAACCCCGCACCACGGCTTAATCCCACACCATGGCTATAAAGCCATGGTGTGGGATGGCTTTTGGGCATTCATTACCCTTCGGGATATTTTTCCATTCATCCGCGGGTTTATCCCACACCACTTTTGTTACAAAAGTGGTGTGGGATGGCTTTCTGGTGGTGCGGGGTAAATACTGCCTAAAATAAATAGAAGTGGCATTAAAAAACGCTGGCATTTTTGCCAGCGTTTTTGGTTTTTTAACGATAATCTCGATTTCCGCTATCACACCCGGGACAGGTATAAATTTGATTCACACACCCGGTTGGAATCCAGATGTCTAAAGAAGTCCCGGGAAAAATTTCCCCTCCGGGAAGATAAAGAACTTGAAGGCCTGGCTGACCTTGGTTGTCCGGAAAAGTAAAGTAACTATCCGGTATATATCCCCAGGCATTCTCCCCGGGAACATTCACGCTCAACCAGTACCTATCTTCTGTGGAGGAATTCCAGACCAATGCCGGGTTAGAAAAAACGAACACTGCTCTTCCATTCCTAACTACAGCTTCCGCAAGAATATCATCGGTATCTCCGTGCCGATGATTGAGAATTTTGGAGTGAAGATATGCAATTTTTCCTTCAACTTTATCTGCTCCAAAATTTTCTCCATTTCTAACTGCACCGTCAACCCGAACAGATAAAACCACTAATCCACAGGGCTTGGTAGTGTAGATTCTAACTGCATTGTATTTCGTCTGATCAACTTGACCAATAGGGATAGGATATACCCCTGCTAATACCATTTCAGCAAATACTAATACAAACAATACTAAGAAAAAATTAATCTTTTTAATCATCTCCTACACCTCCTGTTTTTATTTTTTTAAAATTTTTAAACTACCACTCTATCTCCCAATACATCTCCTCTCACCTCCTTTCTTTTTTAATTTCTACCCCGCCTAAATTTTTCTTTGAAAAACTTAGGCGGGGTAGAAACATTTTAAAAGAACTAATCCCTCTCTCCCCCTTCTTGGAAAGGGAAGAGGTCGCGATGCTTTTATTCATTAGGGTTTACTCCTCCGACATATGTCGGAGGAGTGTAAAACCCTTAAGATTCAATTAACAACTTACACCAATTCCATCAATTATGGTCTTTCTGAAATCTCTGCGATAAATCAAAAGAATAAAGAAACTAATCATCAAGCCAAATATTCCTGATATTATAATCCCCTTAATCACTCTTGAAATATCCGGTTTTTCCGGCAAATTGGGTCTATCAATAACTTTTATTTCTACCATTTTTCCTCTTCCATGATATTTTTCTCCTTTGTTTTCTAAAACATAAACTATCCCTCTTGCTATATTATATGCCTGATTTTTATCTTTGTTTACCACCCTAATTTTTATAATTCCAGTATGAGGAATTATATCTGTTTTTATACATTTTGCCCATTGTCTCTTTCTCTCTTTCTGGGTATTGCCAAAATTATTTACAATAGGAAACTCAGATTTCAATACATCACTCATAAATTCTGTAGAATAAATCACATTCTCTAAAATTTCGCTTAGATATTCTGCGGACTTGATGGCAGTATAAACATCTATGCCTTCATATTTTTGAACTACCAAAACCCGCGCATTTGAAGAATACAAAGGAGGAAGAATCATGGTAAAAATTCCTCCTAAATATGCAAATGCAATAACTGTCCAAACAATTATTTTCCAACTTGGCTTTGTTAAAAACCATATTTTGATTTTATTAATACTCATAATTAATTTTTACCTCACATTATGGCTTTACCACTATAGTATGGAATAAGCCGTAATATAAGGTAAAAGCGTGGCGTGAGGTTATAAAAAATCACCACTTTAATTTATTACCATCCCTCCGTGGCGATTGCCCAATACATTATCACAAATCAAAAATTTTGTCAATAGTTCTTCACTAATCTCCCTCGCCCAAATTTTTCTTTGAAAAACTTAGGCGAGGGAAAGTAAAAGGGAGGATACTTCATTTTCAAAAAGTCATGCACAGAAACCATCTTCCATCATCCCATATTTTGATATTTTGATATTTTGATATATGGGATTAATAAAGAAATTCAAAAACTCGTCTAATTTAAATCTTCCATTCGTAGAAAAGAATTTCTTTTAATTCTCCGTCTTTACAGACAAAAATTCCCTTTTGTCTCATGCCGAAGAAGCAAGAAAAGAGATAAATTTATGCCATCCTTCTAAAACATTATCTTTTCTCTCATTCGATACGAGTGCCGTCTCCAAAAAGTTCTCTGTATCTTTCTTACTCTTAATTTTTATACCAAATCATTAAGTTTCTTAGAAACTGCCTAAAGTCCTTGACAAGAATTTTAAAATAACATATATTACCTAACGCTGCTTTTTAAAATATAGCAGCGCGGGCAGCGGTTCGCGGTTCTGTTAAAAAACAAAAAAGGAGGTAAAGCATGAAGAAATTGGCAGGGTTTTTATTTATTATTCTTGCCCTAGTCGCGGCAGTGCCTGTAGGCGTAGGTGCATGCCAAGGCATAAGCGATGAGATAGTCATCGAGGGATCTGCCGGTTGGCAGATCCAAGCATTTGAAGGGATTAGTGAAGCTTGTAAAGTGACTGATATTCACGATGAAGTGGTCTGCGGTGATGACTTAAGAATTGAAAATAGCTGCGAGCTGAAGTATACTGAGATGGATTTCATTGGTATAGCAGGAAGCACAATGGCTGAAGCGTCCTTGTGTCGTACCGGAAGTGATATAGGCGGCGAAGGGATGTTCGCGGCAGATATGTATATGGATGTAGCAATCCCATTACCATATTGGTGCTCGTGGGTCTATGTATATGGCTCTTCGGCAAGCTATGTAAATGTGTGGGCCCGTTAGCTCTTTTTTTAGTATAGCATAAACTAAAATAGAACCGCTGCCCGGTTCTTAAAAAATTAAAAAGGAGGTATAAGATGAAAAGAAAGACAGTTTTTTTGGCATTAGGACTGCTGCTCTTACTGGGGGTCGGATTAGTGGAGGCTGAGGATGGAATTTCTGTACAAGGAAATGTCCAGAACGAGATGAACGTGTTAATTCCGAATCAGTATATCTTTCCTCATAATTACGTTTCGCCTGGGGTGTACCCTATACCTCAAACAGAGCCATATTTCGGTCCTAGAGAGGAAAATCATAACGTCTGCACAGGGTTGTTACTTGAGTTATTAAAATTCAAGTCAGAGTGGACTCCTGAAGAGGCAAAAAGACTTCAAAGAAGAAAAGTGAAATCAGCCAGTAGCGGATTATTAGAAATAAAAAGGATAATAAGAGAAAGAAGAAAAATTAGAACGAAAACAAGGTTGACTACTATTCGGAAAAGAAAAGAAATAGAAGTGCCAAAAGAGTATATGGATAAGAGGATAAAGGTATTAACCTCGGATTCTCAGCTGGTAGGTGTCTCCTCGTATTCAGTAGTGGGTCCAGTAATTGTATACGGGGGTTCCAAAGAGACAACTATCGATTGTTTTGCCAGGTCAATAATAGATACCGTAAAACTAGGTGGGAATGCAATTCTACTTTTGAAATCCGCATCTGATTTTCGAGTAAAATCTTCCACTCTGGGCATAGGACTTGCATATACCCATAGTTATCTCCGAGGGAATTATGGCGGCACTGGTGGCGGTGGAACCGGATGGGCGAGAAATACCGCAGAACCTCAATCAAAGCCATGGTTGCATGGGATAGCATTGAGAATTCCGAGAGAGGAGATGGGGAAGATTAAACCAGATATGAAACTTCATCCCCTATCTCATCCCAAAAGAGAAATTCCCATAGAACAGAAAGCAATAGAAGAATATCACAACAACCATTAAAAAATAACAAGGCAGAGAGAAAATCTCTGCCTTTTTTATTGCGCTTTTTATTGTGCCTTTTTGTTACGCACAGAACAGCCCGAAACCACCCCCCCATCATCCCATATTTTGATATTTTGATATATGGGATGATTAATGGAATCAAACTTGAGTAATTATCTGAATGATTAATATGCCGCGGGAGGGAGTCGAACCCTCAACCCAAAAAATGGGACATGGTCCTAAGCCATGCGCGTATTCCAGTTCCGCCACCGCGGCATATTATTACACTACAACATTCTCCCTTTAAAATCAACCAATACTTGATACGCTTCAATTCGCCACGCACCACTTCTACAATAAAAATGGCGTAAGGTTACCTCATCCCATATTTTGATATTTTGATATATGGGATTAATGGAAAAACCGGAACGCTAAACTAAAGCGGAATATTAAAATTAAAGCGTAAACCCTATATCACGCCTTCCCTCCGTACACCACGGATGTTCAGTGATGTAAGGGAATAGAAGAAATATGAGTATAATCAAAAAATTACTTTGCTTTTTTACCTTTATTCTGTCTACTATCTAAAATAGCATTGATTAGCAAAAAATGAAGAGGGTATTTCCTGCGTATAGATTCAAAACCACTTCTTGGATATCTTCTCCTCCATTCCATTTCCTTCTCTTCTTTAATCTTTTCTAATTTTTTCAATGCCTTTAAATAACCGCCAAAACCTGAATGAAGCCAATATTGCACTCGATTGATGGTATCTACTCCTACCTTTAATTCTGTCTTTATCTCCTCATGCGTTCTCCTGTCTAACAACATTCTAGCAACCTGAATTCTTCTAGCTAACATTAATGACTCGCTGGGAGTTAAAAGATCCTTTAAAAAATTCTTAACCTCCTCTCTGCTTTTTAAAGCGGCTATCATAGTATAAAGATCTTCTAACAACTTATTCTTCTCATCTTGGGACAATAAATATGGTTTAACCTTAGCCATAGTTTTACTCTACAATCATCCCATATTTTGATATTTTGATATTTTGATATATGGGATGAACGACCATTTGAGAAGCGTCTTGGGTATTTCATACATTATAAATCCTTAATTTTATAAATCCTCAATTAAACCTTTAATTAAAAATAATAGGGGTGGTTCTTTTGTCCAATTCCTGATTCACCAACCTATCCGCCTCTTTATTCTCCTCCCGCGGAATATGCGTAAAGAAAACTTTTTTAAAATCCATCTCTAAATTCCAAACTTTTATAAAAAATGGTATTAAATTCTTTTCTTTTATTTTGTATTGATGATTTAACTGCTTGGAAACCAGTTCTGAGTCAGTTTTTATTTCTATCTCCAATTCCTTGGCTTTTTTCTTACCGAATAAAAATTTGATTTTTTGTAAAGCAAAAATTACGGCTTGATATTCCGCTTCATTATTGGTGGTCTCATCTATTGCCTTGGAATATTTTTTAATTACATTCCCGTATTTATCGCAAATAACTATACCTATGGCTGCCGGACCAGGGTTGCCTCTGGAACCGCCATCGGTGTAGACAATTAATCTCATGTAGCATGTAACATGTAGCATGTAACATTAAGTCATGTAACATGTAGCATGTAGCATATAACATGTAACATTTTGTCTTTTCTTTTGGGCAGAAGTCGTGGAGAGATAAAAAAAAGATACTCAAAGCTAAAAAATTAGGGGTTAGAAATTTTAAGATCTATGATTTTTAATTGCAAATCCCTGAGTCCTTCCCATTCATTAATCAGAAATTCAAATACTAAATCAATTTTATCCCCTATTTTCACTTTCTGGTAAAAATGGCCTAAATCAAAACCGATTGCCTTAAATAAATTTACTCCGGAGGATCGTTTATTATCCTCTGAAATTAATGTCATTCTTAAATGTTTTCCGTTATTCCCAACTATACTCATTCCGTTTACAGTCAGATTCCTTACTAAAAATTTAGGATAGGGATTTTTTTCTCCGAATGGTTCAAACTCCTCTAGTTTTTCATAACTCTCCCAGTTAATATCAGAAGGCGAAATTTCAGCATCTATTTCTAATTTGGGAATTAAATCTTCATCTGTTAATATCTTCTCTGCTATATTAATTAATTTCCCCTTCACCTCCTCCAACTTCTCTGTCTTAACTGTAAATCCCGCCGCACCGGAATGACCTCCATATTTCTCCAATAAATCCGAGCACTTTTTTATAGAGTCAATTAGATTAAAAGCATCAACACCGCTTCTTGCAGAAGTATAGATTATATCCCCTTTAATTTGAGAAATAAAAGTAGGTTTCCTGTATTTTTCCGATATAATTGACGCCACTAAACCAACCAATCCCGCGGGCCATTTTTCGTCTCCTTCAAAAATTATCTTTTCGCTATCCGCTTTACCTTCAATTCTTTTTTCAATCTCCTTTACTATTTCGCTGCTCAAGCTTTGCCTTTTTACATTTTTCTCATTTAGGTCCTTGGCTAAATTCACTGCTTCGTTCTTGTCTCGAGTTACCAAAAGTTTAAAAGCAACATCAGCATGGTCAATTCTGGAGGCAGCGGAAATTCTAGGACCCAGAATAAAACCCAAGGTATATGTATTTAAATTTGACAAAGGTGCTTCACCGGAAGCGGAATATCTGGTAACTTTTGGATTTATTCCCGCTACCTTCATTAACTCCCTTAATCCAAGCCATCTTGTCTGCGCTAATACCCCCAAACCGTATTTCACTAAAGTCCTATTTTCTCCAATAATAGGCATCACATCGGTAACTGTAGCAATGGCAACCAAATCTAAAAGCCATTTCTGAAAATTCTTTAACTTGTCTCCATTTTTAGGATTGTCATTATAAACAGTTTCTGAGATTGCCTGAACCAACTTAAAAGCTACCCCTGCCCCGGCTAACTCCCTAAACGGATATTTACCATCTTTTCTTTTGGGATTTACTATTGCTATAGCATTGGGAAGTTTATCTTTGACTTCGTGATGGTCGGTAATTATTACATCTATATCCAAATCTCTTGCCAAATCAACTTCTTTAATATTATCGCTCCCGCAATCTACAGTAATAATCAAATTTGTATTTGTTTTTTTTAATAATCTAACTGAATCTTCGTTCAATCCGTGCCTTTCTTTGTCTCTGTCGGGAATATACACCTCTATTTTTTCTGCTCCCAATTCTTTCAAGGTTAAATAAAGAATTGCCGTAGAGCATACTCCGTCAGTATCATAATCTCCGTAAATAACTATCTTCTCTTTGTTTTTAACTGCTTTTAAAATCCTTTTAACCGCTTTTTTTATATCTTTTAATAAAAAAGGATTATGTAAATCGGAAGAATAATCCGGATTAAAAAACTCATCAATTTTTTCTTGGGTAGTAATACCTCTGTTGTAAAGCAATTGTAAGATTAAAGAAGGAAATTCAGGAAACTGATTAAGGAATTCTTTGGGAGGTTTTGGTTTAACATACCATTGCATATATTTAATAGGTTAATCAGAGAGCAGTCCCTTCTCCGACTTAGGTCGCAGAAGGGCGCTGTTCTCTTTTATTGCCTCTATACCCGGTAATGTTCCCTCGGTTAAGAATTGCAGCATTGCACCTCCGCCTGAACAAATATGCGAAAATTTATCTGCTAAACCAAGTTTTCTAATAAATGTCACTGTCTCCCCTCCTCCAACCACAGAAAAACTATCGCTTTCCGCTATGCCTTTAGCCACTCCTTTTGTCCCCTCGGAAAACTCCTTTTTCTCAAAAAAACCCATTGGGCCATTCCATACAATTGTTTTAGCATCAGAAATTACACTTGAGAATAAATCAACGCTGTCGGGACCTATGTCTAAAATCATTTTATCTTGTGGAATTTTTCCTATGGGAGAAATTTCTCCAGCGCAATCAGAATTTCTCGCTACCACCGCATCGTAAGGAAGATGAAGTTTTGTATCCGTAATGCTTATTGCTCTTATCTCATCTACAACATCTTCTTCTATTTCCGATACCCCCACAGCAATTCCCTTCGCATATAGAACTGTGTTCGCCAATGCTCCTCCCAAAATTAAATTATCTGCTTTTTTCAAAAACTTTTTAATCACTTTTATTTTTGTTTTAATCTTTATTCCACCAATAATTACCAAAAATGGCCTTGATGGATTTTCTGAAATTTTGGATAAAACTTTTATCTCTTTTTGAAACAAAAGCCCCAAAAAAGAAGAAAGATATAATGGAATTCCTACTATGGAACTATGTTCTCTGTGCGACACCGAAAACGCATCATTTACATAAACATCTGCAAAACTACTCAATTCCTTTGCGAAATTTTCATCATTGTTCTTTTCTTCTTCATAAAAACGCAAATTCTCCAAAAGCGCTATTTCACCCGCCTTTAATTTTTCTGTTTTCTCTTTTACCTCTCTCCCTGCGCAATCTCCTATGAACAATACCGGCTGATTTAATAATTGCGATAAATGATTCGCTACAGGACAAAGCGTATATTTCTTTTCTTTGCCCGCGGGTCTCCCTAAGTGAGAAATTAAAATAATCTTTGCATTTCTTTCTAAAAGATAATTTATAGTTGGCAAACTGGCTTTAATCCGAAAATCATCAACAACTTTACCATCTTCTATAGGGACATTAAAATCAACTCGGACGAGAACCCGCTTATTGGTAAAATTAAAATCTTGAAGATATCTCATAAAATCTATTATTCATTAGGGTTTTACCCTTCTCCGACATATGTCGGAGAAGGGTAAAACCCTCACGATTTCCTCTCAAAAACGGGGCATCCCCTCTTTATCTTCCTCCTTATGAAGGAGGAGATTTGATTTGGAATAATTTGAAACAATTTGGATTTTGAATTAATTTCCTACTGTCTTTATAATTTCAATAAACTCCGCAGCATTCAAAGAAGCCCCGCCCACTAATAATCCGTCTACCTGCGCTTCTTTAACATAATCTGCCGCATTTTTACTATTAACGCTTCCTCCATAAATAATTTTTATTTTTTCTGCAATGGCTCGGCTGTATAACTGCATCAATATCTTCTTGATGAATAGCCTAATCTTTAACACATCTTCGGGAACACAAGCATCACCGGTACCAATAGCCCACACCGGCTCGTAAGCAATAATCGGTCCCGAAGTTCGAAACTTGAAACTGGAAACATTTTTAAAAGCTGTAACAATCTGTCTTTTTAAAACATTTAAACCTTCGCCTTGTTTTTGTCCTTCTAAAGTTTCTCCTACGCATAGAATTGGTTTAAATCCTACTTTTAGGGCTGCCTTCATTTTTTTGTTGATAATTTCATCAGTTTCCCCGAAATATTTTCTTCTTTCAGAATGACCTATAATGACATATTTTACTCCCAAATCTTTTAACATTAAAGGGGAAATCTCTCCGGTATAAGCGCCTTTTTTTTCATAAAAACAATCCTGAGCCCCAAGCTTGATACTTGATGCTTGATGCTTGATGCTTGATAGATAAACATACGGCGGACAAATTACTATTTCTATATTTTTGCGCAGGCCAAAATCTACTATTTTTTTTCTTATCACATCAAAAATATGCTCAGCTTCTTTCTGAGAAGTAGGATTACATTTCCAATTGGCAATAATCAGCTTTTTATTACCCATTTTTTGTTACATGTTACATGCTACATGTTACATGAGTAAAGCTCCGCGATATGTTCATTGCAAAGTTCCCCGCCTAAATTTTTTTTCGAAAAACTTAGGCGAGTCGCTTTGCTACTCCAATTCTTGCTTTTTGTATTTGTTACATGTTACATGCTACATGCTACATGCTACATGACCTAACATGTCTCCATATCCACCATCCAATTCCCAAAATGATAATAATTCCAATTAATAAATCAAACTTATGAAAATAAACTTCCAACCTATTCCAATTTTCTCCCATTATAACACCAGAATAGGTCAATATAAAGCACCAAGGAACACAGCCAATAAAAGTGTAAACACAAAATTTAAAAAAATTCATTCTGGAAATTCCCGCAGGAAAAGAAATAAACGTTCTTATTACCGGCATACATCTGCTGAATAAAACCGCGAAAGCGCCGTATTTGCAAAACCATCTCTCTGCCCTGTTTAAATCATCGACGGAAATCAATATATACTTTCCGTATTTTTCTATAACTTTTCTCCCGCCGTTTTTCCCTACTAAATATGCAATTATAGATCCGATTAAATTTCCCAGTACCCCCATTAAAATTACATAGATAAAATTAAACTTTCCCTCCATTACTAAATATCCGGAAAAAGGCATAATAATTTCCGAAGGAATTGGAATACAAGCGCTCTCTAAAGCCATCAGCCCTAAAATGCCACCATAACCTAAATATGAAATGACTTGAATAATAATCGAGGCAAGAGCCTGAAGTAGAATATCCACTTAAGTGAATCATGAATCAGGAATTAGGAATCATGGAGTAGCGAAGCGAAGCCCTCCGACAAATGTCGGAGGGTAGGGCTTCACGTTAATGCGGAATTCCCCGTCCAAATTCCAATCTACCTAACTTCCAAAGAAAGTCAGGTGGGTAAGCGGGTCGTTCCTCTACTCCTTATTCATAATTCATAATTCATAATTCAAACTATTGCTTTCTAAGGAATTCTGCTGCTTTCTCTGGCTGAATAGTAGAAATTTCAATTCCTGTGCCTAATTCAAAACCAGCCCAAGTAGCGGTTTTGGGCAAGATATTCAAATGCCAGTGGTAATGAGAATAATCCCCATCATCGCATGGAGAAGTATGGATATAAAAATTATAAGCGGGATCATCTAATCCCTTGTAAAGTTTATACAAAGCAACTCTTAAAGCGTCGGCAAATAATATTTTTTCCTCCTCTGCCATTTTCTCAAAATATGGCTTATGCTCTTTTGGGTAAACTCGGGTCTCAAAAGATACAATCGGCGCAAAAGGAGACAACACCAAAAACTTTTCATTTTCATAAATAACTCTACCATCTTTCTTGTCCTGCTCTATCATAGTACAATAAACACATTTTTTAGTCCTTTTAAAATATCTGGTTGCACCTTCTATAGACCATTTTAAATCCGGATCAATAACAGGTATAGCAATAAGTTGAGAATGAGGATGGGCTACTGATGCCCCTGCCTCTTTTCCATGATTATGGAAAATGGCTATATATTTTATAAATTTATACTTCATTAAACTTAAATATCTACTCTGATAAGCATCTATAACCTCTTTTACTTGTTCATTTGAAAACAAAGCCAGTTGCTTTATATGGTCTTGGGTAATAATTATTTCATGAAAACCAATGCCATCTATTGTTCTGTTTACTCCATTCTTCTTTATTTTTGGAGTTCCGTTTTTTGCAAAAGCGGGATACTTATTATCCACAACCAAAACCCTCCAAGAACCATCCGGATTATTTATTCTATATCTCACTCCCTGCTTAATAATATTTGGATTACAAAAAGGGCATTCCTCCGGCGGAACAGATTCTTTTTCTCTTTTATGTTCTTTAAATGTCTCCGGTCTTTTAGCCCGACCAGTAGCAATTACTACCCAGTCGTTACTTACTAAATCTAATCTTAATTCTGAAACTGGCTTCATGTTAGAATTATGAATTATGAATTATGAATATAATTTTCCTGATTCATGATTCATCAACTTCTATTCTTTAAACCGTACTTATTTCTAACCAAATTCCACTTTATCTTCAACAATTCCCAAAAAGTTCTAATATACCCTTTCCAATTAACATGGGAATTTGGATCGTTTATCCAATAAACCGGAATAATCCCGATTTTATAATTTAACTTTCTTGCCAAGGCAAGCGCCTCTATATCAAATCCCCACCGATTTATTTTGCATCTTGAAAAAATATCTTTCGCAGATTTCTCTGTAAAGCATTTAAATCCGCACTGAGTATCCCAAATTCCCGGTACCGCCAAAATTTGAATTAAAATATTTCCCAAGTTGCCCAGTTGTCTTTTCAAAAAACTTTGAGGCACTGCCTGTTTTGCTTTGGGGTGGTCTTTCTTGTCTCTCGTTCCTATCACCACATCATATCCCGCTTTAAACAAATCCCACATTTTTTCAATATGATCAATGGAAGTGGAATTATCCGCATCAGTAAAAAGACGATATTTTCCGTTGGATCCCAGCATTCCACTTCTTACCGCATACCCCTTTCCATGATTTGGAGAATAATCAACTAAATGCAGATTTTTAACTAATTTTTTTAAATTCAAAACCACCTGTTTAGTATTATCAGCAGAGCCATCATTGACAACTACTATCTGGTAAGTATAGTTCTGCTTAGATAAATATCTATCAATATCTAAAAGAGTTCTTCCTATTCTTTTTGATTCATTGTATGCTGGAATAATAACAGAAAGATGAACCTTCTTTGCGTTGTTTTCTTTCTTTCTTAGCTTTGTATTTATCTTTTTTGTCATAATTATCAATTTTAATTATTATATAGTATATCACAAATAAAAATTAATTTCCAACTATTATGAAAAAATATTTTATCATAACTTATGGATGCCAGATGAATTACAATGATTCTGAAAGATGGGCCTATAAACTGGAAAAACAAGGATACGAACCTGCAGAAAAAATAGAGCGGGCAGACTTGGTATTGATAAATATGTGTTCGGTAAGGCAAAAACCGGTAGATAAAGTTTACCAAAAGATAAATTATCTAAACTCTTTGAAAAAGAAAACTGAAATAATTTTAACCGGTTGTATTTTAAAGGAAGATAAAGAAAAATTAAAAAATAAAGTGGATAAAATTTTACCTATAATTGACTTTAACTCCTCCTGCAAGTATAAATTTAGAGATAAGGCATTTGTGCCTATAATGACCGGATGTAACAATTTTTGTTCGTATTGTGTAGTTCCGTATACCAGAGGACCGGAAAAATCCAGACCAGCAGATGAAATTATCAAAGAGGTAAAAAATTTAATTAAAAAAGGATATAAAGAAATCACTCTTTTGGGACAAAATGTGAATTCCTACTCATATAACATGAAACATGTAACATGTAACATAAAACATGGCAATGGCAAAATTAATTTTCCGAAATTGTTGCGTTTAATCAACGACCTCCCAGGTAACTTTTCTATAGATTTTCTCACCAGCCATCCAAAAGATATGTCAGATGAGTTGATTGAGACCATAGCCAAATGCGAAAAAGTAAAAAAATATATACATTTGCCAGTGCAATCGGGAGATAATGAAATTTTAAAGAAAATGAACCGAAACTATACTGTAGAGCATTACAAAGAATTAGTTAAAAAAATCAGAAAGAAAATCCCTGAAGTAGTTTTAACTACTGATATCATTGTGGGATTTCCCGGAGAAACGGAAAAACAATTTGAAAATACAAAAAAATTGGTAGAAGAAATAAAATTTGACAATATATACGTAGCCAGATATTCACCTCGGCCGGGAACAGCAGCATTTAAAATGAAAGATGATGTCTCTCCGGAAGAAAAAATGAGAAGAAAAAAGGTATTGGAAGAAATTCTTGTCAATTGAGAATAAAATGCAATTAGCATCCCATTTCCCTATTACTCCCATATATCAAAATATCAAAATATCAAAATATGGAATTGTAGAGGTTTGAAAAAATTTTTGGATTGGAGTTAAAATTTTAAAAGGAGAATGAAAAGAGATTACCGCACTTTCCACGAAAAAGGTCTCTATCTTCTTAAAGAAATGTGCCCCTTAGAGAAATAAAGAGAAAAAAGTTTAAATAAATTAAGCTTTACGCTTTGCGCTGTAGCCTTGAGCTTTGTCGCCCAGCCCTACTTTTGGAACAAAAGTAGGGCTGGGCGAACCTCGCTCCTTCGGAGTGGGCGCTTTGAGTTTTGAGCTTAGTAAAATAATAAAATGGCAAACTCCAAATCTTCTTCTAATTCTAAAAGGAAACTTATAGTTATTTTAGGTCCTACTGCTTCTGGAAAATCGGATTTAGCAGTGAAATTAGCCCTTCTTCTTGGTTCAGAGCAAGCTAAAAAGAAATTTGGAATAAAAGGAGCAGAAATTGTTTCAGCAGATTCTCGCCAAGTATACAAAGGAATGGATATTGGAACAGGCAAAATTACAAAAAAAGAAATGCAAGGTATCCCCCATCATCTTTTAGATGTTGCTTCTCCCAAAAGAAGGTTTACAGTGGTTCAGTTTGTAAAAAAAGCAAAAGAAGCAATAAAAAAAATTTATAAAAAAAATAAAATTCCCATTGTATGCGGAGGAACTGCTTTTTATATCTACGCCTTAACTGACGGACTTATTATTCCAGAAGTAAAGCCTGACTGGAAATTAAGAAAAAAATTAGAAAAATTATCTCCCGAAAAGCTATACCAAAAATTAAAAAAATTAGACCCCCAAAGAGCAAAAACTATTGAAAAAAACAATAAAAGACGGCTAATTAGAGCATTAGAGATTGTAATAAAAACAAAAAAACCCGTGCCTAAATTAAAAAGAAAACCAGAATTTAATTGCTTGTTTATTGGAATAAAGAGAGAACAAAATGAACTAAAAAAATTAATTTATAAAAGATTGAAAAAGTGGCTCAAACAAGGGCTGCTAAAAGAAATAAAAAAATTAAAAAAATCTGGTTTGTCTTGGAAGCGGCTGGAAGAATTTGGCTTGGAATATGAATGGGGAGCTAAATATCTCCAGAATAAAGTTAGTTATGATGAAATGATAGAGAAAACCCAAAAAGACCTTGAGCATTTTGTCAAAAGACAAATGACTTGGTTTAAAAAATTTGCCCGCCAGCAACCTGAGTCGCAGGCAATTGTGAGCGGGAATAAAAAAATTCATTGGGTGAAAAATTTTAATCAGGCAAAAAAATTAGTAATGGAGTTTTTGAAAAATCCCCCCTCTTAATCTCCCCCCTCTCCGAGGGGGGAGATAGAGGGGGTTTCCCCCTCCCTCAGGAAGGAGGGAGGTTTAGAGAGGGAAAGGGTAATAACAGATTGTTACCAAAACGGTTAGCAACTACACTTTATTTTTTAATTTCTCTTCCAATATCTCTTTTACTACCTGCGGATTGGCTTTTCCTTTAGTTTCTTTCATTGTTTTACCTATTAAAAATTGCAAAGCATTTTGCTTTCCTTTTTTATAGTCATCAATTGCCTGAGAATTATTTTCAATAACTTTTTTTACAATTTCCTCCAGTCGATTTCTATCGCTTAATTGAGACAAATCTTTTTCTTGAATTATATGAGTTGGATCATCCCCAGTAATAAACATTTCTTTTAACAATCTCTGGGCGCCCGTGGAAGAAACCGCGCCTTTATAAACAAGAACTATAAATTCTGCAAAATTTTCTGCAGTAATCTTTTTTGGCAAGATAAAATGAGAAATCTCTGAATCCCCTGATATTCCTAAAACTTCTGTAATAAGATAATTGGCAGTAAGTTTGTATAATTTATTAACTGGAATATTTTTTTCAAATTCTTCTGTTAAGGGTATCTCCGACACTACATTTTCAAAGTAATTTGCCAGTTCTTTATTTCTAACAAGAATCTCAATATCATGTTCCGGCAAATTATACTCTTTCTTAAATCTCTCCCTTTTTTGATTTGGTAATTCTGGAATTTCTAATGCTATTTTTTTGATGTATCTTTCAGTGAAACGCAAAGGCGGCAAATCTGGCTCCGGAAAATACCTATAATCATGTGCCTCTTCTTTCTTTCTCTGGGAAATCGTCCTCTGTCTCTTGTCATCCCATCCTCTGGTTTCCTGAATCACCTCTTCATCTGAATCTAAAATATCAGTTTGTCTTTGAATTTCATACTCAAGTGCTCTTTCTACGGCTTTAAACGAATTCAAGTTCTTAATCTCAACCTTGGTGCCCAAAACATTTTTATTATTCTGACGCAATGACACATTCGCCTCTACTCTCATCTGTCCTTTTTCCATATCTGCGTCAGAAATTTCTAAATATCTCAAAATTAGCTGCAATTCTCTGGCGAATTCTTTTGCCTCTTTCGAGGACCTTATATCCGGTTCGGTTACTAATTCCATCAAAGGCACTCCTGCTCTGTTGAAATCAATTAAGGAATAGTTTTCATTTTTTAAGTGAATCAATTTTCCGGTATCCTCTTCTAAGTGAATTCTTTTAATTCTTATTTTTCTCCCGTATATCTCCAAGTATCCATTTTCGCATAAGGGTAAATCATATTGAGATATTTGATATCCCTTCGGTAAATCCGGATAAAAATAATTTTTCCTATCAAATTTACAAAACTGTAGAATTTTACAATTTAAACTTAATCCCGCCTTAATAACATAATCCACTGCTTTCTTATTAATAACCGGCAGAGTTCCAGGATGGCCTAAGCAAATAGGACAAACATTAAAATTAGGTCTTTTCTCCAAAGAATCATTTCTGCAAGAACAGAACATCTTTGACTCGGTTTTCAATTCTGCATGAATTTCTAATCCGATAATTGGTTGATATTTCATTTTTGTTCTAAATGAAAAATTTTAATTATTATCTCTTTTATTTGTGTAAAAACCTCTTCTATGGATTTTCCTCCTTCAATTATATATACATTTTTAAAATCTTTAAAAATCTTGTGGTAATTTTTATAAACTTTTTTAAGTATATCCGTTTTCTCGAATAAATCTATATCTGCATTTCTTTTTTTAATTCTATCTATGCATATATTCGGACTTACATCAAGAAAGAAAACAATATCTGGTAAAATAAAACCTTTGTTCAATTTCTTTAAATAATCTAAATCCAAATTTATACTTCCATAGGCATAAGAGGAAAATAAATATCTGTCGCAAATTACTATCTTCCCTTTTCTTAAAGAAGGCAAAATTAAATTTTTTAAATGATGTTCTCTGTCTTGAGCAAAAAGCTCTTGAAGTTTTAACGGACTAACTTTTATTTCCTCTTGTAAAATTCTTTTTATTTTCTTTCCTGATTTAGATTTCAAAGTGGGCTCTTTGGTTAAAACAACTGGAAATCCTTTACTTTTTAAAAAATCTCTCAAAAGATGAGATTGAGTAGTTTGACCCGAACCATCTAATCCCTCAAATACAATAAATTTTCCTTTGATTCTGTTCATATTCCACAAATCAGTATATATAATATCATACCAAAATTAAAAAAGCGAGTCCCCATCTCCGCTCTTTTCGCTTTCTTAAAAAGAGAAACACAGAGTTAGAAACCCGGTCGTCTTGAGGGTTTAAAAATTCAATCTTCGTTTTTTAATTCGTTTCTAAAATTTTAATTTTTTCGGGTGGGATTGTGTCCTTGAATTCAATAGTCCCTTTAAAAGTATAATCCGGGGGAGTAAATAAAGGTTCAACCTCTGATGGAGAAATATCTTCAATTTCTACGATGGCTCTTTTTTCGTTTTTTGGCAAGTAAAGTTCACCGAGCAAAGTGCCGCAAATTCGGTTTCTTTTTAGCCAATCGCTGGTTTCTTTAATCCCTTCTTTTTTAATCTTTTTAATAAATTTTATTGGCACAGTAATTTTTGGCTTTACTCCACATTCAATTAAACTTCTGATAATTTCTCGGGTGGTTCGGATTTCTTCCAAAGAATGTTTTCTTTGAGAACGGTCTCTAATAATACCTCTTTTTATTAAATCTTCAGTTTCTTCTCGAATATCTTGATTTAGTTCTTTTAATTCAAAAAGATTTTTGCTTATTTCAATATAAGAAAATAAAGACATCTTTCCGAATTCCTGATGAGCGCCTAATTTGTTTTCAAGTTCTCCCTTAAGAAATTCTTCATCTTGATTAAGCAAAAAAAGATAATCTCTGAGAGCATTTTTACTCTGGAAGATAATCTCCTTTTTTAACTTTTTCCGGTTTCCTAAAATCATTCCTAAATTTTTCAATACATCAAAAATATGAGCATCAGAAATTATTTGTTTTTCCTTAATCTTTTCTTTAAGTGAATCTAGATCAGATGTGATTATCTTTTCATCCTGAAAGAGCATTCTAAAATCATCTAATAAATTTTTGAGAAGCAAATTTTCCTTCTTTTCCTGAAAGGATTTTTCTTTTTCTTGAGAAATTGGCAATTCTGGTTTCTTGGGAATTATTTTTTCAATTCTCTCCATATCTTTATTTTAGATGATTTTCTGTTTTTGTAAATCTTGTCTATTTCGATGTTGTAATTAAATTGCTTGACGCATCTTGCACTACACTTTCTGCCGGTACAGAATTGACTTGTGTCATATTGCATAGGACGAATCTTAATAGAGAATTTAGTTAATGGGAAAAACTATTTTTCTAAAAAGTTTTTAAAGCCTAAACCCAACCGCATTTGTTTGATGTTGTTCCAAAAAATAGCATATGTCATAGCATATGCTATAGCATATGCTATCGATAAAAACAATTTACAATTAAAAAGAAATTTCTTTATTTTTTAAAAATTTTAAGTTAAAATTAAATTAAAGACATAAATAAAGCTCAAAACTTATTACTAAATTTTTGTAAAAAATCCAGCATTATTTACCTTCTTGTCTATACTTGGGAAAAATATCAAAATCTGGGAAAATGGAAACTGGACTAAAGAGGGAAAAGAAATGTGGGAGAGAGGAGAAATTCCAGTGTAGTAGATTGTGATTTGTTTTGAATTTAGGATTTTGAATTTAGGATTTTTAAACCTTTCTAATTCCTGATTCCAGATTCATAATTCCAGATTCATTCCTAATTCATAATTCATAATTCAAGATTTCAATGAATTTCAACGAATTTCTATGTATTTCTATTGTAATTTTTTAAGCTTTACGCTGTAGGTTTGCGCTTTGCGCTTTGCGCTAAACTGGTTTTTGAATTTTGAATTTATAATTTGTAATTTGTTTGTAATTTGTAATTTGTAATTTTTTAATACTATGCCAAAAGAATCTTTCAAACAATTTGTTAAAAGACAAGAGAAAAAATTAGATAAAGCTGAAAAGATGGTTGAGGAAGTTGAGGGGAGGTGGAAGGATAAAATAGAGGAATTTGAAATCGAAAAATCAGTCAAAAAACTAAAAAAACTTTGGGAGGAGAATGAGGAAGAACTTGGAGCAAAAGGTTGGAGTGAAACTTTTTCTTTCTTCTTTTCCCTTCCCCTACCTGAAATTTCTCCTTCCCTATTAGAAAGAATCTCTAATAAGTTTCTAAAAGAGTTTGATTGGGAAAGAATTGAAGTAAGGGAATATCTTGGTCCGGATTTAAGTCTTTTCCTCACTGTTTTCTTAAAGAAAAACATTGAAAATTATACTTCATCTCAAAAAAACAAAGGTATTAAGGAAGAGAATATTGAACCAATTGAAGTCTATCTTAAAGTTAAAGAAGCTCCAATTGTTCTTGATTATTTAGGTTACCGAAATCCAGAGAAACTACATTTAATTATTGAAGGAAATTGTGGAAGGTGGACCGGAAGTGAAATGCAAGGCGGGAAGATAATTGTAAAAGGAAATTGTGGAGATTGGATTGGGGGAGAAATGCAAGGTGGAAAGATGATCGTTGAAGGAAATTGTGGAGATTTAACTGGAGAACATATGCAAGGCGGAGTATTAAACGTCAAAGGAGAAGTAAAGTCTTTTGATAAATCTGCTTTTTCTCCTGACAATCAAGGTACCATTATCTGGAAAAACACCAAAATTTGGGAAAATGGCAATTGGACCAAAGAAGGTAAAGAAATGTGGGAGAGAGGAGAAATTCCGGTGGGGTAGATTGTGATTTGTTTTGAATTTAGGATTTTGAATTTAGGATTTTTAAACCTTTCTAATTCCTGATTCCAGATTCATAATTCCAGATTCATTCCTAATTCATAATTCAAGATTCAAGATTTCAATGAATTTCAACGAATTTCTATGTATTTCTATTGTAATCTTTTACGCTTTACGTTGTGGCTTTGAGTTTTGCGCTTTGCGCTTTGCGTTAAACCGGTTTTGAATTTTGAATTTATAATTTGTAATTTGTTTGTAATTTGTAATTTGTAATTTTTTAATACTATGTCCAAAGAATCTTTCAAACAATTTGTTAAAAGGCAAGAGGAGAAATTAGATAAAGCCGAAAAGATGGTTGAGAGAGTTAAGGAGGATTTGAAGGAAGGGATAGAAGAATATGAAATGGTTGAAAAACCGGTTAAAGAACTGAAAAAACTTTGGGAGGAGAATAAAGCAGAAATAGTTTATTATCCGGGAGGTATTGACGAAATGTTTCTCCTCTGTGCCTCTCTTCCTCTTCCTAAAACTTCTCCTTTTCTTTTAGAAAGAATCTCTAATAAATTTCTAAAAGAATCTGATTTGAAAAGGTTTGAAGAAAGAGTTTTTCTTGAAAGAGGGTTAGGTTTTTTTCTCTCTGCTTTCTTAAACAAAAACATTGAAAACTATATCTCATCTCAAAAAAAGAAAGGTATTAAAGAAGAAAATATTAAACCGGTGGAAGTTCATCTCAAAGTTGAAGAATTGCCGGTTCGTCTTGGTTATTTAGGCTATCAAAACCCAGAAAAACTGCATTTAATTATTAAGGGAAATTGTGGAGATTGGACTGGAGCATTCATGAAGGGTGGAAAATTAAACATCAAAGGAAAGGTAGAATCCTTTGCTACATCTACTTTTTCTCCTGACAATAAAGGCACCATTATCTGGAAAGACACCGAAATTTGGAGGAATGGAAATTGGACTAAAGAAGGTAAAGAAATGCGGGAGAAAGGCGAGATTCCGATGGAATGGTAAAATAATTTTTTCTTGATTTCTTTTTAAAAGAGTTTAAAATCAAAATAAAGGTCGCTTTTTGAGTAATTTATTTCTTTAGTTTCTTAATTTTTATCTTTATAAAATTTAAGGAACTGAAAATTTAAAATTATGAAAGAGAAATTTGAGCCAATTGAGCAAAAAGTAGATGAAAAAGTTAAATTAAGAAGAGAAAAATCTTTAATTTCTTCTAAAATTTTTAGGGAGACAGGCATCCCTTTTTCTTTAAGAGAAAAATTAGGTTTAGATAAAATAGCTGAAATAATTCAAAAAGAGGAACTTTTAGATGAAACCGAAAAAGAAGTTTTAATTAAAAATTTGGAAGAAGAAGCCCAACTCCAAAAAAAAGTTTCAGAAATTTCTACTCAGCCAGTTAAAATTTTAGAAGATTTTAGATTTAAAAATCTCTTAGAGGCATTTAAAAAAGCAAACCAAATTAATGTCAAAAAAGAATTAAGTGAGCAAAAAATTAGGGCTTTAGAGATAAAATACGAGAAACTCAACAAAGAAAAAATTGAAAAACGATTGGAAGAAATTAATCAAGAGGAAAGAGGGTATTGGGATAAAAATCGAGAAGAAATAAATATAGCTTTAAAAGAATTGAGAGAAAAATATGAAATTCCTTTAGAAAAAGCCGAAACAGAAAAAGATTTTGAGAAAATAGAAGGGTTAAAAAAAGAAATGGAAAAATTTGAAAAAGAAAATCCTTATCTTTCTAAATTAAACGAATTCCAGGCAAAAAAGCATTTAACTCTTAATTTATTAGCCAGAAGAGAGAAGAAAAAAGAAAAAGAATATCTTACGCCAAGTGATTATAAAATCCTTTCTCAAGAAAAAGAAAAAATCAAGGAATTAAAGAAAGAATATCAAGAACTTCTCCAATCAAGCCCAGAAGCATTTATTGGTTTGCATCTTAAAGAACTTAAAAATTATCAAGAAAAATTAGAAGAAAATAAAATTGTTGAGACCCCTTATGTGAAAGAAAAAATAGAAGAAATAATCACTCACCTAAAAACCCAAATTCCAGTTTTTCTTTATGGGCATTACGGAAGTGGAAAAACTGAATTAGCCCGTCATATTGCCCGCGAGTATCTTTCCAAAGAGAAAATAAAGGAATTTATCAACTCTCATCCAAAACCAGAAAGAGAGAAATTTGAAAGTGAAAAAGATTATCAAAAGGCATTGGAAAATTGGCAAGGAGAAATAGAAAAGATTAAAGAGCCGGTTGTTTTTCGAGGTGCCAAGGATATAACTTTAGAAGAATTATATGGACACCTGGCTTTAGTGAGAAAAAATTCAAAAAGTTTTGAAGAATTCCATCAAAAAGTTGAGGAAGAAAAAGATAAATTTTTCGGTAATCATCCCGAATTAAGCGAAGAAGAGAAAAAATATTATACTCAATTAATTGAAAATTTTGTCTCTAATCAAGAATCTCAAGGTACCATTACTGATTTTGTTTTAGGTCCAGTTTATGAAGCGGCAAAAGAAGGAAAAGTTTTAATTATTGATGAAGCCAATGCTATCCCTCATTCAGTTTTAATTAGTTTAAACGATATTTTAACCAGAAAAGTTGGCGAAAAAATTTATGTTCAACAGGATGGAGTGGAACCAATTACTATTAAAGAAGGATTTTCTATAATTTTAACCGGAAATTTAGGAGAAAGATATGAAGAGTTAAGAGAAAAAATGGACATTGCTTTTTTGAGCCGAGTTCATCCAGTTGAATACGAATATCTCCCTCAATATTATCCTAAAAATAAAGAAGAAGATTCTCTTTCTTTAAAAGAAAACGCCTCAGAGAAAAACGAACTTTTTCATTTGCTTTTGGCAATGGTAATGGACAAAAAAGGCAATATCCAAGCTCCTCAAGATACAATTGAAAAACTTTGGAAACTAGCAGTTGACTCAAAAGTGATCCAGGATGTTTTTTCTCAAAAATTAGTTAGCCAAGAATTATATGGCTATCAAGAAAGTGGTGGAGGGAAATATCTTTATAGATTAACTAGTGGTGTTCCTTCAATCAGAAATCTGAAAAGGATTATAGAAATGTGGAAGGCAGAAAAGTTTAAATATGAATTAGATCATTATCTTTGGCAGGATTTTATTAAAGAAATTACCAATCCAAAAGATAGGGCTTATGTGTTTCAAATTTTTGAAAGTTATCCCGGTGGATTTTTTGAAAACTGGAAACATTCTCCTTACAGTTCAATAGATGCGATGATTAATTTTGAAGTAGAAGATCCAAAAAGAGAAGCCGAGTCAATTGAATTTTATCCACCCAAAGAGGTTATTGAAGCAGGTTTTGGAAAAATTCCTGAAAGAAAAGAATATCCAGAAATAGAAGAAGAAAGCCCTGAAGAAAAAGAAAAAATTTTAATTTCTTTAGAAAAAAGAGCGGCCAGTATAAAAAAAAGAATTGAAAAGTTAATGGAACTTTTTTCTGATTTAGAAAGGATAGGATGGGACAAGGGGAAGATAGAAAAAAATAGAAAAATTTCAGAAGAAGCAGAAAATTTAGTAAAAGAAGTTCTTTCTGAATGCGAGAAATGGCTTTCTGGAAAAAGACTAGAAACCGAAGAGGATTTCCAAAAAATAATTGAAAAATTAGAGAAAAAATTAGAAGAAGCAGTTTCTAAACTAGAAGAGGCAAAATAAAAAAATTGTACTTGGAATTTAGAATTTCTTGGAATTAGCTTTACGCTTTACGCTTTGCGCTTAAATTTAACTACTATGCCTAAAGAATCTTTTGAACAATTTTTTAAAAGACAAAAAGAAAAATTAGATAAAGCCGAAAAGATGGTTGAGAGAGTTAAGGAGAGATTAAAAACAGAGGAAGTAGAGAAAAAAATAGAAGAATATATTGAAAAATCAGTCAAAAAACTAAAAAGACTTTGGGCAGAGAATGAGGAGAAAATTAGAAAAAAAGATTATTGGGATGGGACTTTCTCTTTCATCTCTTCTTTCCCTCTACCCGAAACTTCTCCTTCCTTTTTGGAAAGGATCTCTAATAAGTTTTTAAAAGAATTTGATTGGAAGAAGTTTGAAGGAAGAAAATTTCTTGAGGATGATTTAGGCCTTTTCCTTTCTGCTTTCTTACACAAAAACACTGAAAACTATATTTCATCTCAAAAAAAGAAAGGTATCAAAGAAAAAAACATTAAGCCAATTAAAATTCATCTTGATGTTAAAGAATTACCAGTTCGTCTTAGTATGTTAGGCTATCAAAATCCAGAAAAATTGCATTTGACTATTGAAGGAGATTGTGAAAAATTCACTGGAATCAAAATGCAAGGTGGAAAGATAATTGTGAAAGGGAATTGCAGGAATTCTACCGGATATGAAATGGAAAAGGGCGAGATAATTGTGGAAGGAAATTGTAGAAATGGGACCGGATGGCAAATGGAAGGCGGAGAATTAAATATCAAAGGAGAAGTAAAATCTTTTGATGAATCTGCTTTTTATTCCACCAATAAAGGCACTATCATTTGGAAAAACACCAAAATCTGGGAAAAAGGAAATTGGACAAAAGAGGGAAAGGAAATGTGGGAGAAAGGCGAGATTCCGGTGGAAGGGTAAATTGCGATTTGTTTGGGATTTGGAAATTAAATTTTGAATTAAAGATTTTAGATTTTAGATGTAGATTTTACTTTTTACTTTTTAGATTTTAGATTTATTTGTAATTTAGGATTTGTAATTTGTTTGTAATTTGTGATTTGTAATTTGTAATTTTTTTTTAACTACTATGTCCAAAAACTCATTTGAACAACCCATCAAAAGAGAGAAGCCACCTATTAAAGAGATGGAAGAAAAATTAGATAAAGCCGAAAAGATGGTTGAGGAAGTTGAGAAGAGATTAAAAACAGAAGAAGTAGAGAAAAAAATAGAAGAACATATTGAAAAACCAGTTAAAGAACTGAAAAGACTTTGGGAAGAAAATGAGGGAAAAATTAAGAGAAGGTATGAAATTTTCTCTTTCTTTTCTTCTCTTTCTCTACCTGAAGTTCCTTCTTCTCTTTTAGAAAGAATTTCCAATAAATTTCTAAAAGAATTTGATTGGGAGAAGTTTAAAGGAAGAAAGCATCTTGATAAAGATTTAGGTCTTTTTCTTTCTGCTTTCTTGAAGAAAAACGTTGAGAACTATATCCTCTCTCAAAAAAGGAAAGGACTTAAAGAAGACCAAATTAAGCCAATTGAAGTTTATCTTAAAGTGAGGAGAGCGCCGATTATTCTTAGCATGTTAGGTTGTCAAAATCACGCAAAGCTGCATCTAATTATTGAGGGAGATAGCAGAGACTTTACTGGAACGAAAATGCAAGATGGAGAGATAGTTGTTAAAGGAGATTGTGGAAATTGGATTGGAGAAGAAATGCAAGGCGGAAAGATAATTATTGAAGGGAGTTGCGAATATGGGATTGGAGAAGGAATGCAGGGTGGAAAAATAATCGTTGAAAGGAATTGTGGAGATGATACTGGAATTGGTATGCAAAATGGAGAGATAGTTGTTAAAGGAGATTGTGGAAATTGGATTGGAGAAGAAATGCAAGGCGGAAAGATAATTATTGAAGGGAGCTGCGGGGGTTGTGCTGGAAAATATATGCAAGGCGGAGAATTAAATATCAAAGGAGAGGTAGAATCTTTTGATAAATCCGCTTTTTCTTCCAATAATCAAGGCACCATTATTTGGAAACGCACCAAAATTTGGGAAAATGGAAATTGGACTAAAGAAGGAAAGGAGATGAAGGAAAAAGGCGAGATTCCAGTGTAGTAGATTGTGATTTGCTTTGAATTTAGGATTTTGCCCAATACCACTAAAGGGTATTGGGCAACCCAGAACTCTTTAGTAGTTCTGGGTTGAATTTGTTTGTAATTTGTAATTTGGAATTTGGAATTTTTTTAATTATCATGTCCAAAGAATCTTTCAAACAACCTATTAAAAGAGAGGAACCACCTATTGAAGAGATGGAAAAGAAGTTAGATAAAGCCGAAAAGATGGTTAAGGAAGTTGAGGAGAGATGGAAAGAAAAGATAGAGGAATTTGAGATGGTTGAAAAATCAGTCAAAGAACTAAAGAAACTTTGGAAGGAGAATGAGGAAGAAATGAGAAAACAACGGTATAACTCCAGAGCTTCCTTTTTCTTTTTCTCTTCTCTTCCTCTACCTGAAGTTCCTCCTTCTTTCTTGGAAAGAATCTCTAATTTCTTAGGAAGAATCTCTAACAGGTTTCTAAAAGAATTTGATTGGAAGAAGTTTGAAAGAAGAGATAACCTTGGAGCTGATTTAGGCCTTTTTATTTCTGCCTTCTTGAACAAAAATATTGAAAATTATATTTCTTCTCAAAAAAAGAAAGGTATTAAAGAAGGCCAAATTAAGCCAATCAAAGTCCATCTTGATGTTAAAGGGTTACCAGTTCGGCTTGATTTTTTAGGTTATCAAAACCCCAAAAAACTGCATTTGATTATAGAAGGAGATTGTGGACGGAGCGTTGGAGCTGAAATGCAAGGCGGAAAGCTGATAGTTAAAGGGGATTGTGAGGATTTGACTGGTACGCGTATCGCGTATGCAAGGCGGTAAGTTGATAGTTGAAGGAAATTGCAGAGATCGCACTGGCAAACATATGCAAGGCGGAGAACTAGTAATTAAAGAAAATTGCGGAAATTTGACTGGCCCGGTTATGCAAGGCGGAGAACTAATTCTTAATGGAAAAGTAAAATCTTTTCATCCATTCGCCTTCACTCCAGACAATCAAGGTACCATTGTCTGGAGAGGTATCAAAATTTGGGAAAAAGACAAATTTACTAAAGAAGGAAGAGAAATGAAGAAGAGAGGAGAAATTCCAATAGAAGATTAGGTTGGAATTTGTTTAGGATTTAGAAATTAGGATTTTGAATTTGAATAAATTAGCTTTAAGCTTTAGCTTTACACTTTGCACTTTGAGTTTTGCGCTTTTCGCTTAAATTTAACTACTATGTCCAAAGAATCTTTCAAACAATTTGTTAAAAGGCAAGAGGAGAAATTAGATAAAGCCGAAAAGATGGTTGAGGGAGTTAAGGAGGGGTGGAAGGATAAAATAGAGGAGCTTATTGAAAAATCAGTTAAAGAATTGAAAAAACTTTGGGAGGAGAATGAAAAAGAAATGAGAAGGCAACGGCGCGAGTATGAAACTTTCTTTTTCTCTTATTCTCTTCCTTTGCCCGAAACTTCTCCTTCTTTCTTGGAAAGAGTTTTTAATAAATTCCTAAAAGAATTTGATTGGAAGAAGTTTGAAGGAAGGAGATTTCTTAATACAGATTTAGGTCTTTTTCTTTCTGCTTTCTTGAAGAAAAACGTTGAAAACTATGTTTTATCTCAAGAAAGAAAAGGTGTTAAAGAAGAAAATATTAAACCAATTGAAGTTCATCTTAATGTTAAAGAATTGCCAGTTCTCCTTAATTGTTTAGGTTATCAAAACCCCAAAAAACTACATCTAATTATTGAAGGAGATTGTGGGAGTTGGACCGGAGATAAAATGCAAGGCGGAAAGATAATTATTGAAGGGAGTTGTGAGTATCGGACTGGAGTATATATGCAAGGCGGAGAATTAAATATCAAAGGAGAGGTAAACTCTTTTGATATAACTGCCTTTTCTCCTCCTAATAAAGGCACTATTATCTGGAAAAACACCAAAATCTGGGAAAATGGAGATTGGACCAAAGAAGGAAAAGAGATGTGGGAAAAAGGAGAGATTCCGGTGAGGTAGATTGTGATTTGTTTTGAATTTAGGATTTTGAATTTAGGATTTTTAAACCTTCCTGATTCCTGATTCTAGATTCATAATTCCAGATTCATTCCTAATTCATAATTCAAGATTCA
>Ga0190361_1000109_pt1 | contig 32733 bp, 30 predicted proteins | sample 48721845_MG_FD_161273 | JGI IMG/M metagenome (GOLD analysis project Ga0190361, IMG submission 161273) | Hydrothermal vent microbial mat bacterial communities from Southern Trench, Guaymas Basin, Mexico - 4872-18-4-5_MG | ecosystem: Environmental > Aquatic > Marine > Hydrothermal vents >... | reverse complement strand
AACAAAAGACAAAGTTTTAGAATAAACCCTAGCTGCGTTTCGATTGATCTTATCGGCCGTCTTGTTTAGTTTTTGGGGCACCGGAATCTTGATGGTTAATATCAAACGTCTTAACATTCCTCAATGTCCTCCCCATGCGATATTATCACATATCTTTAAACCAAACAGATGTTTCTACAAAATCAGCGCCTTACTCTCCCCCTAAAGAAGAGCCTGCGGCGGTTTATCTTTTGTCAAAACCGACAACCAAAATTGCGAAAGAAAAATCAGAGAAATCATAATGAACACATGTTCTACATACTCTAGATGCTGAATCATTCCATATATACCTTCAGTTACCAGTTCCCCGTTTTTTGCCGCCTTCCTTGTTCTAACCGAAGTTAGCACAAGAAGAATTCCAGAAGCAAGGATCACCCAACTTATTCTGAGCAAAATCGCCAGACCTTGATGGTTATAAAAGGCAACTGTCAAAACGATTTGAAAAAGATAGAGTAAAAGATAAACAAAGTGAATCACAGCATTCAAAACCGAGCGGCTCTTGTGCACCAATATCATCTCCAGAAGCACAGTCACCGGGAAAACTCGAGCATTTTACCCCCAATTGAGTTGCACCAAAACGTTGCTAGTTACCCTAATAGTTCAAGCAGCTTTTCTAATTTTAGACCACAGTCCAAAATAAAGCTTGTAAGTGGTGATTGTCAATTGCCTGTTAGCCGTGTTAGAGCTGTTTAGAAACTGTTTTAAAACTGTTATATCTGTTACTACAGCAGGATTTGCTTTATAAAAAACAGCTTCACCGTGATTACATCACACAGGGTAAACGATGGAGGGAAATAGGAAGCGCAACAAACGCAAAATTTAGAGGAATATGACGTTTATCGACTTTTTAGAGCCCTTAAAATAAAAAATGGCTCCGGCGGCAGGACTCGAACCTGCAACCACCTGGTTAACAGCCAGGCGCTCTACCGATTGAGCTACGCCGGAACCTTCTCTGGAAATTTTACTATATGTCCCCACATTTTTCAAGCTCTTTCGGGGGCTGTTTCAAAAATAGTGAGGTGGGTATAGAAAATAAAGCAAGGGAGATGATATAATCTCTCTTGCTTTATTTATTTTCTATACTTTCTCTCATTGTTCTTGAAACACCCTGTGTGAAGGGTTGATATATGGCCGTGGCGGATGTCCTTCCCTTTGAAACTATTTCGCTAACTTCCTTCACAGAAAAGATGACCCCTATGAGACGCCTCTTCACAGATATCACTCCTTGATCTTCTTCGCTTTCTCAACAAACGAAGAGAGCCTCTGCAAGTTTTCGACCATGTCCTTAAGATCCTCCTCAGTTATTCTGTAATACTCATGCGCTATCAGGTTTCTGAGGAAAACCACTCTCTTTGCAGATCTGATCTCTTCTGCACTTAGAATACCCGCTTTGTGAAGAAGCTCGAATACCTCTCTGTAATTCGAGGGGACGCCGAGTCTTTTCAATATCACGAGTCTTTCACTTATCTCTATAAGCGAATTCGCCGCTTGGAAACATTCCATGGCGAGTGAGGTGTAAATGTAGTAATCCGATAGATCCATTTCGACCAATCGGTTCGCTTCTTTCATATGCCTTTCAAATCTCAAGATCGCAACCATGAGCTTCATCTCATCACCTCGGTCTGTAGCTCTTTGAAGAATCGCTCCATCTCGTGGTAATTCATTAAGGTCTTGAGAGCTATCTCGTTGAAAACCTGTCTATCCTTGACGAATATTTCTTTGCCATCTTTCAAAACCTCGAATTGGATGTATAGCGGCAAGCGATGGAAAAGGACAAGGTCAATGCTATCTGAGTACATGCTTCCAATGTCTGCCTCATCATCAGGCGTTGGATCCTCCAGAAAGACCGCTATATCGATATCGGAAAGTGGAGTTTGTTCTTTCCTGGCACATGATCCGAACAAAACAGCTGCGATCACTTTAGGATGCTTTTCCAGATCTTTGACCAACCTTTGAAACGCTTCTGAAAGGAGATCCACAACATCGCCCCCTTGATCGCTCTAAAATAGTCAATTCATATTTCGGGACATGATCGTGGTAACATCCATAATGTGATCTCATTGATGTAGGTATTATATCATTTCCAATACTATCGCCACTTCTTCATCATACACCATCACATATCCAGAAAGCTTCATCTTCAAATTTCTCAGTAACTCTATCTCATTCCTTCCCTTGTATTCTCCCCACTTCTCATTCCTCCTACCTATCCTATCCCTCCTTTATGATGTTATCTATATCTTTTTAGTTCTTAATGGAAATTGTGAAGAGAAGGAACACTTTTGGGATATGATTTAGAGAGAATGATAGTCTCTCTAAAGGAGAGAAATCCTTTATGACAAGTATGGAGATAATTTGGTGATCAGGAAAAGTATAAGGCCTCCCCCTTTTTGTAGAAGATTTTGAAAGATATGGTAGAAATTTTTTTGCAGAAGAGGCAAGTTAATTTAATAATTTTTTTAGGTTTAACTTTCTCATAGCGAGGGAGATTATATCATCTCCCTTGCTTTATTCTCTATACCTTGAACATTGTTTCTAGAACAGCCCCGGCTCCTCCGAGTAGAAACAGATTAAAACGTGATAGACAAAGTGACGCGTTTGAAGAAAATACACTCCCGTTACGGTGAAATCTTTTCTACCAGGATCATACCGGGATTCTAAAAGGCACAAGAAATGTGTGAAAATTTGATAGAAGGTTCCGACATGGTAAAGTATTTAAGAGGAGGGAACAGAATGAACAAAATTTTGTGGATTTTTGGAATTGGTCTGGCTCTATTTAGTGCGTTTCTGATGGGTAGTGGTAAGATTTTTGGAGAAGACATAACAGGTATCGCTATAGTTGTCGGAATCATAGGGTTAACTCTCATAGCCACATCTCACAAGCACATGATCGAAAAATCAAATAAAAATCATAATCAGGGGGGAACAGAGTGCGCAAACCAGGAGTTCATCTTATAGGTCATGCTGTGTACATCGTTCTATATGGTTTACAGATAGTTCTTTCCATATTTTTCTATCGATCAGGACCTATCAATGTCCTTATATATGCTGGATGGTGTATTTTGATCTTTGGCGTCTTCATGGTATCGTGGTCCATCATTTCAAGAAAAAGGGAAATAGGATTCGTGAGCAATGGAATATACGCCTTTGTTCGACATCCTGAGTTTCTGGGGCACATGCTCATCATCTCGTCTCTGGCTTTGCTGACCCAGCATCTTTTCAGTTTCATTGTTGGTGGAGTGTTGATATTCCTTCTTTACCTTGCGATGGTGGAGGAAGAGAAGAAAAATCTGGAAAAGTTTGGGGATTCGTACAGAGAGTACATGCGAGGAGTACCAAGAGTTAACTTAATACTGGGGGTTTTGAGAATATGCGTGAAGAGAAGGAGATGAGAAGATATGATTATGCTCAAAATGTTTATGTCCATCGGTATAATGGTAATAGCTTGTGTGAGTTTCGGGGTAGGTGGAAATACCGTAGCGCGTGGGGGAGTCGATATGCAGCCATCTGAAATACCTTTGAAGAATCTGAAAATAACCGTGGTGTACGACAACTACTTGTACAAAGAAGGATTGAAAACGGGATGGGGTTTTAGTTGTGTGATTGAAGGTGCAGGAAAAACCATTCTGTTCGATACGGGTGGGGATGCGCCAACCCTGTTGTACAACATGGAGAAACTCGGTATTCATCCTGAAAACATTGATACCATCGTTCTTTCTCACATCCATGGAGACCATGTTGGAGGACTTTTTGGATTTCTCAGGGAAAACTCAAATGTCACCGTTCATCTATTGAAATCATTTGATAAGAGATTCAAAGAGGATGTTCGATCATTGGGGGCAAAGGTAGTGGAAATTCATGAGCCTGCTGAAATATGTAAAGGAATTTACACGATCGGTGAGATGGGATTTTGGATAAAGGAGCAATCTTTAATCGTGAATACAGACAAAGGATTGATCGTCATAACCGGGTGTGCACATCCTGGTATCGTGAACATCGTGGCCAAAGCGAAGGAACTGCTTGGTAAAGATGTACTACTGGTGATGGGAGGATTCCACCTGATGGGAAAGTCAAGAAATGAGATTGGAAAGATCATAGATGATTTCAGAAAACTTGGGGTACGTTACGTTGGGGCTTCGCATTGTTCAGGTGATACGGCGAGGAAGATGTTTGAGGACGAATACAAAGAGTATTTCATAAATGTGGGTGTTGGAAGAGTCATAAAAGGGGATGATCTGGAAAATTGAGGTGTTGAGGTGAGAATATGGGAAAACTCTATGCGATCCTCTTTCTAGGTATAGTCGTCATGACTGTTGGCCTCCTTGGAACATCTGTCTACTTTGGGATATACTACATAGCACCTCTGTTCAAAGATATCCTGGATTTGAAGATTTCAGCTTCAAAATGGCTTCTGTTCTCTTTAGCCTCTCTGTCCATATCTGGACTCTTCATGGGGTTCTTCACCCTTTCCAAATCTATGAGTCGTAACCCTTCGATTCACCTTTCACTCGCTGTTGTGTTTTCGGGTATATCTTTGTTCATCCAGGTTTACAGGATCGTACTGAATGGATTCGCGTGGATGGGAGTTGAGATCCTGGGGAACACTGGAGATTCCAAAACTTTCATATTGATTTCGATGCTCTTCACGCTTTTCACCCTTCTCGTCCTCGTCACGAACCTTGCCCTCCTCAGGAGGGAATTGGTCGAATAATGAAAGTTCTGGGGATAGTTGTGGAATACAATCCCTTTCACAACGGGCATCTCTTTCATCTCCAAAAAGCTAAAGAATTGATAAGACCCGATTACACTATTGCAGTCATGAGTGGGAACTTCTGTCAGAGGGGAGAACCAGCAATTATAGATAAATTCTCAAGAGCAGAGATCGCGCTCAAAATGGGAGTGGATGTCGTTTTTGAGCTCCCAACAGTTTACGCCATTCAAGATGCGGGAGGGTTTGCAAGGGGAGCCATCGGAGTCTTAGATGGTACAGGTGTCGTCACAGACATCGTTTTTGGAAGTGAATCGAACGATATTGAATTCTTGAAGAAGATAGCAGAAATCTTGCATGAACAACCAGACCTTTACAACCAATTCCTTCACGAAGAATTGAAAAAAGGATATTCGTTCCCTAACGCCAGGAAGTACGCTTTGATGAGATACGTTGAGGAGTTGAAAATCATGGATCCAGAGAAGGTGAAGCTGATAGAAAGATCTAACGATATACTAGGCCTTGAGTATGTGAGAGCTATTCTGGATCTTGGCTCAAACATAACCCCTCATACCATAAAAAGAATGGGGGCGGATTACAAAGAAGAAGAGTTTAAAGGAAGGTTATCGAGTGCCACGTCTATAAGGAAACTCATAAGAGAGGGGAAAATGGACCTGGTGAGAGAATCTGTACCAGAGGAGAGTTTCGAAGTGATATGTAGAGAACTCGAAGAAGGAAGAGGTCCTGTCTTTCTTGAGGATATGGAAAAGCTCCTTTTAGGAATCATGAGGTTGAAAGACAGAGACGATTTCTCGAAATTGTACGGGTTTTCAGAAGGGCTTGACGAGAGGTTTCACAGATTTTCAAGAGTCTCTAGCAACATAGAAGAATTCATGGAAAAAGTCAAAAGTAAGAGGTTCACTTTCACTAGGATAAGAAGATTGATGCTGTACGTGTTGTTTGAGATGAGAAAAGACTTCGTGGAGAGGAGTAACGAGAAAGGGCCTCAGTATCTCAGAATACTTGGTTTTACAGAATCTGGAAGGAAGCTTCTTTCGAAAATGAAGAAGGTTTCAAAATTACCCATTGTATCGACAGTATCTCTTTATAGAAAAGTTCTTGAAAAAGCTTTGAAGGATGAGGAAAGAAATATGTATGTTGATCCAGAGCTTTTTGAAGAGCAGCTTCTACTCGATATAAAAGCAACAAATGTGCATTCTCTCTTCTTCAAATCTGATAGTGAAAGAAAAGGAGAAAGGGATTTCAGGATTCAACCCATTTTTCTCAGTTTGGACACATAAAAAGGTGTTATCGTTTCATCCGGCAACATTAGAAAACCGTATCCATCCCATATTCCATCTATTCCGAATTCCGAAATCTCATTGCTTACATTCAGAACCTCTACATTATCGTGCTCTGCCAGGAATTTCTCCACGATTCTCTTGTTTTCTTCGAGGGTAACGGTGCAGGTACTGTATATCAGTATTCCTCCCTCTTTGAGTAGTTTCCAGGATGAAGACAAGAGCTCATATTGAAGTTTTGCGAGTTTTTTGAAATCCGATTTCCTAACTCTCCACATAACGTCTGGATTCTTTCTTATGGTTCCTAAGGATGTACAGGGAACATCCAGCAAAATCCTGTCGAATTTTTCTTTTACAATCTCTGAAAGCTTCTCACCAGGTAAAACTCCCGTGTCTATAATCTCTATCCCAAGTCTTTTTGCGTTCTCCATAACCTTTTCCACTTTGTCTAAGGAGATATCGAAAGCCAGTATTTTTCCTTTATTTTTCATCAATTCCGCTATATGGGTGGTTTTCCCGCCGGGGGAAGAACAAACGTCAAGAACTGTAAGATCTGAATCGAGCTCCATGAGGAAGGGAACTATCTGGGATGACTCCCCCTGAACGGTGGCCAAACCCTCTGATAGAACCCTGCTATCATCGAGCGATTTTCCAAGTTTTTTTAACCAGATACCAACAGGAGAATGAAGTGTTTCTGAAACTCCGTGCCCCTCTTCCCTCAAGATCTCCATCAATTCCTCTCTGGTTATCTTTAACGTGTTGACCCTCAGAACAATGGGAGAAGGTACCATGTTCCATTTGAGAATTCTCTCAACGATCTCTTCCTCCAAAAAGCTTTTCCAATAGTTCACAAGCCATTCCGGATGTGAATACTTGAGCGACAATTCTGATGGTTCTTCGATTTCCATACTCGACACCTTTCTCAGAATAGCGTTTATTAATCTCTTGAAGTTCTCGTTCTCAGCAAGGGCAACGGTCTCATTGACCGCAGCATAGTCAGGAACAGAATCCATGAAAAGGATCTGATAAACCCCCATTCTGAGCAGTACTCTCACCGCAGGGGGTATTTCCTTTCTCCTCAAAAATCTATCTATGTACCAGTCGAGGAGTCTTCTCTTTCTCACGACTCCCCACACCAATTCTTTGAAAAAGGCCCTGTCCCTATCATCCATTCGGGACAGAGCCTTTCTAACCTCGTCTTCAGGTATTCTTTTCCTCTTCTCAAAAATCCTTAAAACTCTGCTCGCTATCTCTCTTATGTTCACTCTCTATCACCAAACATACTGGCTATGAATATCATCCTCAGAAGCTGGAAAATAGCCGTTGCAACTGCAGCAACGTAAGTCATGGCCGCTGCTGTCAGAACCTTCTTCACACCCCTCAATTCTTCTTCAGGCATGAGAATGCTCTCTCTAAGTAGTTTCAGGGCTCTTCTGCTGGCATCGATCTCAACTGGTAGCGTTATGAGGGTGAATATGACAACCAATATGAAGAATATGATTCCGAGCTTTATTAGGAAAGGCGAGAAGAATATGAGCCCTATCAGGAAGAGTATCCATGCAAGGTTCGAGCCGAAAGTGACAACAGGGGCCATGGCGTTTCTTATGACAAGGGGTGCGTAATTCTGGGCATGCTGTATGGCGTGCCCTATTTCATGGGCGACGACTCCGAGTGATGCCACGGAGAAATCGTTATAGGTCGCGGATGAGAGCCTTACGACCTTCGTTCTGGGGTCGTAATGGTCAGTAAGCCTCCCAGAGATGTATTCTATCGAGACATCGTATATACCGGCACTCTCAAGTAATCTCCTTGCAAGTTCGAAACCGGTGTAGCCTGTTGTGGACTTGATTTTGGAGTATTTACTGAAGGTACTTGAAACGAGAATCTGAGCCCATAGAGCAAAGAGAAACGCAGGAATCAATATGATGATCGTTGGATCAAAGAGTGGGAAGAACACTTTACCACCTCCTTCTGGTCTAATGGACTCATCTATCATCAAAAAAGTTCATCCCATCATATGAACAACAAAACCACTTCTCAGCTTTGGTTCAAACCAGGTGGATTTGGGTGGCATTATCTTTCCTTCATCAGCTATTTTCATGAGATCTTCCACACTCGTTGGATACATGGAGAAAGCGAAGTCCCATCCCTCTTCGTCAACCAACTTCTCAAGGATACACAATCCCTTTATACCTCCAACGAAATCGATTCTTTTATCTGTTCTTGGATCTTCTATTCCAAATATAGGAGAAAGAACCTTTTTTTGCAATATTTCAACGTCCAGAGACGATAAGGTGTCCTCGGACACATTCAAAGGTTTCATGATGTACCATTCACCTGATCCCACATACAAACCAATTTCATGTTTTTTCTTTGGCCTGTAAGGACGCTCGTACACTCTTTCTATTTCGAAATCTTTTTCAAGTTTTCTCAAAAGCTCTTTTTTCCCAATAGAATGCTTCACAACCCTGTTGTAATCCATTATTCTGAGTTCATCGTGTGGAAAGACTATTCCCAAGAAGTAATTTCTCTCATCATCGTCTACTTCCCCTTTTAACATGTCCCTGGCTCTGACCGCTGCCGCTGCTCTATGGTGACCATCCGCTATGTAAAAAGCCTGGACCCTTTCGAAAGCTTTTTCTATGCTCTCCACTTGCTTTTCATCATCGATAACGTAGAATTCGTGAACGATTCCCATATCATCTATCAGTACGTTCTCCGGATCTTTCGTTTCTATCGCTCTTTGAAAAGATTCGTTGACCTCGGGATTTGATCGATACATGAGAAAAACAGGTCCTGTATGGGCTTTCGTGTAGTAAACGTGCTTTGTCCTTTCCTCTTCTTTCTTCTTTCTCGTAAGTTCGTGTTTCTTTATCTTACCTTCCAGATACTCGTCAACGGAGAACAAAGCCACCAGACCCGTTTGAACGTGCTTTCCCATGATCTGTCTGTAAACGTAGAAGGATTCTTTGTCGTCCTGAGCAAGGATACCATCTCTCACGAATTTTTCAAGATTTTCCCTCGCTTTTTTCATAACATCGTCTGAAGATGGATCGATATCCTCTGCAAATTCCGCCTCCGGTTTTGTGACTTTGTAGAACGAAATGGGGTTTTTTTGAATTTCCTTCCTTGCCTCTTCCTTGCTCACGACATCGTAAGGTTTTACGATGAATCTCTCGGCAACATCCTTTCTAGGTCTGAATCCTTTGAAAGGTTTCACTACCATTTCTTACCCTCCCCTTTGATCCTTTCTACGTATTCTCTCTGTTTTTTGAACATCTCATCAGCTTTTCTGTTTTCACGCTCATGATCGTACCCTGCAAGGTGAAGGATACCGTGTACCATAACAGTTAGCAACTCATCTTCATAAGCTACGGAAAATCTTTCAGCGTTCTTTCTAACAACTTCAGGGCAGATTATCACCTCTCCGTATACATCCTCGTCATGGTATGGGAAGGTTAACACGTCGGTGGGTTCTTCTATTCCCATGAATTCTTTGTTAAGAGATTTCATTTCATCTATCGTTACGAAGACGATGTTCACATTCACATCGCCGATCTCTTCCTTCAACACCAGGTATATCGATTCCCTCAGCTCATCTTCAACTATCTTTTCACCCGATCTGTTAATTACCCTTATCATTCACTCTCACCATCTTTTTCTTCTCCTCTTCTGGATACGCTATCCTGGAAGCGAACATGTTCATGAGGACCTTATGGAATTCTTCGATTATCATCTCGAGATCTTTCAAACTGAGACCGGATTCATCGAGTTGCCTTTCAAAGAATATATCCGATACGATTTTCTCGATTATCGTTTTCACACGTTGAGGCTTCGTATCCGTTAATGTTCTCACAGCCGCTTCAACAGAGTCAGCGAGCATTATTATCCCAGCCTCTTTGAACTGAGGCTTGGGACCTTGATATTTGTAATCTCCTTCATTTATCTTTCCTTCACCCTCTATCGTTTCTTTCGCTTTGTGGAAGAAGAACATCTGGGTTCTCGTCCCGTGGTGCTGGGGTATGACGTCTTCAACAAGAAGTGGCAACCTGTGTTTTCTTGCAAGTTCCACTCCATATTTCACATGATCTATCAAAACCAAATGACTCAGACTCGGGCTCAATTCGTTGTGAGGGTTCTTGTCGAAATCGTTTTTCAGGTTCTCCACGAAGAAATTAGGTCTCTTTATTTTACCGATATCGTGATAATACGATGCGACCCTTGCCAGAACGGGATTTGCTCCAATTCTTTCGGCAGCAGCTTCTGCAAGATTCGCAACCATCACACTGTGATAATACGTACCCGGAGCCTGCATGGCAAGGAGTTTCAGCAACGGATGGTTCAGGTTTCCAAGCTCCGTTAAACCAATGTTCGAGTATATTCTGCTCACGAATTCAACGTATGGTAGAAGTCCGAAGACGACGATCGTTGAGATCAGGGGGTTCATAAAAGCGACGATGACATCTTTCAGAACGATGCCAGTGTCCCTGAACATCGAGAGAACCACGGTCACTAGAAAAGACGCAGCGGATGTTATGACTGAAGATTTGACGAGATCCAACCTTCTGTAAATCTCTTTCGTGGTCATGGCTGTGAAGAACACCACACTGAAGTAGTAAAGAAGAATTCTCAGATCGAATCCTTCCCTGAATGAAGCCAGTATAGAGAATATGAAACCCGATGTCAACGCTATCTCGTGATTCATCAGAAGTGAAATCAGAGCTACAGGTATGAATAAGGGTACATAAAGTACACCGAATCGTGGTTGTATGGTTCCTATGAGAAGAGATCCAAATCCCATTAAAGCGTAAAGGGTGTATCTATAGGAAACATGGAGTGAAAACTTTCTGAAATGCTTTATGGATAATTCCACGAGCCCGAACCATGAAAGGGAGGCTAGAATGTAGAGAGTTATGAACCTTAGAGGGAATCTGACAAGCCTTGGATCTGAAAATACCAATAACAATATGAGAAAAGCGAAAACGTGTCCGTACTCCTCAATTAAATTTTTCAGGTATTCCTTGATCTTCATTTTGATTTCTTCCCTTCGTATTCTTCGTAAGCTTTTATTATCTTCTTGACCAGAGGATGTCTGACAACATCCGTTTCGTTCAAATAGACGAAGGCTATACCTTCGATTCCCTTTAAAATCTTCTGGCACTCTATGAGCCCGGATTTCTCCTCATCTATGTCCACCTGGGTTATATCACCTGTTACTATGACTTTAGAGTTGAAACCGATTCTTGTGAGAAACATCTTCATCTGCTGATAGGTTGTGTTCTGCGCTTCATCAAGGATTATGAAAGAATTGTTCAACGTTCTTCCTCTCATGTAAGCGAGCGGTGCTATTTCTATGATACCTTTTTCTCTATAGGAGTAGAACTTTTCAGGAGGAATCATATCGAGGATGGCATCGTAAAGAGGCCTGAGATATGGATCCACTTTTTCTATGAGATCTCCTGGAAGGAATCCCAATTTCTCTCCTGCTTCAACGGCTGGCCTTGTCAGTATTATTCTGTTGACGACCCCTGTTTTTAGATGGTCAAGCGCCATGGCAACAGCTAAATATGTTTTCCCCGTACCTGCAGGTCCGATGACGAACACTATATCGTTTTTCCTCACCGCTTCCATGTATATCTTCTGCCCCAGAGTTTTTGGCTTCACTCTCGATCCAAGGATAGCACCTCTTTTGAATTCATCGTACATCTCCTTAACGCCGTTCCCGTTTTTTTTATACTGATCGACAAGATATTCAAATTCCATCCAATCCAGAAGGTGACCATCCCTTACAATAGATATAACCTCGTTGAGAACACCTTCTGCAGCATCCACGTTCTTTTCATTCTCCCCCTTTATCCATATCTCATCATCGACAACGCTTATCTCAACACCGAATGTTTTCCTTATGTACCGTGCTCTTCTATCGTATTGCCCAAAAACCTCCACAATTTCCACATCTCTAGGAATTCCTATTCTTCTCACTGCCACTCATCGATCACCTCCCTCCAAACAGGATCAATCATATTATACACACTTTTGAACAGGTCGTTTTTTCGCTTCTCAACTTTCAGGTTTCAGGGATATTTCACTGGCTACCCAGAGGAGTATGGAACCTGTTATCAGGAACACCGTGTTTATCAACCAGAAATTCAGAGCAGACATACTTTGAAGTCCCAGAGTGTACCTCACAGCATCTGCAACGTATCTGGCTGGCATGAAGAAAGAAAGTATTCTGAGCTTTGGTGGAAGGAAGGTTATGGGAAAGTAAACCCCAGAGAAAAACAGCATAATTGTCAGTATTATGGAAGCGACGTTGTTGGCAGCTGTGGGTGACTTGAAGGAAAGGGAAAGGATTATACCGAGAGCCATCATTCCAAGTGTCGACGATATGATAGTTACAATGAACAGAAAAAGGTTCATGGAGTATTTCCCGTGGAATATGAAGATACTCACACCTATCATTATGAAGGCGGCCAGAAGGCTCAGTATGAATTTCGAAAAGCTGAGGCCCAGAACGAAGGATATTTTCCTAACAGGCGATACTTTGAACCTTCTGAGGACACCGAGTTCCCTGTAATGGGAGAAAAGAGTTATAACGCCGAACATTCCTGAAGATAGTATGGAAATTGCGATAACACCTGCAAGTAGATAGTCAAAAGGCCTTATATCCATACCTCCAGCATGAATCTTTCGCTCCCTTACCACAACTATATCTTTCACACCGTTTAGTTTCTTTTCAAGGAGTATTTTCAGACTCATCTCAAATGAATTCAGATATCCCATGTTGCTCATATCCCTCGGTTTTTTCAGGATCCTAACACTCTCTCCTGATATCCAAACCAAGGCATCGAGGTCTTTCCTATTTTCATCCATATCGCTTTCGCTTTCATAGAAAATCAGATTCCAGGGTCCTTTCAGAGTTTTCAAAGATTCTCTTATGTTCTCGCTGCACACAACTCCTACATCGATTTGAACGTCTCCAACACTGCCACCTGAGAAGACCGATCCAAAGATAATCAGGAATATCATGGGAAATATCAATGTGAAGAACATGGTCCCCTTGTTCCTGATCGATTCTTTAAACATGCACTTTGCAAGAGACACGAAATCACTCAACTCCCATCACCCTCTTGAAATTCAATGTGACGATAAGTATTGAGAGTACCAACCAGGCAAACGGTACCAAAAGGTGATTCGAAAGATAAGAGTTATAACCCATTGTCCCCCTCAATTTATCCAGTATGTAAGTGGCTGGATTTATGTACACGAACCACCTTATACCCCACGACATGTTCAGAACGTTGAAATAGAAGTTTCCGAGGAACATCATGGCTTGAAAGAGGGAATTGGATATTATGGATATTGTGGATATCCTCTTGACAAGAGATACTATCATAAGGCCTATCATGGAGTAGATAAGCATTCCAAGAATGATCTGCAAGATGAATTGAGAGCTGAGGATCACTTTCGGTACTCTGTAAAACAACATACCCATGCTGAAGAGGAGCGTGAGAGATATCAGAAGAGCTAGAAAGTTGTTCAATATGACCGATAATATGAACTCTCCTGATCCGAATGGGGAAACAAGGAGTCTTCTGGTGGATTTCCTCTCTCTTTTTTCCGCAATAGAGTAAGGTATAGAAAAGAAGCCTATACTCATTATGGTCATCATGACTATTGCGGGAAAGTAATAGTGGGCCATGTTGAACTTTTTTGTCTTTTCCTCTAATGAACTTTCTACTTTCACATCCTTGAAGTTACCGAAGCTTCTCCAGATTTCGACTTCCATGGTTTTCAGTATACTCTTGACGACATCCTTCGCCATGGAGGATTCCGTTCTCTCTGGGACGTAATAGATATCGATGGGTACTGTCAATTTCATCTTCGTCTTTGCAAGTAATATGGCTTTTGTGAAGGAAGAATCGAAGTTTTTATCAACGAATATAACAACATCCAGCTTCGATTCTTTGAGTTGTTTCAATGCCTCATCCACCTTTCTGTACTCTCTAATATCAAAGACTTTCTCTCCCTTCAAATGACTAACCATTTTTTCGAAGGCTGTGGATTTTTCCTCATAAACGACCCCTATCCTGAAAGTGACATTTTCTCCCTCTGCGATTCCACCAAAGATGGAAGTTAGTATCAGGTAAAGGATCAGAGGGAAGAAGAATATCCAAAAACTTCCAGAGAAATCCCTGATGTAATCGTTTAAAAACAGATATAGAGAGAACCTCAGAATTTTCTTCACAATACTTTCCTCCTCAATCTCTGAGAGAATGACCTGTCAGTTTTAGAAACACATCTTCGAGGTTCGGTTTTCTTATCATGACGTTCGATACTTTTCCAGACTTCAGAATTTCGGGTAATACCCTTTCTGGATCGTTCACTATCAATCTGTACTTGTTGGCGTCCAGTTTCTCCGCTCCTTCTACCACGAAATCTTCGATTGTTTCCATCTCGATGACCGTTTTGAGGCCAGATCTTCTTATTATCTCTTCTGGTCTTCCCATCTCAACGATCTTGCCATGGTCGATTATGCACACAACATCTGCCAAGTATTCTGCTTCCTCCATGTAATGTGTTGTTAAAAATATCGTCTTTCCCTTATCTTTCAGGTCCTTTATTATCCCCCAAACCATTCTTCTTGCCTGAGGATCGAGACCCGTCGTCGGCTCATCCAAGAAGATGAGCTCTGGATCGTTTATCAAAGCAACACCAAGAGCCAGTCTTTGAAGCTGTCCTCCAGAGAGGTTCTTCACAAGACTCTTCTCTTTATCTACAAGATGTACTATCTCCGATATCTCTCTGACCTTGTATCCCCTTCCATATAGTTCTCTGAACAGAGAAAGTGTCTCCCCAACAGTGAGGTAGTTGAAGAAAGCACTCTTTTGAAGTTGGACTCCTATCCTTTTCTTCATCTCTTTGGGAATGTCATCGACGGTCTCCCCAAAGAGTTTCACTTCTCCTGAATCTCTCTTTCTCAATCCTTCCAATATCTCGACTGTCGTTGTCTTTCCAGCCCCGTTTGGCCCAAGAAGTGCGAATATGCTACCCTCTTCTATGTCGAAAGAGATACCATCAACTGCTTTAACATCTTTATAATACTTTTTCAGATTTTTAACTTCCACGATTTTCACATTCTTACCTCCAAAGAGCAGTTTGTAATTATTATACATTGAAATTTCAAATAGAAAAAGGAGGATTTTTTATGTTCGAAGATATAGAAGATTTTGTGAGAAAAAGAATGGCCAACGATGCTTCCCACGATTTTGAACATGTTCTGAGAGTCGTTCGGATGTGTGAATTCATTGGCACAAGGGAAGGAGCAAATCTCAGCATCCTCATACCAGCAGCGTTCTTCCATGATATCGCTAGGCCTCTTGAAATTGAGGATCCTTCCATTGATCATGCCAAAGAGAGTGCTCGTATAGCTCGCGAATACTTATCGAATAGAGGCTATCCTTATATAGATGAAATAGTTTACGCGATAGAGGTTCATAGATTCAGAAACAACGTGATTCCTGTAAGCAAGATCTTAAAGATAGTTGAGAGGGAAGGGTACGAACCCGTTCCATTTGCCGTTGCATGGGTTCTTAAAAATCCTGACATCACCTCACCGATAATCGGTCCAAGAACGATCGAACAATTGGAAACATATTTGAAAGTATTAGAGCTTGATATACCAGATGAGATCATGAAAGAAATAGATGAAACAGTTCCACCTGGGACATCTTTGTGACAAGCTGAATACAAAGATTTTGGCATATAGAAAGAGGGTATGAGGTGGGGAGTCAACCTCTAACCACCTCATACCCTGCTCCTTCAAAGGATGGTATCCTTCTTCAGCATTTTGTACCTTTCATAAATCAACCAGGTTTTGTCTCCCTCTACTCTGAATTCAACTTTCATCTTTCTGCCACGAGAGATCGTATAGAACAAATAACTGTTTCCTCTCTGCTCCTCAAAAAATAGGGGAATAGCCTCTTCGATGTACTTATCTTTATACTCCAAAAACAGGAAATCGCCTTTCCTTCTTACAGTGTATGTCATCGTTTCCTTGTAGGTCTGGTAGATTCCCTGCAATCTGTTCAAAACATTTTCGTATTCGATGAATGGGAGTTTATTCGGATCCTTCCCAGATACCAAAGCCAGAGCGTACATTCCAAAGTACATGGGAGAGTACCCTGCGATGTTCGTTAAAACCACCACACCCAATTTCTCAGAAGGGATGTACCCCACAAACGTGTTATGAGTCAAAACGGAACCTCCATGTCCCACCAACTTTTTACCGAAGAATCCTGGAAATACCATCCAACCATAGCCATAGGATTCTCCACCAAACACCTCATAAGGTATCTTTATATACCCCTTTTCCATTATTTCCACGTTCTTTTCGCTCAGGATCTCTTTCCCACCGACTTTACCTCTGTTGATCATCATATTAACGTATTTTGAGAGATCTTCCACACAACTTACAATTCCTCCATCTGCAGTCACTCCAAGCAAAGGTTTCTTCAATACGAAAGATCCGTTCTTATCGATGATGTAATGGGATGCTATGTCTTTTTCTGAGAACACCCTTTTATCACAGAAAATCGATTTTTTCATACCCAAAGGCTCGAATATTTCCTTTTTGACGAATTCCTCATAACTCATTCCAGAAACTTTGGAGATGATCAATCCAAGAAGAACGTATCCTTCATTTAGATAGAAGAATTTCTCACCGGGTTTTGCTTCGATCCAGTCTTCATAATCCTGGATGAAATCCAGTATGTCCTCGGGTTTAGATATGGGAAGCCAAACGTTTGAAGTTTCGAAATATCCTCGAATTAGAGCTTCTGCATATGAAAGAGCTGGTATACCTGATGTGTGTGTCAAAAGATGATGGATCGTGACAGGAGATCCTTCAACTTCAAGCTCCAGATCCAGGTACTTGCTGACTGGATCATCTAAAGAGATTTTTCCCTGCTCTACAAGTTTCATTATCGACAGGGCTGTGAAAGATTTCGTCACAGATCCCACGTAAAACAGCGTTTCCTTAGTTACTGGAAGGTTCTCTTCCACACTTCGAAATCCGAACCCTTTCATGAAGATCACTTCGCCATCTTTCAAAACGGATATGGCAAGCCCCGGTATCCTGGTTTCTGCCATTTTCTTCTGAATGAATGAGATCAATTCTTTCATACATTCACCCCCGATATTGTAATTTGTTTCTTAATATAGCACATAAAGGTTGAAGCAAAGAACATCGCACTGTGAAGGATCGGTTTATGATAGAAAGTTTGTTTTTGGTAGCAGTAAGGTGCGATAATAAAAAAGAAGGAGGGAGAGATATGAAGAAATTCTTGTTGATCTTGCTGATTCTGGCCACGATCGTAACTGGTGTAGGTGTAGAGAGATTGAAGGAAAAAGATCCTTTCAGAGGAATGTGTCCTTACGCTGATGTGGGAGATTTCGTCTTAAAAAGCGACGATGCGATTTTTGTTTTTGGCTCTAAAGATGGAGAGCTAGGTGTGTTGAATGGAATCGCTCTCGGAGATAACATGTACGATTCCATAGAGAGTATCAAGTTCTCTGTGATAAGAAGTCCTGTCGTATTCACAGACTACGAAGAGACGGAAAGTGGTATCAAATTCGTTGGGAAGGCGGGAAATAGAAGTGTTGAAGCTAGTTACAGCGTGATCGAAGGGAATGGGATAAACATCGACATCACTGTGAGCGCTTCTCCTGGTGAGAGGATAATACTTCGAGAGATCGTTAAGATAAACGATTTCGAACCCATATTCATAAGGGGGAAAGATTTCTTCTTCGTTCAGGGAAGAAACGTGGCGTACGGAATTCACGCTCCAAGAGCCAAGGCCATGGTTTTAAAAGGTTTCATTCTTGCTTTTGTGAAAACGGCAGATACGGGTAAAGTGAGCTTCAATACAAGGATATTCGTGGGAAAGGATGTTGAAGAATTAAGAGAGAGAATGCTGGATCTTAAAAATGTGAAGAAATACAGAGCAGTGGATGACAAAGGAAACCCTGTGAAGTATCTGAAAATAGGAGCTGAAGTGAATGGTAAATTCGTCTCAGTAACAACGACAGATGAAGCTGGATATTTCGAGTTTTCAGATCTACCCGAGGGATGTGAGTTCTCTGTCTTGACAGAAGGTTACTGGATAAAATCTCAAAAACCTCTGGTCGTCTCATCCTTTAAAAAGAACGATTTCGTGTGGCCTCCATACATAACGGCTTTATCGACCAACACCGCTTATATCAATTGGAGAACTCTCAAACCTTCCCCAGCGCTCATTGAAATAGAAGGCCCTGAATATGAAGAGAAATATATAGACAGCCTCTGGGATAATTTCCACTCATTCAAGTTGAAGGATCTGAAACCGGATACCGAGTACACCGTGAAGATCTACGTGGGAGGTCTGTTGAAGGAATGCAAGTTCAGAACGCTCGGTAGTAAAAACTACAGATTCGTTATTTACGGAGATACCAGAACCAATCCGGAGTGGCACGAACTCGTTGCAAAGGCTATATCCAAGGAAAAGCCCCTTTTCGTTATAAACGTTGGGGACCTTGTTGAAAGTGGTGATTTTATGAAGGATTGGAACGAATTCTTCAAATCTATGGAGAGTTTAACAGCAGTTTCAGCCTATGTTCCCGTTCTTGGAAATCATGAGAGAAATTCGAACATTTATTATCAGGCGTTCATGTTGCCAGAGGGAGGAGGAGATTTCCACAGAAGATGGTACTCGTTCGACGCGGGTGATGTTCATTTCATCATTCTCGATAGTAATGTCTCTGAAACAACAGGACTTTTTGATCAGCAAACGGAATGGCTCATCTCTGATCTTGAAAAGAGCAAAGACAAGAAGTTCAAGCTCGTGTTTTTCCATCACCCGTTCTACACGAACACTCCCAACACCGAGCCAACACATGAAGACAAATGGCGATGGATTTTCGAAAAATACGGTGTTGACGCGGTTTTCAATGGTCACATCCACAACTACGAAAGGTTCAGGAGAAATGGTATACAGTACGTTATCACAGGTGGTGGAGGAGCACCACTCGGATTTGGCCTCTTTTCACGAAACCGAAAACATCTTCCATGGTCTGTATCGGAAGCAACTGGTTTCCTTCATTATGTTCTAGCAGAGGTCAAAGAGAACAAAATCATCTTCACGGTCAAAGCCGTTGGAGAGTACGTGAATGGAAAGATCGTTCCAAGGAAAGTGATTCTTGACAGATTCGAGATAGAAAAGAGGTGAGACAATGCTTGAAATAATGATAGAAGCTGCAAGAAAAGCTGGGAAATTCATCATGGACAATCTGGGGAAAGTGAAGCAGGTTGAGATAAAGAAAAACATAAACGATCTTGTCACGGAGATAGACACGGGATCTGAAAAGATCATAAAGGAAACTCTTGAGAAGACAGGAGTTAAAGTGCTCGGCGAAGAGAGCTGGAGAGAAGGGAGATGGGATGAAGCGTTTGTTGTCGATCCACTTGATGGTACCTTAAATTTCGTTCATGGCCTTCCTTTTTTCTCGATATCGATAGCTCTTTTCAAGAAAGGAAAAGTCACACACGGTGTCGTTTTCTCACCTGCAACGGATGAGATATTCTATGCAGAAGTAAGAAAAGGTGCCTTTTTGAACGGTGAGAAAATAAAGGTGAGTGACAAAAAGGATCTTTCGAAAACCCTTTTCGTAACGGGATGGCCCTATGACACCTACCTGACGGAAAAAACTTTCAAAACCATAGAGATCATGATGAAGAAAGTACAGGAAGTTAGAATCCTTGGAAGTGCTGCTCTGGAACTTTGCTACATAGCATGTGGGAAGATGGATGGCTACTGGGAATTCGGTCTGGAAGTCTGGGATGTAGCTGCAGGATCTTTGATAGCGAAAGAAGCCGGAGCCATCGTGGCTGGTATAACAAAAGAGGATTTTCTTTTCGGTAAAGAAATCCTTGCATGCACTCCCGGCGTTTTCGAAGAAACCCTCAGAACGTTGAGGCAGGTTGTGGAAGAATACTAAAAAATCAGGGATTTTAGATCTTCAAGGCACAGCGAGAAATTTGGTATCAGTATATCCGCCTTTGCCCTTGAAAGTCTTTCAACTTTTCTAAAATCCCATCGATCTTCCTCATATTCATCACAGGCAACACCCAGTGTTAAAGCCTTGTATTTCCATCCGATCATTATTTCAACAGGTCCATCTCCGACTACGAGAAGTTTCCCATCACTCAGATCGAATCGTTTGACCAGCTCCTCTACGATCTTTCTTTTCGTGATCTCTCCTTTCACACTCACGACATTCTCTAAGGGTTCGAAATGATCGTAAACTCCCAGAAATTTTGCTTCTTCAACAACATCAGATCTATCCGTTCCAGATGCGAGGAACACCTTAATGTTGTTTTCTTTAAGCAATTCCAGGAATTCAACGACACCTTTCACGAGGAATTCTTTCTTTTTCTTCCTACCAGTATTAACCTCGTTCATTCTCTTTTTCACAACTTCCTTCAATTTACTTGTGTATATTTTTTTGTACTCCTGGTAGCTCAGGATCTCTTTTTCAGGTATCAAGCCATATCTTCGGACCAGTTTTTCTAGAACTCTCATTTGAACAGAGGTCCTAACCCCCGTACTTCTGTTTATCAGGTTCCTCACAGTGCTCAGTATCTGATGGTGAAGCTCTTCAGATACTTCTTTTCCTCCCGTTATCGCCTCCATCATGACCTTTTCCATCACGTCTTCCCATCCTCGCCTCAGAAGGGACACCGTTCCATCGAAATCGAAAAGAGCCACTTTCACCCCTTCGTTTTTGATCTTTTCAGGATTCAGTACGATGGTGTTCTCATTCTTCAAAGAGAAGGATGAAAGAGCTTCGAACTCATTCAAAAGGACCTTCGGCGTGACTTTACCAGTTCTTGGTTGCTGTACACATATCCCGCCACAGTTCACACCAAAGCTTAGAGCTTTTCGAAAATCTTGACTTTCTATGAGAGCAAGGGAAAAGCAACTGGTGAATGCATCTCCTGCTCCACAAACGTCTACAACTTCAACATCTTTAGCAGAAATTCTGATGAGAGTTCCTCCCTCATCGATTCCTAGAGCCCCTTTTTCTCCCAAAGTGATCGCTATTGGATTTCCGAATCTTTTAAAGAACTTCTTTCCGTATATTTGAGAACATAGAATAGGATTAGTGCACTTTTCAACACTCTCTTTCAAGATCTCACCAGCAGCTTTCAACAACTCGATGGTGTTACACTTGACCACGCAGAAATCCAGAAACTCTTTAACGTTTTTCCTTGAATCCGCTATGAAGAGTTTCCCTGGGTATTTTCTCTTCAAAGAGCGCAAATGATCGACAACACCATGATTGAGAGTTCTAAATTTTCCCGCTTCACACTGATCGATCAACAGCACAACGTCCGCCTCTTTCACTAAAAGGTCCAATTTATTTTTCAGTTCTCTCTCCTCATCTTCAGTGAGTGGTGAGAAGTCGTATCTGTCGATTCGAGGTTTGTCTTCTTTCATAGTTTCAGCATTGAAAAATTTTGAATAGAACTGTGTTGCTCTATGGGGTGATACGATCATGTGGGAGGTATCAACACCGAGTCTTTCCAAGCATTCTAACAAAGTCCTGCCCTCTTCATCATCTCCGATAACACCCAAAGCAGTAGCGCGGGCTCCTAACATCGCAACGTTCTTTGCAACGTTACCAGCGGCACCAGGAGATGATTCATATTCTGTGACGACAACAGGGATAATGCCTGTTTCCAAACTCGGTTCACCTATCTTGGGATCGTAAATGTAATATTTATCCAGGAAGAAGTCTCCAATCACTAGCACCTTCAACTTTCTGAACCCTTCGACGATTTTTTCTATCCCCATATGATTCACCTCAACGGATTCCTTCGCGAAGGTACTTCCAAAGCACAAGTAGCGTCTTTCTATGATCTCCTTGGATGTAGGTCCCCTTCCCTTCGAAAGCTTTCGGAATTCTAACGACGATACTTTTTACATCCCTGAAATAATAAACGGGTTTCGTATCGTCCCCTATCTCCACAGCTTTTGTTGATTCGACAGGTTTCATGTCAAAAACTGCTGTGAACAGGCCGAGAGGAGGGTGTCCAGCGTTTGCAGCCATCGAAACCGCTTTCAGGAAATTCTCAACGCCTATGACTTGAGAACCTATCAAAATGCACACACCCTTTTCGAGATGAGAGACCGTCTCGGCCAATATGAGAAAATCTCGTGCAGAACACCCTCCGGTCGCTTCACCGGAAAATGTGGGATGCATGTGAACGATATCTGCACCTATGGCGACGTGAACAGTTAAAGGAATGTTCTCCTTGTACGCATTGTAGGTGACAGATATATCTCTGTGAGGAAACTTCAGATCTTCAAAAGATGGAAGAGTTAAATCTCCTGATAACAACATTCCCATGATTTCACCGTATCCAAGTTTCTTTCTGTTCCCTTCAATCAGCGCTCCATTTATGAGATCTGCTGTCTCTTTGGCAAATCCAAATTTCCCTTCTCCTAAAGCGTTAGGTATACTTTCAGAAGTTTTACCAGCAAGAGCCAGTTCAAGATCATGGATTATGAAGGCACTGTTCACCGCGATGTGATCAACCAGGTTATTTTTGATCATCCATATCAGGAATGTCCCAAGACCGTTTTTCACAATGTGAGCCCCAGAAATTATCAGAACCCTTTTATTCTCTTTTTTAGCTTTTAAGATCCTACTTGCTACCTTCCCGATCATTTCATCTAAATCTTTCCCCAACACGGGAACCTCTGTTTTCTCCAAATACACGAGATCATCCAGACTAACCTTGGAGGGTCTATCGAAGAGAGAATACCTTTTCAAACTAGATGTATTGAAAATTCGCCATCGCCCTCTATATTCCATATTTTTCGATCAACCTCCCATCATTTCTTCCACAAGTTGTGCCAGGACATGCCCCAAAGTTATGTGGACTTCCTGAATTCTCGGGGTATCGGAACTTGGCACAATGAACAAATAATCACAGTACTTCTTCATGGATTCTCCCTGTTTTCCTGTAAAACCGATAGTTAAAGCTCCGACCTCTTTGGCCTTTTCGAGAGCTTTCAGAACGTTTCTTGATTTCCCACTCGTACTTATCCCAATGACAGCATCCTTCTCACTCACAAGAGCTTCTATCTGTCTTGCGAATGTGTTTTCAAAACCAAAATCGTTTCCTATCTCCGTCAGTAAAGCCCCGTTAGCGTTCAAGGGAATAGCGGGTATGGGATTCCTCGTTTTGTAAAACTTTCCAACGAGTTCCAGAGCTATATGCTGGGCATCGCAAGCACTTCCTCCGTTTCCCATCAGAATGACTTTACCTCCTTGTTTGATCCTTTCGGTAATTCTTCGAGCCACTTCCAAAATCGTGCTTGCATACTCCTCAGCAAATTTTTTCTTTATTTCTGCACTCTCATGAAATATTCCCTGTATTTCCCTTTCATCCATGGTCATCACCTCAATACTTTACTTTTTTCCAAGCAGATTCTGCCACTATGAGAGCTGCGATATCTCCTAATTCGTCTTTCAACTCGTTTCGAACGATCCTACAGACTTTTCTGGAGTTTTCCAATGCCTCTTTCTCTATAACCTCAAGGGCTCTATCCAGCCAGAACCTTGGAAGTCTCCAGCTCAGATTTCCAAGAACCACGGCATCGGGATTGAAGATATCTATGAGTATGGATATACCCAGACCAAGGTATTTTCCACTTTCTTTCAAAACCCTGATAGCGTGTTCATCACCTTTAAAGGCTTTTTCTGATATCTCCTTGGTCGTCACGTTTTCGCCAAAGACCTCAGGAAACATGAAATGTGCAAGTTTTGCTATCCCCTTTCCGCTACAGAACGCCTCCCAAGATCCCGCTTTTCCGTACACTACGGGCCCTTTTTCTGCTATTCGAATATGTCCAACTTCACCCGCAAGCCCTGTTGACCCTCTATATATCTTCCCATCTATTATTATTCCAGCACCAAGCCCTGTCCCAAGAGTCAGAAATATCATGTTTTTACATCCTCTTCCGGCTCCAAACTTCCATTCGGCAAGGGCACAGGCTTTGGCATCGTGTTCGATTCTGACGGGACATTTGAAGACATCCTCCAAAGATTTTTTCAAATTAACCTTTCCCCATGGAAGATGAGGGGGATTGAAAATGATCCCCATTTCCGCATCGAGGGGTCCTCCTATGGAAACGCCTATCGCCTGAGGAGATATGTTTTCCAACATTTTTCTTGAAAAATCGATCAACCTTTTAAAAAATTCCTCAAAACCTTCTTCCGGTTTTGTATCGAAAACGAATTTTTTGAATATCTTAAAATCTTCATTTGCGAGGACTATAGACGTTTTCGTTCCTCCGATGTCTAGACCCAGAAGGAAAATCTCTTTCATTTTCGTACCCTCCAATTACATATCACCCTTTTATAGCCCCAGCTGTTAGAGCTTCCACCACATATTTTTGGAGCAACAAGAACACTATCAAAGCAGGTATCACCATCAAAAAAGCTCCTGTAGCCACCAAATGGGTTGTAACTTGGTACTTTGCCTCGGTGTACGCAAATATACCGACAGTTACCGGGAATTTTTTGTAATCATCGATCATTATGAACGGAAATACGAAATCTCCCCATGCGAATATCGACGTAAATATCACAGCGGTGGCTATACCCGGTGTCGCTAAAGGGAGAAATATCCTTCTCAACGCCCCCAATCTCGTACAACCATCTATCATGGCGGCTTCTTCCAATTCTCTAGGAATTGTATCAAAAAAACTCTTTAAAAGCCACGTGATGAATGGAGAACGATAAGCGGCTATTGTCATGGACAGAAACGTGAGGCTGTTGTATATACCAAGTGTCCTGGAGTATTTGAAAAACGTGATACTTATCAGTATACCAGGAACCATCTGAACGACCAGTAATATGGGTATCAATACGCTCGATATTCTGAAGGAGAATCTTGAAAGACCGTATGCAGATGGTATGGATATTATTAAAACCAGGATCACACTGATTAATACCAGGATCATGGAGTTCAGAAAGTACTTTGGAATATCGGTTTCCAGAACGACCGTTTTGTAATTGGCAAAAGTGGGATTCTTTGGCCACAATCGTGGAGGATAAGAGAAAACTTCTTGAGGATTTCTAATGGACATTGAAAACGTCCAGAACAGAGGGAATATGAAGATCACGAACACGAATGCACAGATGATGGATAGTACTACTTTTTCGATGAGGCTGCTTCTCATGCTCTCACCTCTTTTCTGAATATGATCCTCAGGTACATCAGAGAAATCAGGAGGTTTATTATGAGCAGTATCACACCCACGGCACTACCGTAAGATAAATCTGTGTTTGAAAACACGCTTCTATAAACCATCAAAGAGAGCACCTCTGTACTCTTTCCAGGACCACCCCTTGTGAGGGATAGTATCGCATCGAACACGTTGAAAGTTGATATGGTGGCTATGGTGATGTTGATCAGAAGTTGCTGAGAGATGCATGGAAGAGTTATGAAGAAAAACCTCTGCAACTTGTTTGCTCCATCAAGCGAGGCCACTTCGTATAGCTCTTTTGGAACCTGTTTCAAAGCGGCGTATTGGAGTAACATGCTGAAAGCCAACCCTCGCCATATGTTGGACACGGTAACGATTATCAAGGCATTCCTCGCGTTTGACAGAAAGCTTATCATTGTGGGCTTGTGGAATACAAAGTGAGAGAGGAAGTAGTTAACGATCCCAAATTGAAAGTCTGAAAACATCAATTTCCACATTATTCCTATGGCGACACCTGGTAAAACCCAAGCCGATACTATGACGGTTCTTGTCACCAAAGAAAAGTATCTGAGCCCAATGTTTTCCATTCGGTAAAAGAGAAGACCGAGTAATAAACCAAAACCCACTTGTCCTATAACACTGAAAATCACAAAGATAACAGTTATTTTCAGAGAATGAAGAAAGTCCGGATCCGTGAAGATCATCTTGTAATTTATGAGAGTGTAACTGTAACCTTTCTCAAACAACCGAGCGTTGGTGAAGGAATATCTTATTATCTCCTCCAAAGGGAAAAAGAAGAACAAAAATAGTGCCAGAACAACAGGTAATATGAAAAGTGCATTTGATCTCTTCATCAATATCACCTCGTTAGAATCAGTGTCTTTATCTCAAATGGCATAAAATGTAACGTGATGTATTGGTTTTTCTCATCGTAATTCACTCTTTCCCTTTTGGCATAACTTTCAAAATCGTCTGTGATGAAGATACTTTTAACCTCTCTCTTCAATTCCAATGAAACTTCTTGCTCTCTCCCCAGGGGTTCGTACAAGCGTATCCCCATGCCATCATTCAATGGGAAAATGGAGCTCACTTCCAAGACACCCTTCAAAACTTTCAAAATGATCTCTTTTTTGTCCTGGGATGTGACAACCTCTTCCACAAGATCTCGTGAGTGTGAGTACAACGGTGCAATAGTGTTTCCAAGAGGTACGATTCTCAGTTTAACACTGTGAATACCAATATCTATTCGTTCCGCTGGCCACATGGGAGAGCGCAGGAGGGTTACTTTCAGATTGGAACCGTTGCAATCGTATCCATATTTACTATCGTTTACGATCCCCACACCTTTTTTACCATCCCACAGAGTTACCCATCTCTGTCCCGGTACCTCAAAATGTGGATCCTCCTTGTAATTCAACTTGTTGGATCTCTTTATAAATCCTCCAGGGATTTCATACAGAACTTCTGGTGTGTCCATATTGATAGGGAAAGCTAGTTTCAACAGCTTGTTTTTTTCATTCCAATCTATTCTCAGAATCAAATCCACGAAATCATGATTATGATAGAACCTAAGAATCTCATCGATGGTGGAGTTTCCGTGTTTGAAGGATAGCTTCAAATCACAGAAGACGGGACCCTCATTACCTTTTCTCACATCGTGCAATGTAAAAATTTCGGGATCGCCAAGGATAGTTTCACGAGATATATCCCAAGCGTCCCATACAGTTTCTTTTTCTGTGAAAACCTGGAAGATATTCCATTTATCTTTGACAAAATCGTACTTCATTTCTTTGTGATAAAACGACTTTATAGTTCCATTCCCGTTCAAAAGAACTTTGATGAATTTATTTTCATAGGAATTCTCCTTGAATTCATACCGAGGTTTTTCACCTATATCTTCCTTGACGAATTCAAAACTATGCCAACCCACACCATTTATACCCTTTAGAAGGCAAATCTTCCTCGTTTCATCTATCTTCTGTAAATGATACACTTTCCCATCGAATTTCACAGCGTTTTCATGTGTTCTCAGGACGATCGCGCGGACGGAGGAACTAAGATCTGGGTGAAAGAAGGAGTTGGAGGAATTTTGGGGTTTAAACTCATCGATGATGCTTTTCAAAGCTTCCTCGATGGAATTGAAATCTTGGAAGACTTTTTCATAAACGCTCGGTATACACGTCCCTGCTATCACATCGTGAAATTGATATCTGAGGAGTACCTTCCAGCATCTTTCTATGTCTTCCTCTCTCTTCAAATTCTCTACGGTGTTTAAAGCCTCCGACACTTTCAGCAACCCTTCAAGATATCTGTTCCAAGCTTTTATCCTGCTTACAGAAGTGTATGTTCCTCTATGGTTTTGGAAATAAAGCTCTCCCTTGTATACGGGCAACTTTTCTTTCAGACTTTCAAATGACTGAGAAAAAGCCATCTCGAGATCTGTTATCTCAACTCTATCAGGACTTTTCTCCCTTAATCTTCGCAACGTTTCCAGCATCTCATATGTTGGTCCTCCTCCTCCATCACCATATCCATACGTGAATATCAAACATGGAACCTTCTGTTTCACTCGAGATTCACGCCAGAATACATTCAAATCAGGAAAAAACCTTGGAACGCCATTGTAGAAATCCGGTGCATGATAAGATTTTATCTTCGTACCATCAATCCCTTCCCATAAGAAGAAAACGTACGGGAAAACAGTTGTATCGTTGGCGTTCAACTTCGCTGTACCGAAATATTCGAAACCACATTTTTTCAAAATTTGGGGTAAGTTCCCGTTAAAACCAAAGGTATCTGGTAGCCAGCATACCTTCACTTCGACACCAAATCTCTCCTTAAAGTACTTTTTCCCATAATAAGCCTGGCGTATTATGGATTCCAAACCTGGAATGTTCATATCGGGTTCAACCCACATGCCTCCCGTTGGTATCCATTTTTTCTCTTTGATCACCTCCTTTATCTTTGCGAAAAGATCTTGATTCCTATTTTCTAGCCATTCGTAAATCTGTGCCTGTGTTTGCGAAAATTTGAATTCTGGAAATTCTCTCATTAAATTCAAAACATTTAACGATGTACTAACTACCTTTCTGTAAGTTGTTTCGAAATCCCAAAGCCATGCAAGATCTATATGGCTGTGACCGACGAAGAGGAACTTCGTGTCGAATTCCAATTTTCTCGGTCTGAAATTTCTATGGATATTGGTTTCCATTATCTCTTTCAGCCCTTCCCTGGATATCACCTCTATCCTCTCGATCACATTTCTCTTGTAGGTGAAACAAAAAAGAGGATTTTGAGACAACCAATGATCAAGATGAACCCTTGACAATACCAACTCCAGATCTGCACTATTCTCGCTTCCAGGTAAAGGTGTGAACGGATGGTTTGGATCGACACTTCCTATGAGTTCTCCGTTCAGTATGATCAATCCCTCACAGAAGCCTTTTATCGCGAGAAAAGCATTCTCTGAATAACTAACCCTTGCTCTTATGTGGAGGAGATCATCGGTATCTGCAGGCCACGAATACGGCAGCTTCAATTCGAAAGTTTTACCATCTTTCTCAAAATATCCTTGCAGATCCCTGATGACGTTTTCCATAGCTTCCAAGCCTCCTTATATTTTAAATGGGCCCCGAAGGGCCCATTTTGGATCTTTCAAACTATCTCATGATTACTTCAATTTCTCATATGCTCTCAGAACATTCTTCCAGGCTTTTTCAAGAACCTTCTCTGGATCCGCACCAGCCGCTACAACTTCACTCAGAGCAGCGCTGAGTTCACTGGAAATGGTTGGGTAGATCGGAGCACCTGGCCTTAGACCCGCGTATTTCAGAAGTTCCATTATGACTTGCATACTCTCGCTCTGCATGGCTTTGAAGTCATCGTACACGCTCTTTCTTACGGGAACGAATTTGACGGGAACACCAGGTTTGATTCCCCACACAGCCCATCTGTACTGAGCATACACACTGATCCAGGTTTTGTAGAGGAGTCTCACAGCAGCGGCTTGTTTTTCTTTATCCTTTGTGAAAACACCAAAGGTCCAGCCACCAGCAGCGGTCTTTGGAGATTTGGCTCCTTCGATGAGTGGTATCATTGCCATTCCCCATTTCTTCTGTCCTTCTTCACCTATATACTGCTCAAGGTCAGCGTACTGCCAGTTTCCGCCCAAGAACATGGCTATATTACCGGCTGGGAGGAGCTGGTTTATCTCAGGTTCATGCGCTATGTTGACGGATTGTGGAGCCAAAACACCTTCATCCACGAGTTTTTTCGCCAATTTGAAAACGTTGATCATGTATTCTTTGTTTTCTCCTTCGAAGAAGATAGGTTTTCCTTTTTCATCCACAAGTTTTCCACCTTGTTGCCAGAACAATGGGAGTATGAATGTCATCATACATCCCTCAGCTCTGGAAGCTGGAAAGACCAATGGAAGAATCTCAGGATGTTTGCTCTTCAGATCCTTCGCTATCTTGATCAGTTCGTTCCACGTCTTTGGAGGTTCAGGTATTAAATCTTTCCTGTAGAACAACACTCTGACATCCGTGTTAAGCCACAACGCTTTCAGTTCACCCGTTTTCGGATCTCTCATCATCTTGAGGAACGTTGGGAAGAAATCGTTGATCTCTTCTTCAGAGAAGAATTCGTCCAGTGGTTGTAAGTAATCGTAGAATCTGCTCAGCCAGAAAGAATCGACTGGACCAACGTCTGGAGGATTACCCATTTGACACATCTGAAGTAGCTTGGTCATTCTCTCAGAAATCGTTCCACTGAGAACCGTTAGATTGACCTTCCATTCTGGATTCAACCTCGCCCATTCTGCCCAAACTTTGATGAGGTATTCCTTCATACTTTCACTGGGACTCTGTGGTGAATACCAGATGGTTGTAGCCATGTTGAGAACTTTCTTTGCATCAGGATAGCCTATGGTGGTGCTTGTGACCAGATCTACAGCAAAAAGTACACCCATGGCGATCAATAAGCTGAAGATCAAGAACTTTCTCATAAAGAACCCCCTCCTTTAGGAAAGTATCGTTTACACATAAAGAAACTCCAGTATTTCTTTTAAAACTCTTTTCCTATCGTTCATGACGACTAAAGTTTTGAGGTACATCACGATAGCGTGTGAAGCTGCTCCCAAAGGTATGGCCATATCACCGAGGTGCGAGTACTGGATATTGACCTTTGGACCGAAGATCCCATATTCGTTCACAACCTCTCGAACTTCTCTAATGAAAGTGTCTCCTAAGAACTGGTACTTCCCTCCTATGAAAACATCCGGTATCCCCAATATATGAACTAAGGAGAGAACCAACATGCCGAAATCCCTTGCTATCTCTTTCACCAGTTTTTCAGCTTTTTCATCACCACTCCTAATCTTCTCCGTCAAATCCTGCAATTTTTCTATATCGTTACTGATCTCTACTCTTGCTTTCTCAACCACGACGTCCATACCGTATACATCCTCAAAGTACGTGAAATCACCATTTTTTCTGATCAGAAGACGTCCCACTTCCCCTGAATAACCTATTTTCCCGCGATACAAGTGGTTGTCCATGATTATTCCCGCTCCAACTCCTTCACTCGTATGGATGTATATCAGATTGCTCATGTCCCTACCACCGCCATAACGTTTTTCCCCAAGGGCGGCCATATCGGCATCGTTTTCTATCCAGGTGCTTATTCCATACTTATCGTAGAGTATTTGAACAAGTGGTACATTCTCAAAATTGGAGAATTTGGGGGGTTTTAGGACCATTCCTTTCACAGGATCCAAGGGACCGGGTATTCCAAGGCCGATTGTTTTTACTTCAAGAGATTCTTTCTTTGCTTTCTCGAGGAGATTATCAACAACGTATGTGACATTCTTGAGAACTTCCTCCACATCTCGTTTTTCATACACAGGGCTCATCTCATGAAACAACAATTTTCCTTTCATATTTATGAGACATCCGATAACTTGATGCCTCAGAATACCCACACCTATCGCATGGAGGAATGAAGGGATTATCTCGAGAGGTATAGGTTTTCTACCCGCACCAGATATGTTCTTCCTCTTTTCTCTTTTTTCTCTTACAAAACCGAGCTCTATGAATGTTTTCACGATATTTCCAACGGTGGTTCTGGTCAGACCCGTTGCCTCAGATATCTCCGATCTTGAAACACTCTGATTTAGCAGCAATTCCAGTATTTCAAATGCGTTTTTGTACTTTATGAACTCCTTTGCGAATGGCATTATGTTACGCTCCCATTTAATAAATTATTTTCATTTATTATTTCCCATGTAAATTTAACACACATTCAAATGATTGTCAATAGTTTAAACACGGTGTGAGTTTATACGAGCTGATCGACCTTGCAAAACAAGCTAAAGAAATGGGATTGGTGGAATAATGGGGATTTCTCCACAGACCAAGTCCAGGTGGATATTTCCATATGATAACAGCCATGTTTGGTGGGGAATTCGTGGATGAAAAGACAGGAAAACTCATAATAGATACAGATGCATTACTCAAGAATTTCAAGTTCCATCGTTATCTGGTTGAAAACGGCCTTCTTCCAAAAGATATGACAAAAAACCAACCGCTGGAAACACTTCTCCTTTATGGGGAGAGTAAGGTGGTTAAATATTTTGATGTCTATGTTAATATTGTACAGGATGATTGATATGCAGATACGAAAGGCACGATGAAGCCATCACAATTTGAATTATCATATGGATACCAAAGTATAGACGGCGTATTTTGATGGGCGTAATCTCCGAAGAATTGCAACGTTTGATTGAAGAAGTGGCCACCAAGAACAATATCGAGATACTATCGCTTTCAATCCAACCAGACCACGTACATTTGTTCATCTCAGCGCCACCACGATATTCGGCGAATTAATCAATCTATTCAAGGGGTACACTGCAAAGAGACTGTTGGAGCGTTTTCCACCAGGAGGTATATTGAAGAATGTCAAGATGTGTGATGCTAACGATCAAGATACCAGTGCCTGCACACTTGAACAAGCAAGCTTCAGAACTGAATGCGGCTTCTGCACGGCTGTATAATAAGACGCTGTCGCTGGTACGCAAGACACACCAGTGTAAAGGTTTTTGGTTGTCCCAAAATACGACCCAGAAATATATTCTCAGATGGGCAACTGATATTCCGATGCATACTCACTCGAAACAAGCAATGGTGCAACAATATTTCAATGCACTAAAAGGATATTTTGTGGCTGGAAGACAAAATTCCAACGCTAAACCTCCTTTTAGAACCAAGAAATACATGCCTACCATTTGGAAAGCCAGTGCAATTCGCAACAAAGAACGATTGTTGGCGTTTTCTAACGGTAGAGGTAACAAACCATTCGTCGTTCC
>Ga0190361_1000107_pt1 | contig 33203 bp, 29 predicted proteins | sample 48721845_MG_FD_161273 | JGI IMG/M metagenome (GOLD analysis project Ga0190361, IMG submission 161273) | Hydrothermal vent microbial mat bacterial communities from Southern Trench, Guaymas Basin, Mexico - 4872-18-4-5_MG | ecosystem: Environmental > Aquatic > Marine > Hydrothermal vents >... | reverse complement strand
GCTTAGGCGTAAGAAATTATTGACAGCGATACAATTATGTGCTATCTTTAAAAAGATGAGAAAATTGATTATCTTTTTGCTTTTGTTAATTCCTTTTTCTGTCTATTCCCAAGTTTCTCAACAACTGAAAGAGCAAGCTTATTCTTATCGTGAGGAAGGGTATCGTCTCCAAAATATGAGAGATTTAGAGGGTGCACTTATTTACTATCAGAAAGCAATTCAAATTTATCCCTATTACTATCAAGCTTACAACGATTTAGGTGTTGTATTTGAAGAAATGGGTAAGAATGAAGAGGCAAAGAGAATGTATGAGCAAGCTTTAACTATCAATCCTCAGTATTTGCCTCCTTATACTAATCTTGCTCTTCTTTATGAAAAGTTGAATAATAAAGAAAAAGCAATATTTTACTGGACAAAAAGACTTCTTTTGGGGAAAGATAAGAAGGATCAATGGTGGTATAAAGGTCGGGAGCATCTTATTAGATTAGGTATACCCCCTGAATTAAAAAAAGAAATTTTTGAAGGAGAAATTTCTTATCTCTATCAAAAGTTAAGTTACAAGCGAGAGCAGGAAAGACTAAAGATTCTAGAGGAAGTACAGCTTCATTACAATTTAGGAATAGAAGCTTTTAATAATCAAGATTACTCTAGAGCAGAAAAAGAACTTAAAATGGCTCTTTCTTTGAATCCTCCGGATAAGAACCTTCAGATGGAGATTAGTTCTTATTATCAAAAGGTGAAAGAGGAAAAAGTTAAAGCTAAAATACGTTCCCATATTCAGGAGGCGTTAGCCTGCATTGAGAATAACAAGTTTTCTCTAGGTGCAGAGAAACTCAAAGATGCTCTATCTGTAATTTTCAGTATTCAAGAATAACCATCCTTTTACTTTTGAGCAGATATTCTACTAACTTAAATAATGGATAAAATACTGTATCTGGTAGATGGTACTTCTATATGCTATCGCTCTTTTTTTGCTATAAGACTTTCTACATCTAAAGGATTTCCTACAGGAGCAATCTATGGATTTATTAATACTTTAAAAAAAATTATTAAAAAATATCAACCTCACTATTTAGTTGTCTGTTTTGATGTTTCTCGGAAGACTTTCCGGCAGGAGAAGTTTAAAGCTTATAAAATTCAAAGACCGCCCCTACCCGATTCTCTTAAGAAGCAGATTCCTGTGATTAAGGAGTTAACTAAGGCTTTAGGGATAAAGGTTATAGAGAAGGAAGGTTGGGAGGCAGATGATCTCATAGCCTCTTTAGCCAGGAAAGCAAAAGAAGAAAATTTTAAGGTAATAATTATAGGTTCGGATAAAGATATTTTCCAACTTATTGAAAATAAGAAAATATACGTTTATGATCCTGTGAAAGACATTCTCTATGATGAGGAGACTTTTTTAAAAGAATTTAGCTTTCATCCTTCCCAGATGGTGGATTACCTTTCTCTAGTGGGAGATTCTACGGACAATGTTCCTGGGGCTAAAGGTATAGGGAAAGTAGGCGCCACTAAATTGATAAAAGAGTTTAAGACTATAGAGAATCTTTTTGATAATTTAGACAAAGTGCCCTCTTCGGTAAAAAAAATTTTAGTTTCTAATAGAGAGAATATTTTTCTCAGTAAGAGTTTAGTGAAATTGGCTTACATTGATTTAGATTTTTCTTGGGAGGATTTAGTAGTAAAAGAACCTAATTATCTTCAAGTTTATAGGCACTTTAGAGAGTTAGAGTTTACCTCTTTCCTTAAAGATATACCTTCCCCCTCTTTAAATATCAAAGTGGAGGTAAGGAAAAAAATTCATCCTCAATTCGTAGAGAAAATTAAACATGGAGATGAGCTAATTTTCTATCCTTCTCAGGAGAAGGTATACGTTACTTTCAAAGATAACTCTTTTGTTTGTGAGTCTTCTCTAGAAGAGATAAAACAACTTCTTCAAGATTCCAAAGTAAGGAAAGTATCTTATGATTTTAAAAATATTCTTCATACATTCAAAGGAAAAGTTAAATTAGAGGGTATCTGGTTTGATACCAAAATTGCTGCCTACATTTTAAATCCTACTTTAGGAGATTTTTCCCTCAAGAATCTGGTAGCTCATTTCTTAAATGTGTTTACTCAAGATTTTCCTCCTTCGGTGGCTTGCTACTTCATACGAGAATTATATAAGACCCTCTATGATCAGATAAAAGCTCAATTCTTAGAGAGGTTATTCTTTAGTGTAGAGATGCCTTTAATAGAAGTTCTCTGGGATATGGAGTCTTGGGGAATTAAAGTGGATAAAAAATTCCTTAAGGATTTTTCTAGAGAGGTGAAAGGTAAAATAGCTAAGTTAAAGGAGGATATTTATAAAGCTGCAGGAGAAGAGTTCAATATTAATTCTCCTCAACAACTGAGTAGAATTCTTTTCCAGAAACTAAAGCTCCCTCCTTTAAAGCGAACCAAAACAGGTTTCTCTACCAATGAAGAAGTTTTAACAAAGCTTGCTCAAGAATATCCTATAGCAAAGCTCCTTTTGGAGTATCGACAATTGAATAAGTTAAGTTCTACTTACTTGGAGCCTTTCTTGAGAGAGGTAGAATTAAAGAATGGCAGGATATTTGCCAAATTTCATCAGACTAAAACAGCTACGGGAAGATTAAGTTCTTCTTCTCCTAATATTCAGAACCTTCCTATAAAAAGTGAGATTTCTAAAGGTTTTAGAAGAGCAATTATTTCTTCTTTCGATGAAGGGTTAATCCTTTGTTGTGATTATTCTCAAATCGAATTAAGAATTTTAGCTCATTTTTCTGAGGATGAAAAGCTAATAGAGGCTTTCAGGGGAAATTTGGATATTCACAGACATACTGCTTCTCTTCTTTTTGGGATTTCTCCTCACCAGGTAAGTTGGCATCAAAGAGAATTAGCTAAAAGAGTAAACTTTGGAATAATTTATGGAATGAGTCCTTTTGGATTAGCTCAAGAATTAAATATCTCAATAGAGGAGGCTTTTTCTTTTATAGAGAGTTATTTTCTCCGCTATCCTAAAGTTAAGGAGTACATAGAGAGAGTTTGCCAAGAGGCAGAAAAGAGGGGATTTGTAGAGACAATTTTAGGAAGAAGACGCCCTTTACCTTTAGAGTCACTAGAAGAGGGGGCAAAAGAATTTGCGAAAAGAGTAGCGATAAATACTCCTATTCAGGGGTCTGCTGCTGATATCATTAAGATGGCAATGATAGAAATTTATAGAGGGTTTAAAAAAGAGAAATTAAACTCTAAGATGATAATTCAGATTCATGATGAGCTTGTATTTGATGTGGAAAAGAGCGAACTTCGGAGGATTATAGAACTCGCTAAAGAAAAAATGGAAAAAATTGTAGAGTTAAAAGTGCCTCTTAAGGTGAATGTAAAGGTGGGTAAAAACTGGTTAGATACTCAAGAGGTAAGATGAGGTTTTTTAAAAGGAGGGATGATGAAGATAGCTTTTTTTTCTTCCGAGGTTTTTCCCTTTGCTAAAACAGGTGGACTGGCAGATGTAAGTGGAGCTTTACCACTTTCGTTAGCTGAACAGGGATGCAAAGTTAAAGTTTTTATGCCTTTATACAAGAATATTAAGCCAGAAAAAGTCTACGACGATTACGCTACATCACAGTTAGGCAAGAATATAGAGATAATTTTTATAAAACATGATGAGTACTTCCTCCGTGATTACCTTTACACCACCCCTGACGGTGACTATCCTGATAACTTAGAAAGATTTTCTTTTTTCTGTAAGAAGTGTTTCGATATCCTTAAAAGGATAAACTTTTCTCCCCATATTTTTCATGCTAACGACTGGCAGACCTCTTTAGTAAATATTTACTTGAAAATTCTTTATAAAAATGATAAATTTTTTAATAGGAGTAAATCTATTCTTACCATCCATAACCTTGCTTATCAAGGTATATTTGAAAAAGAAAAGTTCTCTCATTTAGGAATAAGTTGGGATTACTTCTCTCTAAAGTATTTGGAATTTTACGGAAAGATTAATATTCTCAAAGGAGGCATTGTTTTTTCCGATATGGTAAATACGGTGAGTCCTACTTATGCCAAACAGATTCAGACCCCTGATTATGGGTGTGGATTAGATGGAGTTTTAAGAGAGAAGAGAGAGAGATTATTGGGAATTCTTAATGGTATAGATTATAAAGTATGGAATCCTTCTCGAGATGAATTTATTTATAAAAAATATTCTTGGCGCACTCTGGAAGGGAAATGGGAAAATAAAAGAAAATTTCAGGAAGAGTTAGGATTAAGTGTGGGGAAAACCAAGTTTCTCTTAGGTATGGTTTCTCGTTTGGCAGAACAGAAAGGGATAGATATTCTTTCTCAAGCTTTGGATAAGATTTTAGATAAACATCAAGTAGTAATTTTAGGGTTAGGAGATAAAAGATACCATAATATCCTGACTGCTAAGGCAGATAAGTATAAGAATTTCTCTCTCCACCTTAAATTTGATGAAGTTTTAGCACATCGCATTTATGCTTGTTGCGATGCCTTTCTTATGCCCTCACGATTTGAACCCTGTGGACTTTCTCAGTTAGTAAGTTATAAGTATGCTACCGTTCCCATAGTTCATCATACTGGAGGTCTTGTCGATACAGTGGTTGATTACCAACAGGGAGGAGGCGGTTTTGTTTTTTCTCGCTACAGAGCTAAAGATTTGATTGAAGCTATCCAGAGAGCTTACCGTGTTTTTTCTAAGAGGAAGGAATGGCTTCAGCTTATTAAGAAAATTTCTCGCTTTGATTACTCCTGGGAGAGAGCAGCTAAAGATTATTTAAAAGTATATCAAAGATGCCTACAGTTGCCCTAACCGGACCACTTGGAGGAGGCAAAACTACCGTATTAAATCTTTTAAAGAAAAAAGGTGCTTCCGTTTATGATGTAGATAAGGTTATTCATTCTTACTATAGGGATAAGAAGTCTTCTGTGTATAGGGAGATTAAAAAAGTTTTTCCTCAAGTCATAACTTCTAGGGGTAGTCTCTTGCGCAAAAAATTAAGAGAAGTTGTTTTCAACAATAGAAGAGAACTAAAAAAACTGGAAAGAATAGTTCATCCTGTGATTATGAAAGATTTAAGAAAGTGGATAAAAAATAGTAGAGGGAAAAGGAAGATATATGTAGCCGAAGTTCCTCTACTTTTTGAAAAAAAATTGCATATTCTTTTTGATAAAGTTGTCTTTGTATACGCTCCTAAACAAGTTATTTTAAGAAGAGTGAAAGAGAAGTTTGGTCTTTCTACACCTCAGGCACTTTCGTTTCTTTCTCTTAACCAGAAAGTTAAAGAGAAAATAAAGAGGAGTGATTTTGTAATTAGAAACGGAGGATCTTTAGAGGATCTTAAAGCAAAAGTAGATTATTTATGGGAGAATTTACTCTCCCCTAAAAAGAGAGGTGGTTGATGCCTTCAAACAAAAAAGAAAATAAACTCGGGTCAAAAAAGGGAGGAGTTATGGGTAATAGTAGTATGGATATAGGTACCTTAAAAGAGATGAAGATATCCGACCTTAATAAGATAGCAAAGGAGTTAGAGATTAATGGAATAAGTGGTTTAAAAAAACAAGACCTTATTTTTAAGATTCTTCAGGCAAAGGCAGAAAAAGAAGGATTAATGTTTGGAGGAGGGGTTTTAGAGGTTCTTCCCGAAGGGTTTGGCTTCTTGCGTTCCCCTAATTACAATTACTTACCTTCTCCTGATGATATTTATGTCTCTCCTTCTCAAATAAGAAAATTTTCTTTAAGGACAGGAGATACAGTAAGTGGGCAGATAAGACCACCTAAGGATAGTGAAAAATACTTTGCTCTTCTTAAAGTAGAAGCAGTAAACTTTGAAGATCCTGAACAAGCACGAAACCGTGTTCTTTTTGATAATTTAACTCCTATCTATCCTAAAGAAAGGTTTATTTTGGAGACTCATCCTGAAGAATTCTCCACGCGGATTCTTGACCTTCTCTGTCCTATTGGCAAGGGCCAGCGTGGTTTAATTGTTGCTCCTCCCTATAGCGGTAAGACTGTGCTTTTACAGAAGATAGCTAATGCCATAATGAGTAACTATTCAGAAGTAATCCTTATTGTTCTTCTCATTGATGAAAGGCCAGAAGAGGTAACTGAGATGAAGGCTCAAGTTGTTGGAGAGGTAATAAGTTCTACCTTTGATGAACCTGCCCAACGTCACGTGCAGGTAGCAGAGATGGTTTTAGAGAAGGCTAAGAGACTGGTAGAACATAAAAAAGATGTAGTAATTCTTCTGGATAGTATTACCCGTCTAGCAAGAGCATACAATCTGGTAGAGCCTCATTCTGGTAGGATTCTTTCTGGAGGAATAGACTCTAATGCTCTTCATAAGCCTAAGAGGTTCTTTGGAACTGCTAGAGCTTTAGAGGAGGGAGGTTCTTTAACTATCATTGCTACAGCTCTAGTAGATACTGGTTCTAGGATGGATGATGTGATTTTTGAGGAATTTAAAGGGACAGGCAATATGGAGATAACTTTAGATAGAAATATATTTCAAAGAAGAATATACCCCTCCATAGATATAAAAAGGTCTAATACTCGAAGAGAAGAGCTTCTTTTACATCCTGACGAGCTTCAGAGAATATGGATTTTAAGAAAAGCATTGAACGATTTAAATTCTGTAGAAGCCCTGGAGCTATTGATTGAAAAACTCTCCAAAACTAAGAATAACGTAGAATTTTTACTCACCCTCAATAAACAAATGTGATACAATAATAATTTCGAGTTTCAGCTTTTTAGAAAGATTTTTATGCTTATTTTTTAAATTTAAATTAAAGATACAAAGAAAATATATATGAAGATTACTTCTGCATTTGCAGGATATTTGGGAGCGTGTGTATTCGGAAAGTGTAATGGGTAAAGAAAAAAATATATTTGTAACTGGAGCAACTGGTTTGATTGGTTCTTACTTGGTTAAAACTTTTCTTGCCAAAGGATGCAAAGTGTATGTGTTAGTTAGAAATAAAGATGGTAAAACGTGCGAAGAAAGAGTCAAAACAGTTTTGGAATTTTGGGATAGAAAAGTTTTTAAAAAAATGGCCAATAACTTAATAATTTTAACAGGAGACTTAACTCATAGATATTTAGGATTAAATATAGAAGTTAGAAACCTTTTGAAGGAGAAAATAGATGAAATTTATCACTGTGGAGCTATTACTAAATTTAACTCACCATTTAAAGAAGTAAAAAAGACAAATGTAGAAGGTACAAAGAATATATTAAATTTAGCCCTCCAGTGGAGTAAGGAGGGAAGATTAGAGAGAGTTAATTACTTTAGTACAGTTTATGTTTGTGGGAATTATAAAGGATTGTTTACTGAAAAAAAATTAGATTTGGGGCAGACTTTCCGCTCTCCTTATGAACAGAGTAAGTTTGAAGCAGAAAAGTTAATTCAATGGTATAGGAAAAATAATCTTTGGATAGATATTTTTAGATTACCTGTGGTAGTAGGAGAGTCTACAACAGGTAAGATATTTAAATTTAATCATATCTATTATCTTTTGCGCATTTGGAGCTTAGAGATATTAGATATTTTCCCTAACGAGGAAAACTTCTCAATTAAAATTATTCCTATAGATCATCTATTAAAAGCAATTTACTATTTATCTCATTGTAGTATAAGAAAGAAAAACATTACTTATCATTTATTCAAAAATAAATCATTATATACTTCTGAGATATTTTTTTTAGCTAAAAGATATATTGGATTTAAATATCCTTCTCATCTGGTTCCTTATAAGAAGTTCAATTTTAAAAAGCTCTCACCCATTCAAATAAATATTATGAAGAAGATAAGCCAATTTCTTTTGATGCCACAGGCTAAGCTAAGTTCCACTTATACAGAGAAGATGTTAAAAGAATGTAATTATAGTTTTCCAGATTTTAACAAAAAATATTTTTATAATATTATAAAATATGCTATTTCAGTAGGATTTATTAAAAAGCATCGAAAAAGATGAAAAATTCAATTTTAATATTATCTAATTTGATAGCAGCTATAATTATTCTACTACTTGCGTTAGTAGTATTTTTAAAAAGAAGGAGAAAGAAAGTAAATAAATTATTTTCAATCTTTTGTGTAGTGGTTTCAACTTGGCTACTTTTTTATAGTTTAGCTTATAGAGGCAGAGATGTTAAAACTATAGAATTGTTTTTTAAAATTGGATATTCCTCAGTAATCTTGATCCCTATCTTAACTTTCCATTTTGTAATAATATTCTTAAAGAAAGAGAGCAAAATATTAAGATATCTGCTCTTATTAGGCTATATGATTAGTGGTATTTTTATCTTTCTCTTGCTTTTTACAAAATCATTTATTTTGGGATTATCTCGGTATTCGTGGGGATTTTATCCTAAAGCATTCCCTCCAGTACATATTTTGTTTTTGATTTACTTTAACATATATTACATTTCAGCTACTTTGCTTTTATTTTTTAGTTTTTGGAGGAAAAGAAATATCTCTTTTTTAGAAAAGATGCGAAGAAGTTATGTCTTTTTAGCTTGGATGGTAGGTTCTTTAGGAGCAATTGATTTCATTCCTAACTATGAAATTGGTCATCTATATCGATGTTTCCCTATTGGCCCTTTTGTTATGGTACCTACCTATTCAATCATTACCTATGCTATTATCAAATATCATTTAATGGATATCCGTATTGCTATAACCCGTGCAGGTATTTTTCTCTTAGTCTATCTTCTTATTATGTTCACTCCCTTTTGGCTTGCTTCTCAATTTATTCATACCTCTTTATGGTGGTTTCCTATTCTACTAATGGGGATTTTAGCAAGTCTGGCTCCTTTTATCTATAATTATCTCCGTAGAGGAGCTGAGAATATCCTATTAGCCGAACAAAAAAGATATCAGAGAGCATTAAGAGAATTTGCTCAGACTTTGATCTTTATTAAGGATACAGAGAGCTTAGCTAAAGAGGTTACCTCAAAAATAATTGCCTATCTTAATTTAGATTTTTGTGCGTTCTATTTAAAACAGGATAAGGACTTTTATCTAATTCATTTTAGTTCAAAGAGAATGGATAATTTTCCTTTTCAAATTAAGAGTAATTGTAAATTAGTATATCTTCTTAATAGATCAACCTCTCCTATCCTGGGAGAAAGTTTACCTTCCTTGGACAACATAAATGTTGGCTTAGCTTTTCCTCTATTTCTGAATAAGGAGTTGTTTGGTTTTATTGTGATGAGTCAGAAAACGAAAGGTACTTTTACGGACACAGATATAGATGTATTCACTACTGTTTCTACTCAAGTATCTTTAGCTTTATCTCAGATATATTATTTTGAAGAATATCAAAAATTGGTAGATGAAAGATATAGATTGATAGTTGAGAGAGAAAGAATGGAAAGCGCCTTTCAGATTTCAGAAGCATATAGACATGAATTAGGAAATATTATAAATATTATTTCCTTAAGCCTGGCTAACTTGGAGTATCAAGGAAATTTCTGTTCTCAAAAAGAAGATATAGAAAAAGTTGCTCACTCTATTAAAAAGAATGTAGAAAGAGCAAGGACTATATTCGATGCTATAGCTAGGTATAATAAAAATGCGCGGTCTAAATTTAAATTGATGAATTTAAGTAAAGTTGTAAAAGATAGAGTAAATCAATTTAGTAAAAATATCTCTAAGAGTAACATAACTATAAAAAGTGAGATTGAAGAAAAGTTAAGAGTTTGGGCTAACGATAATTTACCAGACGCTATAGGATATTTAATAGAAGGTTCAATAAAGGCAATAGAATATCACGCCCCTCAAAATAAATGTCTTTATATAAGCTTAAAGAGAGTAGATAATAAATCTATTCTTAAAATTTCAGATACAGGAGGAGATATAACTAAAGATAATCTTTATAGTAATATGGGAATTGAGAGAGGGAAAGAAGGAGGTATACTTTATTTTATTGCAAGGAGGATTGTTTTTGACCATAAAGGTAGTTTTGATTTTCAGTCTTTTAACCAGGGAGAAGGTACAACTTTTAAGATAGAATTACCTATAAATGAAAGTACATAGTAATAAACTCCTATTAGTTATAGAAGATGAGGACGAAGCTAGAAGCCTAATGGTAGGAATTATTAAAAGAAAAGGGATTGGTGTATTAGAAACAGGTAAGGGTAAGGAAGCTATAGAACTTTACAGAAAATTTAAACCCGATGGAGTGATTTTAGATCTTCGTCTTCCCGATATAAAAGGAGAAGAGGTATTGAAAGAAATTAAGGATATCAATCCTGAAGCTAAAATTTATCTTATTACAGGAACTGCCGACAGAATAGAAATTGAAGAAGCAATAAAATTAGGAGCAATTGGATATATTTCAAAACCTATTACAGTAGAGGAGCTCCTAAAGATAGTAGATTTTTTCTAAGAAGGAGGTAGATTATGAAAAAAGGTATCCATCCTAAATATGATTATGCTATAATTTCTTGTGCTTGCGGTAATGTGATTCATACCCGTTCCACAAAAAAAACTATCAATGTAGAGATTTGCTCTAAATGTCACCCTTTCTTTACAGGGAAACAGAAGTTTGTTGATTCTGAAGGAAGGGTGGAGAAATTTTTAAGAAAGTATAAGAAAGAAAAGTAAAATAAAGATGATGTTATCGCAATATAATAATGTTATCTTTTTGTAAAATAGATTTGTCGGGGTAGATTAGATAAAATATCACCTCTTTCTTAAAGAAGGAAGAGGTAGTAAATGGAAGAATCGATTATCTCGATAATAAAAGAAGAAAGATATGGGGTGATAAGAGAGATTAACTAAAATCTGAAATGAAATTTCAAACACATTTTAAAGTACACATTCTTAGTAGAAGGAGATTAAAGAAAGAAGAGTTATCAATTTGACAGGGAAAGGAAGAATCAGTGTAAGAAGGAAAAAATGGAGAAGTTCACTTTATTAGTAGGAGGTAAAGATTTAGATACAGGTATATACCACTATTTTCCATTTACAGAGAAGCTCGTCGCCGAGCCTCAGAAGACAGTAAGAATGCTTAAAAAAGTAAAACAAGGTCAAGTTTCGAGAGAAATACAAAAGTATGTTTATGCTCAGTACTGTATTAACACAGAGGATACAAATAGAGCTGCTATAGAGTCAGCCTATAAAGCGCAAAAGATCTTTTTTAAATTTTCTCTTTCTAAAAGGCGACGGATTCTTTTAGATATATATAAACTCCTTATTGAAAATAGAAAAAAGTTTATCGAGCTGTTAATTATCGAAGGTCACCCCCGAAGATTGGCTGAATGGGAATTTGAAGGCATGCAAATTGGGAGCAGCCCTACTACTATAAATTTTTATTGTCAATTAATCCAGAAAGAGCTAGGAAGGTGTGGAAGAGAAATTTTATATTGGGTTAGGAGACCAGATGGTGTGGTATGCGTAAGTTCCCCTGGCAATGCTTCTGCGAGTAGTTCTTATAATGCGATCTTAGCCTTTCTTACAGGCAATACTTTAATAATTAAACCTCCCTTAAGGGCTCCTCTTTCTACTCTCTTTTTATGGAAGGAAATTGTTAACAAAGCGTTGGTTATTAATAATGCTCCACCAGGAGTCTTAAATATAGTGATAGGTAATTCTCAAAAAATCATGGAAGAATGGCTCGCAAGTCCTTATGTAAACGATATAGTCTATTTTGGAGAAAGTAGAAAAGGACTTGAAATTGGAACTAGAATCTTTCAGGCAGAGAAGAAGCCTGTTTTAGAGCTTTCTGGAAATGATTTTTTTCTTGTGTGGAAAGATGCCGAGAAGGAAAAATCTTCGATCTCTCTAACTGATGCTTTCTTAGGTTCCACTCAAATCTGTATGGTTCCAAAGATTGCACTAATTCATGAGGAAGTGTACGATGATTTTGTAAAGATTTTTATAGAAAAAGTAAAAAAGTTAAAAATAGGTCCCCCTACAGACCCTGACACTATTTTTAGCCCTGTTACAAAGATTCAAGATTTTTTTGAATTTCTAAACGATGCTTTAGCCAAAGGAGGAGAGATTCTTTATGGGGGAGAAAGGGTAGATTGTTTTGGGAGGCCTGATTCCACTGGAATGTATATACAACCCACATTGTTAAAAATAGAAGATTGTTATCTTAATAGAGGTTTAAGATGTATTGAAGAAGAGATTTTTTTTCCTCTTCTTCCTTTAATCAGAGTATCAGGTGGAGATGAGGCTATTTTCGAAAAAATGGTAGAACTAGTAAATTCTCATGGATACGGATTAAGAGTTTCTTTATGGATTTCTTCTTTTAAGTTTCTACGCAAATTTGCAAAAGAATTATCTAATTGTGGAATGTTGAGGATTAATTCTAGACATGTAGGATTTTCTTATTATTTATCTACCCATGGGGGAACTAGAAAGACCGGGGGACCCTTTGGCGAAATGAATTATTTTTGGCAGAAGACATCTCATTTGCAAGGAGTAAGTAGGATGAGATTATAAAAGAAGGAGGTTTAGATTTACTTTCAATTTCTTCCTCCTCTGTTAAGTAGTTTTATAATTATTTCTACAGGGATTTTCGTCCTTTTAAGAAATTTCCGAGCAAAACTAAATCGTCTTTTCTTTCTAGAATGCCTTACTCTTTTTGTGTGGCTGATTGGTTTTAGTGCAATGTACGCACTTCGTGATAAAAAGTTTGCTTTGATAGCTGCAAGAATTGGATTCATGGGAGTAATTTTCATTCCCATTTTTATTTATCATTTCTATATAATATTTTTAAAGCTAACTCGGAAGATTGCACTTCCTTTAATTTACATTATTGGATTCCTCTTTTTACTCTTAACCCCTACCCCTTATATCTACCAGAAAATAGATACCTACTTTTGGGGTAATTATCCTCGTGGTGGATTAATTTACCCTTTATATGTTCTTTTCTTTATAGGAGTATTTATAAGGTGCCTCTTTTTACTTTTTAATGCTTTTAGAAAGGAAAAGTTTCCTACTATTTTTCGTGAGCAGATAAAGTATCTTTTTTTAGCTTTTTTGGTGGCCACATTTGGGATAGTAGATTACGTAGCTAAGTTTGGAATAGCTTTGTATCCCTTTGGTTATCTTGCTGCATTAGGTTGGATATTTATAATAGCCTATACCATTGTCAAGCATCATCTCCTTGAAATCCATATTGCTTTTACTCGTGTAGCTATCTTTACACTTGTCTACTTTTTCATTGTCTTTATTCCTTTTTTCATTGCTCCTAGATTTATTTCTATTTCTTTATGGTGGTTTCCTATTCTACTAATGGGGATTTTAGCAAGTCTGGCTCCTTTTATCTATAATTATCTCCGTAGAGGAGCTGAGAATATCCTATTAGCCGAACAAAAAAGATATCAGAGAGCATTAAGAGAATTTGCTCAGACTTTGATCTTTATTAAGGATACAGAGAGCTTAGCTAAAGAGGTTACCTCAAAAATAATTGCCTATCTTAATTTAGATTTTTGTGCGTTCTATTTAAAACAGGATAAGGACTTTTATCTAATTCATTTTAGTTCAAAGAGAATGGATAATTTTCCTTTTCAAATTAAGAGTAATTGTAAATTAGTATATCTTCTTAATAGATCAACCTCTCCTATCCTGGGAGAAAGTTTACCTTCCTTGGACAACATAAATGTTGGCTTAGCTTTTCCTCTATTTCTGAATAAGGAGTTGTTTGGTTTTATTGTGATGAGTCAGAAAACGAAAGGTACTTTTACGGACACAGATATAGATGTATTCACTACTGTTTCTACTCAAGTATCTTTAGCTTTATCTCAGATATATTATTTTGAAGAATATCAAAAATTGGTAGATGAAAGATATAGATTGATAGTTGAGAGAGAAAGAATGGAAAGCGCCTTTCAGATTTCAGAAGCATATAGACATGAATTAGGAAATATTATAAATATTATTTCCTTAAGCCTGGCTAACTTGGAGTATCAAGGAAATTTCTGTTCTCAAAAAGAAGATATAGAAAAAGTTGCTCACTCTATTAAAAAGAATGTAGAAAGAGCAAGGACTATATTCGATGCTATAGCTAGGTATAATAAAAATGCGCGGTCTAAATTTAAATTGATGAATTTAAGTAAAGTTGTAAAAGATAGAGTAAATCAATTTAGTAAAAATATCTCTAAGAGTAACATAACTATAAAAAGTGAGATTGAAGAAAAGTTAAGAGTTTGGGCTAACGATAATTTACCAGACGCTATAGGATATTTAATAGAAGGTTCAATAAAGGCAATAGAATATCACGCCCCTCAAAATAAATGTCTTTATATAAGCTTAAAGAGAGTAGATAATAAATCTATTCTTAAAATTTCAGATACAGGAGGAGATATAACTAAAGATAATCTTTATAGTAATATGGGAATTGAGAGAGGGAAAGAAGGAGGTATACTTTATTTTATTGCAAGGAGGATTGTTTTTGACCATAAAGGTAGTTTTGATTTTCAGTCTTTTAACCAGGGAGAAGGTACAACTTTTAAGATAGAATTACCTATAAATGAAAGTACATAGTAATAAACTCCTATTAGTTATAGAAGATGAGGACGAAGCTAGAAGCCTAATGGTAGGAATTATTAAAAGAAAAGGGATTGGTGTATTAGAAACAGGTAAGGGTAAGGAAGCTATAGAACTTTACAGAAAATTTAAACCCGATGGAGTGATTTTAGATCTTCGTCTTCCCGATATAAAAGGAGAAGAGGTATTGAAAGAAATTAAGGATATCAATCCTGAAGCTAAAATTTATCTTATTACAGGAACTGCCGACAGAATAGAAATTGAAGAAGCAATAAAATTAGGAGCAATTGGATATATTTCAAAACCTATTACAGTAGAGGAGCTCCTAAAGATAGTAGATTTTTTCTAAGAAGGAGGTAGATTATGAAAAAAGGTATCCATCCTAAATATGATTATGCTATAATTTCTTGTGCTTGCGGTAATGTGATTCATACCCGTTCCACAAAAAAAACTATCAATGTAGAGATTTGCTCTAAATGTCACCCTTTCTTTACAGGGAAACAGAAGTTTGTTGATTCTGAAGGAAGGGTGGAGAAATTTTTAAGAAAGTATAAGAAAGAAAAGTAAAATGGTTGATTTCAAAAAGCTAAAGGAAGAATATGAGCAAATCTCTAAGAGGCTCTCTCTACCAGAAATCTATAAAAATAAAGAGGAGTATCAGAAGCTTAGCAAAAGATTCTCTTTTCTGGAAAAGGTGGTTTCTCTCATAAACGAAAGAGATGTGCTTCTCAAAGAGAAACAGGACTTAGAGAAGTTGCTCTCTTCACAAGATGAAGATGAACAGATGAAGGTTTTGGCAGCACAGGAACTTTCTGAGATTGAGGAAAAGATAAAAAAGGTGGAGGAGAAGATAGAGGAAAAGCTCTTTGAAGATATAGAAGAAGAAAGAGATATTATTGTGGAGATTAGGTCAGCTGCAGGGGGAGAGGAGGCAGCTTTATTTGCTGGCGACCTTTTTAGAATGTATTCTCGTTATGTCGAAAAGAAAGGATGGAGAATTGAAATTTTGAGTTCCCATCCTACCGAATTAGGAGGATTTAAGGAAATTATTTTTTCAGTTAAAGGGAAGGGATGCTTTTCTCATTTTAAGTTTGAGAGTGGAGTGCATCGTGTTCAGCGTATACCGGTAACTGAATCCGGAGGAAGAATCCACACCTCCACCGCTACCGTGGCTGTTCTAGTTGAGCCTCAAGAGATAGAATTGAAAATAAATCCGGATGAATTAAAAATAGAGACCTTTAGAGCTTCCGGTCACGGCGGTCAACACGTAAATCGCACCGATTCAGCAGTAAGAATCACTCACCTGCCTTCAGGGATTGTGGTAAGCTGTCAGGACGAGCGTTCCCAGATTAAAAATAGAGAGAAGGCAATGCGGGTTCTTAAGGCAAGATTGTTGGATAAGTTGGAAAGAGAACGCACTTTAAAAGTCACTCATCAACGTAAGGTTCAAATTGGTACAGGAGAAAGGAGTGAAAAGATAAGAACTTATAACTTTCCTGAGCGGAGAGTCACCGACCACAGGATAAATTTGACAGTTTATCGACTTAACGAGATTTTAGAGGGAGATTTAGATATTTTAGTTGATCCCCTAAGAAAAGAAGAAAAGAAAAAAATTTATGAAACTAAAGGATTGGCTTAAAGTAAATAGAAAGTTTTTTTTAGAAAGAGATTTAAGGTATCTAATGAGGAATTTATATCCTCAAGTTCCTTCTTTTTATTTTGAGTTGGATAGTTGCTTAGATGGAGATAAATTAGCCTACTTAGATAGGGTAAAGAGTCTTTACATCAAGGGAATGCCTTTAGCTTATATTTTAGGAAAGGAGGAGTTTTTTGGTTTAGAATTTATTATTTCTCAAGATTGTTTCATTCCCAGGAAAGAGACAGAGTTAATAGTAGAGAAGGCGATAAAATTAATTAAAGAACACTCCTTCAAATACATTTTAGATTTGGGATGTGGATGTGCTAACATTGCTATTAGCATAAAAAAGAACGTTGAGAGTGAAGATGTGATAATATTTGCTTCAGACATAAGTTATAAAGCTCTTTGCATAGCTAAAAAGAATCTCTCCCTTCATAGCTTAGATATTCCTTTAATAAGGGCAGATCTTTTAGCAGGGTTTAAAAAGGCCTCTTTAGATATGATTGTAGCTAACCCTCCCTATGTGGAAGAAAGATATATCTATGGCTCTCTTTTATATGAACCACGTATTGCTCTGCAGGCCTCTGAAAGAGGGCTGTTTTTCATAAAGAAGATACTATTGGAGGCGCATTACTATCTTAAAGAGAAAGGGTATCTTATTTTAGAGATAGCTTCCTATCATAAAGATTATTTAGAGGAGTTTGTTGTTAATCTCAAAACTTATCAATTTGTGGAATGGATAAAGGATTATTCTAACCTTTTTAGAGGTCTCATTTTGCGAGTTAGAAAGTATGGATAAATTTATAATCTGGAATTCCTCATTAAAGGGAGAAGTAGAGGTGAGTGGTTCAAAGAACGCCTCCTTACCTATTATGGCTGCTACCCTTTTAACTGATGAGGAATGTCGAATCTCAGGGGTTCCTAACTTGAGAGATATTCATACAATGATAAAAATTTTGGAGGGCTTAGGCAAGGAGATTAAATTTCAAGATGGGACGTTAATAGTTAAATCAAAAAAGAGTAGAAGCTATACTGCTCCTTATCCTTTAGTGAGGACAATGAGAGCTTCTTTTTGTGTTTTGGGACCTCTTCTTGCCAAACGGAAAAAAGCAAAAGTTTCTCTCCCTGGTGGATGTGTGATTGGACCTAGGCCTGTAGATTTACATATTAAGGGATTAAGAGAACTGGGGGCTAATATAAAGATAGAGAGGGGTTACTGTTTAGCAGAGGCTAAATCCCTTAGTGCTCGTCACATATTTTTAGGTGGCGAGTTTGGTTCCTCGGTACTGGCTACCGCTAATATCCTAATGGCATCTACTTTGGCTAAAGGAGAGACAATCATAGAATCTAGTGCTTGTGAGCCGGAGATAGTAGATTTAGCTTCATTTTTAAAGAAGATGGGGGCAGAAATTATTGGAGAAGGCACGCCATTGATTAGAGTTAGAGGGAAAAAGAGTCTGGGCGGAGCAGAATTTACTGTGATTCCTGACCGAATTGAAGCAGGCACTTTCCTTGCGGCTAGTTTAGCTACTTATTCTCCTCTTACTATAAAAAATACCAACCCTTTACATCTTACTTCAGTAATAGAGATAGCTAAAAAAATGGGAGCTAGCGTGAAAGTAAATAGTTTCTCTCTATTCATTAAACCTCCTTCTTATATTAAACCAGTGAGCATTACCACTTTACCTTATCCTGGCTTTCCTACTGATCTACAGGCCCAGTTTATGGTTCCTTTAAGTTTAGCAAAAGGAGTATCATTAGTTACCGAAAAGGTTTTTCCCGATAGATTCATGCATGTGGCAGAATTAAATCGTATGGGAGCAAAGATTTCTCGCAGTGGTCCCTATGCTATAATTGAAGGGGTAGGCTCTCTTTATGGAGCAGAAGTTATGGCTTCAGATTTGCGAGCCTCAGCTGCTCTGGTGATTGCTGGGTTAGCTGCGCAAGGCAAAACCGAAGTTTTAAGAATTTATCATCTTGACCGGGGTTATTTTCACTTGGAGGAGAAACTGAAAAAGTTAGGAGCGAAAATAAAAAGAGAGAGATAATGGTTTTAGTTATAGATAATTACGATTCTTTTACTTATAATCTTGTGCAGTATTTGGAGGAGTTGGGAGAAGAGGTTTTAGTCTACCGTAATGATAAGATAACTTTAGAGAAGATTAAGAAGCTAAAGCCTGACCGCATAGTTATTTCTCCTGGTCCAGGAACGCCACTTTCAGCAGGGATAAGTTGTGAGCTTATCAAGAGTTTCTATCAACACTTTCCTATTTTAGGCGTTTGTTTAGGGCATCAATGTATTGGTTATGTGTTTGGAGCTAAGATTGTAAGAGCCCCTAAGATAATGCATGGCAAAGTTTCTCTTATTTACCATGATGGGAAGAAGTTATTTAAAGGAGTAAAGAATCCTTTCTTGGCTACTCGCTATCATTCTTTGATAATTAATAGAAAGACTCTTCCTTCTAATTTAGTAGTGAATGCCTCTACAGAAGATGGTATAATAATGGGAGTAAGGGATAGGCGTTTTCCCCTGTGGGGGGTTCAGTTTCATCCTGAATCAATATTGACTGAGGAGGGCAAAAAGATCTTAAAGAATTTCTTAAGTTTATGATTAAAGAAGCTATCGCTAAACTTATAGAGAATAAAGATTTAACTCCTAAGGAGACTCGGGAGGTATTTGAGGAGATTTTTGAAAAGAAAGCTACTCCCTCTCAGATTTCTGCTTTTCTAGTAGCTTTAAAGAAGAAAGGAGAGACTTATCAAGAAATTTCCGCTGCTGCCAAGGTTGTAAGAGAAAAGGCTAAAAGAGTAAAAATTAATCGTAACAGGCCTCTTTTAGACACTTGCGGTACAGGGGGTTCTAAAACTAATAAGTTTAATATCTCTACTGCTGTAGCCTTTGTTGTTGCCTCTGCAGGAGTTAGAGTAGCTAAACACGGCAACCGGGGAGCTTCTTCCCGCTGTGGGAGTGTTGATGTTTTGGAGGTTTTGGGGATAGATTTATCTCTACCTTCATCTACTATGGAAGAGGCATTAAGAAAGATAGGTATAGCTTTTCTTTATGCTCCTCTATACCACTCTAGCTTTGCGGTAGTAGCTCCTATAAGAAGAGAGCTGGGTATTACTACTATATTTAATATTCTGGGTCCACTCTGTAATCCCGGTTTTCCTACCCATCAACTCTTAGGAGTTTTTTCTCCTGATTTAGTTCTTAAATTAGCTAACGCTTTAGGAGTTTTGGGAGTTAAGCGTGCCTTTGTGGTTTATGGAGAGGATGTAAAAGATGAGATTTCTCTTACGGGTAGAACTTTAGTGGGTTTTTTAGATAAGAAAAGAGTTAGAAAGCTTTATCTATCTCCTTCTTCTTTTGGACTAAGAAGATGCACTTTAAAAGATTTGCAGGTAAATAATGTTGAGGAAAGTGCCAAAGTGATTTTAGATATCTTTGCAGGAAAAGGAGGAGCTCCTCAAGATATTGTTTTGGCTAATGCTAGTGCCTGTTTTTACATTCTTAACCGGGTAAAAAACTTGAAAGAAGGAGTGGAGTTAGCTAAAAGTTTAATTATACAAGGAAAGGTTAGAGAAAAGTTTTCTGCCTTTAAAGATTTTCTAGCAAAATGAGCGAAAATATCTTATCTTTAATATTGGAGGCTAAGAAAAAGAAAGTAGCTGTTCTTAAGAAGAATGAGGAGGGAATTCTTTCTCTTCTTAAAAAAGCTCCATCTATTCGTTCATTTAAAGAAGCAATAGAACGGGAGAATAAAATTTCTATAATTGCTGAGATAAAACAGGCTTCTCCTTCCGCGGGAATAATTAGGAGAGATTTTTCTCCTCAAGAGTTAGCTAAACAGTTGGAAAAGGGAGGAGCTTCAGCCTTATCAGTTCTTACCGAAGAAGAGTTCTTCTTAGGTAAGCCCACCTATATTGAAGAAGTAAAAAAAGTGGTAAATCTACCTATCTTAAGGAAAGATTTTATTATTGATGAGATTCAAGTTTTAGAGTCAAGAGCTTTAGGTGCTGACGCTATTCTTCTTATTATGCATATTATTGATGAGAATAAATTTAAGAAGCTCTATGAGCTTGCTAAGGATTTAGGTATGGATGTTTTAGTGGAGGTTCATACCGAGAAAGAGTTAAAGAAGGTTTTAAAATTTTCTGTAGAGATTATTGGAATAAATAACCGTAATCTTCACACTATGAAGATAGATATAGAAAGGACAAAAAAACTAAGCCCTTTTATTCCTTCAGGGGTAGTTACTATAAGTGAAAGCGGAATAAGCTCTCTTAAAGATATTCTTTTTCTAAAAGGGCTAGGTATAAATGCTGTTTTGGTAGGAGAAGCGCTTATGAGAGAAGCGAATGTAGAAGCCAAGTTGAAAGAGTTGGATATAGATGGTTAAAGTTAAGATATGCGGCATTACCAATTTAGAGGACGCTTTGGTCTGTTCTCAACTGGGAGCAGATGCTTTAGGATTCATATTTTCTAAAGTTAGTCCTCGCTATATTTCTCCTCTTAAAGCTAAGCAGATAGTAAGGAAGTTAGATCCTTTTATAACTAAAGTTGGCGTATTCGTTAATGAAGACAGAGCCCAGGTTTTAAAGATAGCCAAAGAGGTAGGGTTAGATGTTCTTCAGTTTCATGGTAGAGAGTCTGCCCGCTTCTGTAAGTTTTTTTTACCTCATTTTAAAGTAATCAAAGCAATATTTCCTCAAGAAATACCTTCTTTAAATTTGGAGAGTATAGTTAAGTTTGGAGTTGATGGCTACCTTTTTGATGTTTCTTGGCATAAGAAGTTAGAAGGAGAGAGAAAACTTAAAAAGGGTATTATTAAAAAGTTAGCTAAGTTCACTTCTAAGATTTCCTTAATTCTCTCTGGGGGGCTTAACCCTCGTAATATAGAGGATATCCTAAAGATAATAAGACCTTACGCAGTAGATGTAGCTAGTGGTGTAGAAAGTATAGTTGGGAAGAAAGATATGGAGAAGGTAAGAGAGTTTATTAAGAAGGTAAAACTCTATGAAGCTACCCGATAAGAAAGGATACTTTGGAGAGTTCGGAGGCAAATTCGTTCCAGAAACTCTCTGTTGGTGCTTAAAAGAGTTAGAGAACGCTTACTTTCGAGTAAAAAAAGACAAAAGATTCGTTAAAGAGATAGATTTTTATCTCCGAGAATATGCAGGAAGACCTACTCCTTTATACTTTGCTAAAAGGTTGAGCAAGTATCTGGGGATTAAAGTTTATCTAAAGAGAGAAGACCTTCTGCATACAGGAGCTCATAAGATAAACAATACTCTAGGGCAGGTGCTTTTGGCTAAATACATGGATAAAAGAAGGATAATTGCTGAAACTGGCGCAGGTCAGCATGGGGTAGCTACTGCTACTGTGGCCACTCTCTTTGGGTTTAAGTGCGATATATATATGGGAGAGGAGGATATAAAAAGACAGAAGATGAATGTGTTCAGGATGAAGACCTTAGGAGCTAGGGTTTGTCCCGTAAGAAGTGGCTCCAAGACTTTAAAAGACGCCTGTAACGAAGCTATAAGAGACTGGGTAACTAACGTAAAAGATACTTATTATCTTCTTGGTTCAGTGGTAGGACCTCACCCTTACCCTCTAATAGTTAGAGACTTTCAATCAGTAATTGGTCGAGAAGCTAAATATCAAATTTTAAAAAAAGAAGGTCGTCTTCCTGACTACTTAGTTGCCTGTGTAGGAGGAGGTTCTAATGCTATAGGATTATTTCATCCCTTTTTTAAGGATAAGAAAGTAAAGTTCATCGGAGTGGAGGCAGGAGGATTAGGACTTTCTTCTTATAATGCTGCTAGTTTAGTTAAAGGTAGTATAGGGGTCCTTCATGGAGCTAAGTCGTTTGTTCTTCAGGATAAGTTTGGTCAGATAGAGAATACTCATTCTGTAGCTCCTGGTTTAGATTATCCTGGAGTAGGTCCTGAACATGCTTTCTACAAGAAGATAGGCAGAGCTATGTATGCAACGGTGAATGATAATCAGGCTCTCGAAGGTTTTAAACTCCTAAGTGAGCTAGAAGGAATAATTCCTGCTTTAGAACCCGCTCACGCTATTTACTACCTTAAAGAAATTGCTAAGAGAAAAAAGAATAGCTTAGTAATTCTATGTCTCTCGGGAAGAGGAGATAAGGATTTAGAGATTGTGAGAAAATGGGGAAGCTAGAAGTTTACTTCGATAAGTTAAGAGAAGCTAATAAGAAGGCTTTTATCGTTTATGTACCCTTTGGTTTTCCTACCATCAAGTTGAGCGAGAAAATAATCCAACTTTTATCTACCTTAAAAGTAGCTCTAATTGAAATAGGTCTACCTTTCTCTGACCCTTTAGCTGATGGTCCTATAATTGAGAAGGCAACGCAGATGGCTTTAAAGGAAGGAGCTACCACAGAGACACTCTTTACCTCCCTTAAAAAATTAATCCCCGGTCTTACTATTCCTGTAGTGATTCTAAGTTACTATAATCCTATTTATGTTTTTGGAGTGAAGAAATTTTTAAGAAGATGCAGAGAAATAGGAGTGGCAGGGGTTATGATTGTGGATTTGCCTGTAGAGGAAGCTACTCTCTATATAAAAGAAGCTAGAAAATTAGATTTAGATACTGTATTTTTTGTTACTCCTACCACTGAGGAAAAGAGAGCAGAGAAGATAATGAAAGCTTCGAGAGGATTTGTTTACTATGTCTCTGTTACCGGGATAACCGGCCCTAAGAATTTATCTCCAGCAAAGATATTGACTAATATTAGGAGTTTGAAAAAAATAAGAAACATACCCGTATGTGTTGGATTTGGTATTCATAGAAAAAATCAGGTAAGAGAAATTTTAAAGGGCTGTGAGGGGATAATTGTAGGTAGTGCAATAGTAAACTACATTGCCAAATATTCCAAAGACAAAAATTTTTTTAAAAAATTACCTTCCTATATAAAAAGATTCTATGTTTAAGATTCTTCATATCGACGGAGTTGCCTTAATCTTTTCTCGTTTGAAAGATTTTTCTACTGCAGGAATGGGAATATTTATAAGGGTGGGTGCTCGCTACGAACCTAAACGGTTGAAAGGGATTGCTCATTTTACTGAACATATGGTTTTTAAAGGAACAAAGAGATTTTCCTATCGGGATATAAAGAGAGAAATCGAAGGAAGAGGAGGGGTGGTTAACGGATACACTTCTCAGGAAATTACTGCCTACTATGCTCAGTTTCTAAAGAAAAACTTAAAAATTACTGCAGAAATTCTTCTCGATATGGTGACTCACCCTTCTTTTGAAGCCTCTCAGATAGAGAGAGAAAGGGGGGTGATTTTAGAAGAAATCAAGATGTACAATGACTTACCTAATTTTAGAGCTCTTTCTCTTTTAGATAAGATTCTCTGGGAAAATCATCCTCTGGGAGAGGATGTAATTGGAGAAGTTGGGACAGTGAAAAATATAAAGAAAAATGATTTAGAACATTTTCAACGTAACTATTATTTACCTCCTCGTATGGTTATTTGTTGCGTGGGAGATTTTCGTTATGAGAGCTTAATTAAGTTAATAAAAAAGAAATTATTAGTTTCATCTAAAGGAGGGAAGAGATTAAAAATTTTCTCTCCTCCTCATTTGAGGAAGAGAAAGATTTTAATAGAAAATAAAAGTTTAGATCAGACTCATCTATGTATAGGTTTTAGAGGAGTTTCATATAGAAGTAGATATAGGTTAGTTGTAGAACTCATTCATGTAATTATGGGAGCGAATATGAGTTCTCGACTTTTTGAAGAAGTAAGAGAGAAGAGAGGCCTATGTTATGATATCTCTACTGAGGTGAAAAAATATCGAGACAGTGGAGCATTCATCATACACTTAGGCTTAGATAGAAGTAATATAGAGTTAGCCTTTAAGTGTATATTAAGAGAGTTAAAAAAGATGAAAGACAAATTAGTCTCCTCTAAAGAATTGGCTCGAGCGAAAGATTTCTTAATTGGTCAAATGGCTATGAATTTAGAGAAACCTCAAGGAAGACTATTTTATTTAGCAGATTCTTATCTGGCTTTATCAAAGATATATACTCTCAAAGAGTTAAAGGAAAGAATCCATCAGATAGATAAGGCAACCATTCAAGGACTTGTAAAGAAACTCTTTGATTTTCAAAGAGTTTGCGTTACATGTGTAGGCAATGTAGATAGAAATTTAAAAGAACATCTTCTCAAGATAATAGAAAAGGAGGTTTAACTGAGACTTTCTAAGAAGGATAAATATATAAGGGAGAAGGCTATAAAAATTTTAAAGTTTACCTTAAAGAAGAAAGCTATAAAACCTTTGATTTTGGATTTAAGAAATCTTTCAGGTTTTTGTGATTACTTTATAATTTGTTCTGGAGAATCACAGCGTCAAGTTAGAGCAATATATGAAGAAGTTTTAGAATCTTGCAAGAAAGAGAAGATTGAAATTCATCACAAAGAGGAGGACAACGAATCTCAGTGGCTTTTAATTGATTTTTTTGAAGTAGTGTTGCATATTTTTCTAGAAGAAAAAAGAAAATTTTATAATATAGAACATCTTTGGAGAGAAGCAAAGAAAGTTCGCCTTCCCAAAAATCTTCTTTAATTTTTTATAAAAAATTAATTTTTTTTATAAAAGAACAGAAAAACTATTGACAAATTTTATAAATTTGTTATAAATTAAAAGTAGGAAGTAAAAATAGTAAAAATAAAAAAGGAGGTGGTTGATGGCAGTTAAAAAGAAAAAAGCAGCAAAGAAGAAAACAACAAAGAAAAAGGCTGCTAAGAAGAAGAAGAAATAGGAGGGTTGTGGAATGAAAGGTAAGTCCATGACGAAAAAGAAAACCTCCCGGAAGAAGGCAGCTAAGAAGAAGAAATAAATAGTGTAGGCAGCAAGGAAATTAAAGGGCCCGCTTCGAAAGAAGCGGGCCCTTAATAATTTAACAAGATGCACGAATACCATTTAGCAAAGTCTGTATTAAATAGTGTATTAGAGAAAGCAAAAAATTTTCCTGGCGTTGTAAGTATCTCTTCTATTCGATTAAAAATAGGTAATCTTAAAATGGTAAGTAGCCAAAGTTTTCGGGAAGCCTTCTTTCAGCTTACCCAGGGAACCCTTTGTGAAAAGCCTCTCTTTATATAGAAGAAGTAGAAGGAGATATCCTTACGGTAGAGACAATAGAAGCTACATTTTCCGATAATTCTACTCCCTCCCAATAAGCTTTTGTATCCTTTTTTATTCTCGTTAAAATGTCTTTCTCTTTTTAAGTTGAATTTTACTCCAGGATAGATTATACTGAAGTTAGAAAGATGAAGTTAAATTTGAGAGAAAAGATAGCGAGAGTTTTCTCCTCCACAAAATTCCGCATTATTTTTCTAATCGTAGGGTTCCTCACTTTAATAATCTTAAGAAGGTTAATGGGGATTTTTGGATTAGCTCTGGGTTACCTTTACGTAGGGTTTATTTCCTTAGCAGGATTTTGGTTTGGAATAAAGGGAGGGTTGATTTCTGCTACTGTGGCTTCTTTTATATTTCTTTCCGAAGTTAGTTTTTTTCGTTATGCTGCTTTTAGAGATCTGGTAATAAAGGGTATGTTTTTAAGATTTCTTATTTACTATTTAGGAGGAATAGGGATGGGTTACCTCTCTAATGTAGAAAAAAGATTAAGAGAACAGCTAAAAGTTCTAGCTTATTATGATGAGCTTACCGGATGTGTGAATTTTAGATGGACAATGACTATTTTAGAAAATGAAATTGCCCGTGCTAAGCGTTATTCCAAAGATTTAGCTGTAGCAATGATAGATATTGACCATTTCAAAAAAATAAATGATACCTATGGACACTTGGCAGGGAACGATGTGCTAAGGCATTTTGCCCAAATCCTCAAAGAAAGTGTGCGTAACGTAGATATAGTAGGCAGATATGGAGGCGAGGAGTTCCTTCTTATTTTTCCCGAGGCTACTTCCGAAGATGTTTTAACTGTGTTAAAGAGAATTAGAGATAGGTTGACTCAAACGAAGATTGTTTCTCCTCATTTAAGGGGAGGGATATTTGTCAAATTCAGTGCTGGTATTGCTTCTTTTCCTTATAATGGAGAAGATTTAAATAGTATCCTTTCTTCAGCTGACTCAGCTCTCTATTATGCTAAAAAGTCAGGTAGAGATCGTTCCCTTGTAGAGAGGAGACGATGGTTAAGATTAAAACCCGTTAAAAGAGTGAAAATAGAGATAAAAGAATCCATCAGTGGCAGAGGGATAGAGGCTAAAGAAGTGTATAACATCTCTAAAAGAGGAATTCTCCTTCTATTTCCCCAAGATATTTCCTCTCAGGAGTTTATCTGTCGTTTCTCCTTGTCGGAAGAAGAAAGCACTCCTGCAGAGTTTAGATGTCGGCTCGTCCATAAGGATAAGTCTAAAGAGGGTATTTACCGAATAGGAGTTTACTTTGTAGACATTCCTAAAGAGGTTCAGGAGGAGATAGAGTCCTTTAGAAGTTTCCCCTCTTCCTAAAAAGAATCTTAAAATTCCTAAAAACTTTTTCCAATAAGAGAAAATAGTTTTGAATTTCCCTCTGAAACTTGAGCATTTTCTGCTGAAGGTAAGTTCTGTCTCTTAAAAAGTAAAAAATGTTTTATTTGGAGGAAGATCATTTTTTGTATTGCAAACGTTAAAATATGGGATAAAATGTTTTTCTATGAAAGCCTACTTAGGTATTGATTGGGGAGGCACTTTCTTTAAAGCAGGCGTAATTGATGAAAGAGCCAAACTCCTAAAAAAAGAAGTTGTTTACTCCCCTTACTTAAAAGAGAAAGAGAGTTTTTTTAAGAAAATAAAAGAGTTACTTCAAAGATTTTCTTCCTATTCTTTAAAAGGTATAGGTGTTGGTGCTCCAGGAGTAGTAAATATACCTAAAGGATTTATCTATTATCTTCCTAATATTTCTGGATGGGAAAAGTATCCTTTAAAAGAAAGTCTTCAGAGATTGACTGGGCTACCTGTATATGTGGATAACGACGCTAACCTTTTTGCCTTGGCAGAGCTGCGTTTAGGCGTGGCTAAAGGAAAAGCTCGAGTGATATTTTTAACTTTAGGTACAGGGTTGGGAGGGGCAGTAGCATTTGAGGGTAAAATTTTAAAAGGAGATACTTCTTCTGGAGAGTTAGGCCATATTCCTATAACCCTCGATGGTAAAAAATGTAGTTGTGGGGCAAGAGGATGTATTGAAACTTTTGTGGGAGCAACGTATTTAATTGAACGTTATCGAAGGCTTAAAAAGAAGAAAAAGGAGATACAGGTAAGAGAAATCTTTAAAAAAGCTCTCCAAGGAGAAAGGGAAGCTTTAGTTGTATGGAAAGAGTTTTCTCAAAGTTTAGGAAGGTTTCTTGGGGGTATGGCTAATCTTTTTAATCCTCAGATGATTGTCCTGGGAGGAGGAGTTGCAGGAGCATTTACTCTTTTTAAACCTTTACTCTGGGAAGTAATTACCCATCAAGCTATGTGGCCCCACCTTAAACAACTGAAGATAGTAAGGGGTAAGTTGAAAGATGCAGGGATAATCGGTGCAGGCATTTTAGTGAAAGAAAATCTTAAGCAAAGGAGGGAGGGATGAAGTTATTTATAGATACAGCAAACTTAGAAGAGATTAGAAAAGCTAACTCTTATGGAGTATTAGATGGAGTTACCACCAACCCTACTCTCTTAGCTAAAGAGAAAAACGACCCTATCACTCAACTTAAAAAGATTTGTGAGATAGTAGAAGGACCGGTAAGTGCGGAAGTTACCAGTTTAGAGTGCGAAGGTATGGTTAGGGAGGCAAAAGAGTTAGCTAGTTTAGCATCTAATATTGTGATAAAGATTCCCTCTACTGTGGAGGGGTTAAAAGCAACTAAAATTCTAACCTCTTTGGGAATTAAAACTAACCTTACTTTATGTTTTTCTCCTTCCCAAGCCCTATTAGTAGCTAAAGCAGGAGCAAGTTATGTTTCTCCTTTTGTAGGAAGATTAGATGATATTTCTACTGAAGGTATGAATTTAGTGAAAGATATAAGGCTTATCTTTAATAACTTTGGTATATCTACTCAGATAATTGTTGCTTCTATTCGTCATCCTATTCATTTTATAGAGGCAGCTCGCTTAGGGGCAGATTGTGCTACCGTTCCTTTTTATGTGATAGAGAAATTAATGCATCACCCTCTTACTGATAGAGGAATAGAGCGTTTTCTTAAAGATTGGGAAGAGCTTAAAAAAAATTTAGGTAAGTGAGAAAACTTTTTATTTTTTTCCTCATTTTAAGTATAGCCATTACTCCTTTAGAGGTTCAAAAAGTATTTTCTCAAAAAAACTCTATACCTGTGATTGTAGATGGGGATCAAGTTAGTTACCTTCAGAAAGAAGATAAGGTAATAGCAAAAGGAAATGTAGTATTAAAGTATAAAGAAGTGACTGTTAATTGTGACGAAGCAATCTACGAGGTTGACAAAAACATTGCTTCCCTCAAAGGGAATGTAAAGATTACTTCAGAGAAAGGGGTAGTTTTTGCTGATTCAGCTCTGTATAATTTCGCTACTAAAGAAATACAGATTTCTACCGTTAGGGTGGAATCTCCTCCTATTTATGGAGAAGCAAAATCTGGTAAAGGGATTTATCAGACTCAGTATACCTTAGAAGATGGTTTTATTACTACCTGTAATTTAAAGAAACCTCACTACAGATTAACTGCTAAAAGAATAACTATCTATCCTGGCAAAAGAGTAGTAGCTAAAAATGTAATATTGAGAATAGGCAATTTACCTGTATTTTATCTTCCTTACTACTCCCAATATATAAAAGATAGATCCTTTCCTCTTCACGTATCTTTAGGGAAAAGTAAAGAATGGGGTTATTATATATTGACTCGATGGCGATACTACCTTAGTGAGGAGAATAAAGGTAGGATTCATCTGGATTGGTATCAAAAGCGGGGCGAGGGGATTGGTGTAACCTATAAGAGTAAGAGCAAAAATTTTGGTGAGAGCTTATTTAAATTTTACTCTATCCAGGATAAATTGTATAGAGAGCAAGAAAGGAACGAGCTTTTTGATGTTTATCCTGAAAGAGAGGGGACCTCTTTCAAATACTTAGAAGACGATAGATATAAAACTCAATTTTTCTACAGCTGGAGACCTACCTCTAATCTATCTATAAAGAGTGAATTCCATAAATTTTCTGATAAATATTTTATGAAAGATTTCTTCTACCGAGAATATGAAGTTCAGCCCCATCCTCTTTCTTATACCTTAGCAGATTTAGCATTTCATCATTCTTCTTTATCCTTACTTATTCAAAAAAGAGCAAATCACTTTTATACGGAGACTGAATACTTGCCCAAGTTGGAATATAACATCTTTAAACAGAAAGTTTCTCCTACCTACCCTTTTTATATTAAGTCTCAAATTTCTTTGGCAAACCTCTCTAAGAAAAATGCAAATTCTGATCAGGATGATGATGCTTTACGTTTTCATTCTCATAGTGTTTTAAGCTATGAGACAAAATTAGCTTGGTTAAATATAAATCCCTACCTTGGGTGTTTTACTACTTACTACTCTAAAAATACTTTTGGTAAAGAAGATATTTTAAGAAATGCTCCGGAAGCTGGCGTTAGTTTAAGTACTAATCTCTATAAGATATTTAATAGAAAATTTTCTCTTTTTGGAGAAAAAGTTTCTAAGTTAAGACACATAATAACCCCCATTTTAACTTACCTTTATATTCATCCTCCCACAGTAAGTAAATCTCATATTTTTCAGTTTGACAGTGCTGATGATTTGGAAAGGAAAGAATCAGTTGTTTTTAAGTTAGATAATAAGTTTCAGGCGAAGAATTCCTCTCGACAATGGGATTTTTTATATTTTTCACCTTCCTTAGAGTATAAAATAAATGAAGAAGGTAGAGGCAGTTACTTTGATAATGTAAAGATGGATTTGGAATTTAACCCTACCCAGAAGTTGACTTTGGATGCCGACTCTAATTATGACTGTCGGGATCGTGCTTTTAAGGAGGCAAACGTTGACTTAAATTTTCAAGATGAAAAGTATGCTTTCTCATTTGGACATCGTTATGCAAGAAAAGAAAGCTCTCAGAGCACCTTTTCTTTAACTTGCCAGCTAACCCCAAAACTACAATTTAAAAATTACCTGCGTTACGAGTATAAAACTGGGGATTTTAAAGAACAGCAGTATGTTTTAAGAAGAGACCTCCACTGTTGGTGGATGGATTTGGGAGTAGATGTAGATGATGAAAGCAATGTTACTGTATGGTTAATTTTTCGTATAAAAGCCTTTCCTAAAGTTTATATAGGGTTTGACCATACTTACCATGGGGCAAAAAAAAGTTATTAAAAAAGAATATCGGATTACTGTTGTAGGTTGTGGACATGTAGGGTTAGTTACTGGAGCCTGTTTTGCAGAGTTAGGATACAGGGTTTGCTGTGTGGATAAAGATAAAAAGAAAGTTAACAATCTGAAAAAATTGATTTTGCCTTTTTATGAACCTGGCCTTTTTGAGTTAGTTGAGAAGAATTACAAAAGAGGGAAATTAGAATTTACTACCGATTTAAAGAAAGCAATTAGGAATGTCCAAGTAATTTTCATTGCTGTAGGCACTCCTCCTAACCCTGATGGCTCTGCAGATTTAAGTTCTTTAGAAAGAATTGCTTACTTAGTAGCCAAAAACTTAAATTCTTATAAGTTAGTTGTGGAAAAATCTACTGTTCCTGTGCAAACAGGAGAGAAGATAAAAGAGACTATCTTAAGGTATAGAAAGAACAGCAAACCTTTTGATGTTGCCTCCAATCCTGAATTCTTAAGAGAAGGTAAGGCAGTGCATGATTTTCTCCACCCTGATAGGATTGTAATCGGCGTAGAGTCAGAGAGAGCAGAAAAGATTTTGAGAGATCTCTACAGTTCCTTAAAAGCTCCTATTGTAGTTACTGATATAAATACCGCAGAAATTATAAAACATGCTTCCAATTCTTTCCTAGCTACTAAGATCTCTTTTATCAACGCGGTAGCAAGAATTTGCGATTTGGCAAAGGCAAACATAGATAAGGTAGCAGAAGCTATGGGATTAGACCCACGTATAGGCAAAGAATTCTTAAAGGCAGGTATTGGTTATGGAGGTTTTTGTTTTCCTAAAGATTTGGAGGCATTTTTATATATCTCTAAAAAGTTAGGATATGAATTTAGCTTGCTTAAAGAGGTAAAAAGGATAAACGAAGAGCAGAAAAAATACTTTGTAGAGAAGGTAAAAGATTATCTATGGATTTTAAAAGATAAAAAGATAGCTATTTTAGGATTATCGTTTAAGCCTGATACTGACGATATGCGGTTTGCCCCTTCATTGGATATTATAGAATTCTTCTTGAGAGAAAAGAGTAAACCAATTCTTTATGACCCTCAAGCTAGAAAAGAGGCAGAGAAACTCCTTAAGGGAAAGAAAGTAAAGTTTGCCAAAGACCCTTATCAGGCAGTTAAAGATTGTGATTGCGTATGTTTTCTTACAGAGTGGGAAGAGTTTAAACACTTAAACTTTAAAAAGATAAAGAAGCTTATGCGTATGCCTCTTATAGCTGATGGGAGAAATATGTTAGATAAGAGGTATCTAGAGAGTTTAGGATTTAAATATTTAGGGATCGGTACTTAACCCCTCTATTTTGTGTTTAAATTTATATACACAGTGTTTATATTAATCAACTATAGAGTGGAAACTTAATTTTTCTAAAGAAATAATATATTTTCTTTTATAAGTAAAGAAATTTTACACTTTCTTCTTTATTTCCATCCCTTAACAGAAAAAAAGTGTTTCTATTTTTAAACATATTTTCCTCCACCTATTTCCTATTTATTTTTTTCCTATAACTTGTCTGCTTTTTTTCAATATATAACTTTTGGATAATCAATTAGTTATATTTATAATCTATTTTTTATTTTTTTCTGGCATCAAATTTGCTTAATAAGTATGACCCGGACATTCTTGGACAACAGAGTAAGGAGGGCTGAATGAGTAAGGATAAGAAGTTAACCATTACGCAAGTAGCTAAAAAAGTAGGAGTGGTGCCTAAAACCATTATAAGGTGGGAGAAAGCAGGTAAGATAAGGAGGGCTAAAAGAGATTGGCGAGGTTGGAGGGTGTATACTCAAAAAGAATTAGAAGAGTTAAAAAATTTTCGTAACTCTCTCTATTGAAGAAGGAGTCAACTATTTAAAATAAAAAATGACCAAACACCTATTTAAACAATCTATTTTCCTTAAGCAAAGTATAAATAGTTCTCAAAAGTTTAGTAGAAGTAGCAATGACAGCCTCTTTATAGGATTTCCCTTCTTTTCTTTTCTTAAGGTAATACTCTCTGAATTGAGGGCAACTTCTTTTAACACAACCTGCCATAATAAAAGCAATTCTTCTTGTATGGGAATTCCCTCTTTTAGATATTTTAAAATGCCCTTTGTAATTGCCCGATTGTTTAATAACAGGATCAAGTCCACAGAAACCAATCTGCCAGAGGCAGATCTACCTCGGGTAGATAAGTTTTGCCTTATTAGGGAATCTTTTAATATCAATAACTTCAGCCATAAAATAAATCGCACTCTCTTTAGCAATTCCCCGGATAGAGGTAAGGATTTCTATTTCTCTTCTAAAGAGTTTATCTGCCCCTTTTTTAATTATTTCTTCAATCTCTTTTCTTTCCTCCATAAGGTTTTTAAGTCTTTTTATCTTTATTTTAAGAAGTTTCTCATAGACAGGATAAGAGAAGGATATAGAGTCTTTTGCCAATTTATAAATCTCCTCTTTTCTCATAGAAACTTTTTCTTCCTTTACCATTAGGGATATAAACTTGTGCTCTGTTTATAAATTCCTCAAACGTAAGCTTTCTTATTCTATCTACAGAGCCAAATTCATAAAGAATATCAAGGATTTCTTTACTGAATATAGAGGTTTTAGCCTCCAGTTCAGGAAAAACCAGAGAGACAATTCTCCTTATTTCTGTTTTTGTTTTAACAATCTGGCAAGTAACCCTT
>Ga0190361_1000105_pt1 | contig 33526 bp, 38 predicted proteins | sample 48721845_MG_FD_161273 | JGI IMG/M metagenome (GOLD analysis project Ga0190361, IMG submission 161273) | Hydrothermal vent microbial mat bacterial communities from Southern Trench, Guaymas Basin, Mexico - 4872-18-4-5_MG | ecosystem: Environmental > Aquatic > Marine > Hydrothermal vents >... | reverse complement strand
GAGATAATTTTCCAAAGGCGATCTCGCCCTCTGGGATAAATACTATCGATCTCATTCCAGCCATACTGGCATACGCGGCCATAGAAGCGGATGTATTTCCGGTGGATGCGCACGCCACTAAATTCATTCCGAGCCTTTTTGCCTCACTAATGCCTGCCGTCATGCCCCTGTCCTTAAAAGAGCCGGTTGGATTTTCCCCCTCGTGTTTCATGAAGATATTTTCTATTCCAGTATATTGGATTACCTTTTTGTGAGAATACAGATTGGTATCCCCCTCTGGCCTTGAGACAATTTCCTTATCTTTAACTAGGGGATGAATCAGCTCCCTAAAGCGCCAGACCCCACTTCTGTAGGGAAATTCTCTTGATCCCAATCTGGAATCAAATAATCTCTTGGAAATTTTTTCCCTTATGAAATCCAAGTCAGGCACCACATCAAAGATACCACCGCAATTACTACACTCATATATCCCACTTGGTTCAAATTCTTTACCACAATCTATACATCTCAGTGTTATCCCCATTTTAAATCAGTATCCATTATAATTAATGAAATGAACAAAATTAAAGCCGTGTTTTTTGATATTGATGATACCCTCTATGATAGCACATTGCAGACAGAGATGGTTAGGAGAAATGCCATAAAGGCTATGATAGAGGCAGGTCTGGATATAGGAGAGGAGGATGGTCTTGAGGCTTTAAAAGATATCGTGAAAGAATTTGGTTCTAATTATCAATATCATTTTGATGAATTATTAAAAAAATTTGGCTATGATGAAAATCCCAGGATAATCGCCGCGGGAATCGTAGCCTATCATACTACCAAGTTAGCATACCTGGTGCCCTTTGCAGATACTATTCCTACGTTGCTGGCATTGAGAGACAAAGGTTATAAACTTGGTATAATAACCGATGGGGTAGCAGTAAAACAATGGGAAAAATTAATTCGTCTGGGATTGCAGCATTTTTTCCATGCAGTGGTAATCTCTGAGGAGATTAAAAAAGAAAAACCAGATGTTGAGATATTTAGATTGGCTGCCGAGAGGATAGACTGTAAACCAGAGGAGACAGCTATGGTTGGTGATAGGCTAGATAAAGACATCCTAGGAGCCAATAGAGCTGGAATGGTAACTATCCAAATAGTGAAGGGGAAATACAGGGGTCAAATGCCAAAAGATAAGGAGGAAGAACCGAATTATGTCATTTCAAGTCTGAAAGAGATTCTAAGGATTTTTAGATCTGACAATTTGGCGAAGTCGGGTTTCTAAAGAAAGAAAAAGGTGCGCCGAGGTTGGGATTTGAACCCAAGCTCCCCAGAGGGGAACGGACTTAGCAGGCCCGCGCGTTAAGCCATACTCCGCCACCTCGGCTTCACTCTTCAATCTTTTCTGCCTCATCAATCAGCATGATGGGGATATCATCCTCAATCCTGTACCTGAGTTTGCACTTATGACAGATCAAGGAATTATCCCTAAATTCCAAATCCCCCTTACATTTTGGACATGCCAATATCTCCAACAATTTCTTATCCATGTTACAATTTTAGATTTCAGTTAAATATTTTCAATCTTCTCCGCTTTATGCCACTTTTTTGGATATACATCAGGGCTCATAATCACTCGCTCCAGATCGACCACCGTTCCCGTTTTCATCTCATAGATCTCTTCCGACGTCTTGATGCTTCTTCCCAGGGCGACTAATTCATTCTTTAGAGAGAATAAGGAAATTAACTCATTCTTCTGAATTCCTTTCTCTAATTTACTCACCCCCGGAGCATTGAGATTTGCGCCATGACAAACTGCGGCGATTGCAGAATCTTTTATCCATATTTTTTTCAGATGCTGAACTGCTTTCTCCACCGGCAGGATATACCTTCTAAGATAACTCTCATCATTATCTTCAAGATAGAATTCATAGGCATCCTTCAGATCATGCAATTTAACAATGGAATTTTCATCAAAGGGTCCAGCCTTAGTTCTTCTTAATTCACGCATATGCGCCCCCACACCGAGGACGAGACCCATGTCATGACACAATTTTCTGATGTATGTCCCGGATTCACACCGAACATTAAAAAGTACCTCTCTATTTTCTCTTTCCAAAATCTTTAGTTGATATACCCTTCTTTTTCTCAACCCCCTTTTTACTGAAGACCTTAGGGGCGGTGTCTGAAATATTTCTCCTTGAAAATAATTAAAAATTTTTCTAAGTTTATCATCAGAAACATTGCCATGTAAAGACATTAGGCATATATATTCCTTCTCTGAAAGTAACAATGCCTGAACAATCTTAGTTGCATTTTCAAGAGCGATTGGGAGAACACCAGTTACCTTTGGATCCAGAGTTCCAGAATGACCTGCCTTTTTCAAATTCAAAATTTTTTTAACCCAAGAAGTTACTTGATGCGAGGTGGGTCCAGGTGGCTTGTCAAGATTTACAATCCCATTCCCAAGATATTCCTTGAGTTCTCTCTTCTCAGGATCACAACCATACCTCGGATCGGTCTCTTCTCTTGACTTGACCAGAATTTCTCTAAGAATTTCAAATTTCATAATGAGTTTAGGCAAAATTTTCTTTCTCTAATTCCTTTATCACATCCTCGGTAGCTGCACCTTTCTTTATGTCAAGAACCTTCGGTAATGGCTCCAGATGGAGAACATTAGTTTTCTTCCTTTTCATCCCCTTTCCATCTATCAGCACGAAATTCTTATCTATCCTTTCTACCACTACGCAGTACTTTCCAGCATCCTTCCCTCTGACCTTCCTGCAAACCCTGCCAACCTCCATTATCATTTTTTTCACCTATACTGGCTATCGCACTTATTAGCTTGAATCCGAAGGATTCGAGTCTGTCGGATGAGAAAGACGTCAAAGGCGTCTTATTTTTTCTTTTGGGCCCGAAGGGATTCGAACCCTCGACCACTCGATAACTCAAACCTTTCCACTTCACCAAAATTTTTACTTCTTTTGGGGTGAAGCACTTTTCTTTCTTTGTAAGAAAGAAAAGGGCTCTATGAGTCGAGCGCTCTAACCGAACTGAGCTACGGGCCCTCTGTGTAGTGTCTATAGTGTCTAACTTTTCTACGCCTCGGGCAGGACTTGAACCTGCGACCATCTGGTTAACAGCCAGACGCTCCACCAACTGAGCTACCGAGGCAACTGGCATGAATTTTAATTCATGATGAATATGAATTCGATGAGCAGTATTGCGAAGCAATACCGCATAATGATGATCAACATGTTTAATATTTTTTTATTTGGAATTAAATAATGAAAAAGAAATAAATTCACTTCGCCTTCCTTCCTTTTGCTCTTATACTCGGTCTTACCTTTTCCGCTCCTTTACCTTTCTTTCTCAAGCCACGACCTCTTTTACCTGCCGGTGTTAATCCTCGAAAAACCCTCTTTGTATGTTGCTTTTCACAGATCCAGTTTATGTCTCCATCACTCTGAATCACGGGATGGTTGGGATCTACAAGGATCACCTCGTACCATTTATACTGCCCATCCTCCCAAAGCCAATAAGAACCAAGAACCTCAAGATTTGGAAATTTTTTCTGACTCCGTTCTTCTGCTATCCTTTGAATGGATTTTGCCGGGGTGATCTTCGTTACACCCATCCTCTTGGGTCTTCTACCTGCTACTGGACGAGATTTTCTCATCCCACCCCTTCTTACCCTTACTCTGGCAACAACAAAACCCTGTTTTGCCTTATAGCCATATCGTCTTGCCTTATCGATTCTGGTGGGGTACTCAATTCGCTCTATTGGTTTGGATTTCCTCCATTCCTTTTTTCTCTCAACAATCAAGTTCCTAAGATCGCTATTTTCAGGATCCTTAATCTTCTCCCTTATTCCTCTGTAAATTTCCTCAACATATTTATAATAGCCCATAGAATTCACCCCCTAAGATTTTGTGGATATATATCCCTGATTATAATCCACAAAACCTTACTTTTGGATTCAAATCACAGTGATTTCACATCTCCATTAGGATATACATTCAATTTGGGGATTTATTATCCAAATACCTCTTATTTTTAATACAGTCTAATAGATTATATTTTAGGCTTAAAAATCATAATATTCACAAGTATGGGTGATTTGCCGTGCCGATTAGAAGATTTATAGGATGGTTTAAACGTATATTTTGGAAGAGAAAGGTTATACGGCTTGGACTTTATGGACCACCGAATGCTGGAAAAACTACTCTGGCTAATAAGATATCTATTGATTGGACTGGTGAACCTGTAGGGACAGTATCTGAGATTCCTCATGAAACAAGAGAGGTACAGAAAAAAGAAAGGGTTGTAGTGAAGGCAGGTGGGAAGAAGCTTATTATGAATCTCCTGGATATGCCGGGGATTGCCACAAAGATTGATTATGAGGAATTCATGATGCACGGCTTATCTGCTGATGATGCCAAACAAAGGGCGAAGGAAGCAACTAAGGGTGTTATAGAGGCTATAAAATGGTTGGAGAATGTCGATACGGCATTAGTTGTAATGGATTCCACCAAGGATCCCTATACTCAGGTTAATATTACCATAATTGGGAATCTTGAGGCTAGGAACATTCCCGTAATTATTGTAGCAAATAAGATTGATCTGCCAAATGCTAATCCAGAATGGATTCGAGAGGCATTTCCCCAGCATCCTGTGGTGAATATCTCTGGGTTGACTGGGAAGCATATAGACTGTCTCTATGATGCAATAGCCAAGTATTCAAGATAATTGCTAAAAAATGGGGAGTGCAGGTATAAAAATAGAATTAGAATTTATCTCATCTAACATGCTGAATAAAAAGAATGGGGAGGATAAGATGAAATTCATCCTGGATAAGATAAGGCAGAATAAAATTCTGGTGATAGAGGAAAGCCTTTCCACCACCGAGGAAGCTAAGCTGATAGAGGCCACTATGAAGCATGTATCCGATAAATTCCCTGGTATAGAAGTCTCCACCCTAGGGGAAAAATCAGAAAAGGGAATTAGAGAGAGGCTAATTAGAATGTTGGGTGGTAGAACAGGTGGCTTAACCGTCATTGGACCCTCAAAGTTAATTAAAAAGATAAGAAAAGAGCCTCAACAGATCTCGGTACTGGCTGGGAGGGGATAGACAAATTTAAGGTTTAAGATGCCACACAAATGTGCTCGATGCGGAAAAATCTATGACGATAATTCCAAGGAATTGATAGAAGGTTGCTCTTGTGGCTCTAGGGTATTTCTTTATCTAAAGGAAAAACCGGGGCTTACAGAGGAGGAAACAATCAAGGAATTAAAAGAAAGGGGGATTCAAGAGAGTGATATTGAATGGTTGGATCGGGAATTTGGTGATAAATTGGCAAAAGGAGTTATCCATCTGGATGTGGAGAATCTGATAAGATTGGGGGAGGGAAAATTCAAACTGGATATAGCATCCTTGATGAGCGGAAAGCCCATTGTAGTCAGGGCTAAGGAGGGTGTTTACTACATTGATATCCCATATGCAATGAAGCCGAGGAAGAAATAGTAGCAAATTGAAGCAGAGATTAAGAAATTGATAAAGAGGGAATAGTTAAAGATTTTGAACAATTTAAAGACAAGGTTCTGGAATAGTGCTTTTTACCCTTTAGTTAATAACTCCCAAACCGAAAGGTTTTTATCCTGTATGTGTAATATTCTAATATGCCCGAATCAAAATCCAAGCCGGAATTCAGGGCTGCTGTCGGGCTTTCGAGGGAGTGGGATGCCAGAAAGGCAGGTAGGGAGGTTGCCAGAGACACTCTTGAAAAACTGGGTACAGATCCAGATTTCTTTCTCCTCTTTTCTACAATCCACTACGAGAAGTGGGGTGGATTCAAGGAATTCTTAGCTGGGGTGTGGGACGTTCTTCCCGAAGGAACTCCTTTGATCGGCGGGACCGTTGCCGGGTTTATAATCCCTCAGGGTTGCTTTGTTAGAGGTGCAACTGCTCTGGCTGTTTCCTATCCGAATATGGATGTAGCTGTTGGGATTGGGAGGAATACAAAGAGAGCACCACATCTGGCTGCTAAGCAGTGTGCTGAGATGATTAAGAGGGGGTTGAGGGGGAGTAGGTATGAGAATAAATTTCTCATAGATGTAATCTCTGGTCCAACAATACCAAAACTTTCGTTTTTCAATAAAAAAGTAATAAAATCGAAAATTTTAGAAAATGTGATACCTATCTTGTTTCATATTTCTGAAAAGATTCTTCAGGAAGGAGTTGGACGAGAAGAAGAGATTCTTGATGAATTAATTAAAAACCTCCCTGAATATTCTATCATCGGAGGTTCTACTTATGATGACAATAAGATGACAAGAAATTATCAGTTCTATAGTAAATACATATTCACTAATAGTATTGTGGCTTTAGCTTTGTGTTCTGAGTTAGTACCTTCTATAAACACGACCCATGGTTTAAAAGAAACAGACGCTAAACTTGAGATTACAGGTCTAAGAGGTGGAGATAGGATTATCTATGAGATAAATAATAATCCTGCAGCAGATGAATTTTTAAAAGCCTTGGACTGGCCAAGGGAGTATCTAAATGAGAAGGCCTATCTTAAAACATATTTTACCCCTCTAGGATTTAAAAAAAATGGAGTATTATTTCCTGAGATAATAGGTTACTTTATAGGCAATAGCATTATATGTGGCTATAAAATAAAGGATAACGATCTTTATCTACTTTCTGCATCTGGTAAAAGCCTAATGAATTCAATTGATTTGAACTTAGAGGTATTTAAAGATAAAGAAATTTTTATGGCCTTTGGTATATGCTGTGCAATAATGTTGCAAACTTTAGGTAGTAATGTCTTTCATATACAGAGAAAACTTCTTGAGGTGTTTGGAGAAAGTCCTTTCTTACTTTTGTACGGTGCAGGGATAGATGCATATACTCCTCAAAAAGAGGGATACCATATAAATATGGCTTTTAATATGGGCATCCTGCACAGTTGATAGCATAAAATGGACTTGGAAATAGTGAACTATAAGGAGGAATATGATCAAAAACTTTTGGAATTGTTCTATCGTTCAGTTTATGGCATACCTACATATAAAAAAGAAAAAGGATCAGACTATGTTAGAGTTCCGTCCAAATGGATTTATAGATATACTCTTTCAGACGACTATATTGCCAAGGTAGCAATAAAGGGGGGTAATGTTGTCGCATCTTTGGGAATCATCATTAGAAATGGAAAAATCAATAATAAAAAAGTAAAAATTGGCTGTTTTGTTGATAATTGCATAATGCCTAAATATTCAGGTAATTATGAACCTATTTTTCATGATTTATTCACAGAACTGGAAAAAGAGGCAAAAGAAAGAGGAATAGATATAATATGTGGTTGGGATTTTTATCAAGCATCCATTGGCGTACATAAAGATTTATTTGATGGGATGGATTATAAATGGGTTGAGGGCGTTTCTTGGTATATGGGTGGTTCTGCAATAAAAGGAGAATATCCATATATCTGGGATTCAACAAATATTAGTACTTTTTGGAAGTTAGGATTTAAGTTTTTAAAATATTACCACAAATTGAGAGAAATAATTACACCTCCCTTACCGAAGGATATAAAAATTAGGAGTATGATGGATACTGATTTAGAAGATGTTTGTGAGTTAATAAACAACACTAACAAGGACAGTGTGTTTGCACCAAATTACACTAAAGATGAGTTTAATGATATAATCAAAAAAAATAATATTCATGGACTTGTTGCAGTAAAAAATTCTAAGATTATAGGTGTACTTACATACATAACAGCAGCGTGGAGTGGACAGATGTTTGGTAAACCATACTATGATAAAAAGTGGCAAATTACCATTGGTTTCTTGCCCGATGAATTTGCCATTTTACCGGAATATCAAGAAACATCCTTACCAACAAGGATGGTTATTGAATTAGCAAAAATAAAAAACCCAGAAAAAGGAACAAGATACGATAACAATTATAGTTTTATATCTGATGTTATTGATGAAAGGAAAGAAATGGAATGGAGGAGAAATGCTTTTTTGAGTTTTGGTTGCATAAAACCTAAAGTTGGTTATGGCACTATCCTCGCAAAAACACTCAGAGATGACATAGAACTAGACACTAGCAAAATCTGGCACCTTCCAGCTCGCTACATTGTTGCTCCAGTACCTTCTAGCTCATACTTTCAAAATCATTCCTGATTCGTATTCCGTTGCTTACTAACTCCAGCAAGACTCTGTTCCTCAAATCTGAATTTAATGCTTCTGGTGGGAATACTCCATGCTCCTCAATTAATGGAATAATTTTTGAAAAACTAAATGCCGAAAGTCCTGTCGGATAAGAGATGTAAGTTGCACCTGGCAATATCTTTGCTATTTCTTTTAGTGTAGGGAATATAATAGAACTTTTTATCGATACCTTTTTATCGAACTTTTCACCATTTAATTCAACAACCAAAGCAACAAGTGCATCTTCTACAATTCCTTTATGCATTAACTCAATCATCTTATCAGGATGTGGAACCGTTGGTAATTTTTTAGAAAAAAATTCTAAGGGAACAAAACTTTCTTTACCTATTTTGATTGCTCTATCACTTAATAATCCCATATCATAGAATAGCTTAGAAGCCTCTACATCCACACCACCTGACTTGAAATCTACATCTTTTGTTTTTATATAGTAGGGCAAAGTAGCTATTTCATCTCCATACACTGAGAAAACAAATCTTCTATTGAGTGGCTCTGGAAATTTATAATATTCTGCCTCTTCAAATGGTTTTATGAATTTGAATTTTCCGTTCCTATAAACCAGTGGTGGTGAGGTAGATCCCTCTAAGGTTATCTCAGGAGACATCGCAAAAATTGGTTCAATTGCATTTGGGTCAAGTAATGTTCTTATTTTGATGGAATAAACATCATCAAGTTTATTAGCATTATTCATAGCCAAGATATTGGTAATACCTGGTGATATTCCAGTATTTATCAAACCAATTAGATTCTCCTTTTTAAATCTATTATCAAATTTTAACTGCTCTGGTTTTTTGGATTTATCTAAATGAGAACACATATCTTGGTAATTTGCTCCAGATCTTAATGCTGACTTCATGATAGTAGTATTGAAGTGGGGTAATGCTGCGTTAATAATCAAATCAACATCTTTAGATGCTTTAGCTATCTGATTTTCATCACTTGCATCTATTTTCTTAAAAGAAAGTTTACTATCACTAAAGTCTATAAACCTCCTTGCCCTCTTAGGATTTTTATCACTGCAGATTATCTTTTCTATTCTTTTTTCTCTACTCAAAAATTTGACAATTACCGAACCAACCGCACCGGCTCCAACAACCAGAACATCAAACTTACTTACCATTTTGATTTACTTATAATAGGTCTACTGATGCTATAAACCTTGATGCTGAGACTGTACTGTTCTACAAGGAGATACATCATATCGAAGAATAGGAAGGCGAAGAGGTATAGATATCGGAAGAATCCAAAAATAGTTAGGACTAAGACTCCTATCTTCATTGCAGATCTATGAAGAAAGAATTTCTCTCCAAATTTTTTTAGTGTGGAGTTATAAGGATTTCTTCTATTATCATTACTTAGTCTCCTCATCTCTTTTCTTTTGTCAGCCCAGTCATTACCTATCTCATCTATAATCCCGGAGAGGATCAGAATTCCAAAGGGAATCCATTCTATTTTCATGATTCCATGGAAGATTATGGGTAGTAGTAAGAGTATTCCAGTGCCCATATAAAATGCGGGATTGTCTATCTTTCTTGTAACTGCCACAACTACAAATATTGAAAAGAAGATTGTCGCCGATGGAGGATCTGAGATTATGAGATATGCCATCAGAATTCCGGATGGAATTGCAACGAGGTTTGCTTTTTTCTTGCTAAAGACGCCAAGGTCGTATGCCTGATCTATATATTTTATCCCAGCTCCGAGCAGTCCGTAGCTGAGGATTATAATAAGTGCGCGTTCTAACATTTTCTTAAATAAAATTACATCAATCAGGTATAAAAGCCTTTAGCAAGGTGGTAAGGAACAGGTAATCCTCTTATCTGAGATTTCCTCGTTACATGAATGGGGGTGATAATCGTGGATTTGGTTGCAATTATTGTAAAAATACTCTCAGGCTGATTGTGTTCTACAGCCCCAACAACCATAACATCACACTTAATTGCCGTTCTATTAATCTAATTAGAGTAACTGCGCCCTTATATCAACGCCTCATACAATCCAAATCAAACCCAGAATTCGGCCCTTATCGACCCAGAGGGTATTATCTCGCCAAGTTAATCCCCATGTTTTATCCAAAAGTTGTGGAAGAAACAGAATTTTCCCATCTAACTTCTCCAGCGATACCCAGTGGGGCCTCTCTTTTATCTTCCAATGGGATCTGAGATAGATTTCATATTACCTATTTCAGTAATTAACTATTAATCTAAAAATAAAATAACATAGCTATGAATTCAATAACATTCCTTGGAACTGGCGGTGGCAGATTTGTCATTTTAAGTCAGAGACGTTATTCGGGAGGACTGTGGTTACATCTGGAATCTACCATAATATTGGACCCCGGACCTGGGGCATTGATTCGAGCATTGCAATTTAAAAAGGATCCTAAGAAACTGGATGCTATCTTGGTCTCTCACAGACACTTAGATCATTACAACGATGCAGAGTTAATGGTGGAAGCAATGACCTATGGAATGAAAAAAGATCGAGGCTATTTGGTTATAAATAAAGATGCTCTGGGATACATCTCAGATTATCATAAAAAATCTGTGAGGTTGATAATCCCAAATGCCGGGGAAAAATTTAGGATCAATGATTTAGAGATTCTGGCAATCCCCACATACAGACACGAGGATGGCATTGGTTTCAAATTCTTTTCAAAGGGGGGGACTATAACATACACCTCGGACACGGGATATTCCGAAGAGCTTCTCGATTATTACAGGGATTCGAGAATCCTGATCTTGAATACAATATTCCCGGCTTCAAAGGAGATAGAGACCCATCTGAATACAAAAACCGCAGCCATGATAGTAAAAGAGGTAAAACCGGAACTGGCTATTATACAACACTTTGGTATGAGTATGTTGAATGCCAGTCCGGAGAGGGAGGCAAAATGGATGGAAAATGAGACTGGAGTAAGGACGATAGCAGCCAGAGATGGGATGACTATCGATCTTAAAAATTTGATGGAATCTAAGGGGGAGGGACAATTGAAATTGGATGAATTTTAGGATGGAAGCAAATAAGATGAAAGGAATTAACAGAATAGAACTTGACAATGGTCTGGTTTTATTAATGGAAAAGAGACCGAATACCAAGAAGACGGCTCTTTTGGTTGGGGTAAAAGTAGGTTCAATAAATGAGGATGAAAGGCTGAATGGCGGGAGTCATTTTAATGAGCATCTGCTTTTCAAAAGCAATAAGTACAGGAGTGCCAGACAGATTTCAGAAGACCTGGAATATTCTGGGGCGGTTATAAATGCATACACAACCTGGAAATACACCGCATTTTCTGCCAAGGTACCATATAAAGAACTGCCTAAGGCTATTGAAATTCTCTTTCAGGCAGCCACAAATTTCAGTTATAGAGAGGATGAATTTGAAACAGAGAGGCAGGTAATCCTCACCGAGATTCAGAATTTTATCAATTCTCCAGAGAGGTACTCACTGACGGGGCTTTTCATTCCAAAACTCTTTGAGGGAACACCACTGGAGAGAACGGTGGAAGGCACAGTCGAGACTATGGGTTGTGTAAAAAAAGAGGAACTTGAAAAATTTAAAGAAAAATTCTATGTGCCGAATAACATGGTTATCGCCGCGGTGGGAAAATTTGATGAAAGAAAATTGGTTAGTAGTGTAGAGAACTTCTTTGGTTCATTGGATGCGAGAAATCTTCCCCACTCCCCTACTTCAATTGATTTAACAAATAGGAGGAGGGAAAAATTTGAGGAAAGAAAGGACATATCCCAGGTTTATATGTGTCTTGGCTATAGGGTTCCCGGTTTTTCTCATAGGGATGTCCACTCTTTGGACCTAATTTCAAGCATCCTTTCCGAGGGTCTTTCTTCAAGAATGTACAGGGAATTGAGAGAGAAGAGGGGCATAGGCTACAGTGTGGGAAGTATTTTTCATCCAATTGGCAGGGAGGGAATGTTCATTACTCACGTGGATGGCTTTGATCCCAAAAGAATGGAGGAAGCAAGGGATGTCATTCTAAAAATCTTTAAAGATTTGAAGGAAAATCCAATTTCCGATAGAGAATTCAATGGGGTGAAGAATTTGATGATATCAAGATATGATGACCAACTTGAGAGGATAATGGATAGGGCAATGATGCTTCTTGAAAAAGAGATATATAATATTCCATATGATTTCAGGGAAAAGGAAAAATTTATCAGAAAAATTTCCAAGAGGGAGATTCAGATCTCGGCTGAAAATTATCTCGGCGACGATTATTCCCTCACGATTTTGGGGCCGGAGGGATTTAGATGATTATTTGGATGATCATTACAAACTCATAAGGTGTCTTGTAATCAGGTGACAGTACTACCTCCCGAAGTTCAATTCTACAACCTCACATGAATTCCATGTTCCTTTAGATAATTCTTAACATCCCCGATTTTATACTTCCCATAGTGAAAAATGCTCGCAGCCAATGCAGCCTGAGCCTTTGTTTTCTGGAACACCTCAAGGATATGGCCCGGATTGCCACAGCCTCCAGATGCTATTACTGGAATTCTTACCCTCTCAGATACGGCCTTGGTTAATTCTATATCAAATCCATCATATGTACCATCCCGATCCATACTGGTCAAGAGGATATCCCCCGCTCCTCGTTCCTCCGCCTCTTTTGCCCATTCTATTGCGTCAATTCCCGTAAATTTCCTGCCACCGTAGATAGAGCACTCAAACCAACCATCCCTCCTTTTTGCATCTATCGCCACTACACAAGCCTGACTCCCATACCTATCTGCTATCTGATTTATCAATTCGGGATTTTCTATTGCGGCGGTATTTATGGTTACCTTATCTGCTCCGGAATTAAAGGCTGATCTGGCATCCTCTATACTTTTGATTCCACCACCCACCGTGAGGGGTATGAAAACATTTTTTGAGGTCTTCCTTATAACATTAACCATTGTCTCCCGTCTATCACTAGAAGCAGTAATGTCCAAAAAAACGATCTCATCCGCACCGTCTAAGTAGTACTTCTCAGCCAATTCCCAGGGAATTCCAGCATATCTAATTTGTTTAAATTCAATTCCTTTTACCACTCTGCCACTAGGAATTCCCAAATCGCAGTCGAGACATGGAATTATTCTTTTTGCTAACATCTTGTACTCCTTAAAAAATTTTTTAATATCAATAAACCTTTTTTTCCGGATTTTTCTGGATGAAACTGAACCGCATATATATTATCCCGGTTTATTACGGCAACAACCTCTGTACCGTATTCTGTTATAGCTATGATCATCTCTCTATTCTCGGGAACACAGTGGTAGGAATGAACAAAGTAGAAGAAGTCTCCGTTCTCTATTCCATCTAAGAGGTCTATACCCTTTTTTATCTCTATTTCATTCCAGCCCATCTGGGGGACCAGAACGTTATTTGGAAGTCTTATAACCTCTCCAGGGATTATTCCAAAACCAGGCTCTTTGCTTTCCTGGCTTTTCTCAAATAGAATTTGCATTCCAAGACAGATTCCAAGGAATGGAATTCCATCCTCAATAGAATCTCCAATTTTTTCCTCAAAGGGTAAAAGCTGTTTCATAGCATCGCCGAAGGATCCGACTCCAGGGATGACTACACCATCTGAATTCCCAAGTTCTTCTGCTTTACTTGTTACCTTGACATCCGCCCCCACCTTTTCCAATGCATTTCTGATACTGAAGATATTGCCCATGCCATAATCCACTATCGCTATCATTTCATCATATCCACAAACTCGTCGAAGAGGTAATAGTTATACCATAGTCCCGGGTGTGCCTCCGGATGGTACTGGAGTGCCATGATCGGTAATTCTTTATGTGTGATGCCTTCTACTGATCCATCATTCAGGCTTATGTGTGAAATTTCAATATTATCTGGCAGTGATTTTGCGTCAACAGCAAATCCATGATTCTGTGATGTAATATAAACTTTTCCTGTCTTTAAATCCTTGACTGGATGATTACTACCTCTATGACCAAATTTCAGCTTATAGGTTTTTGCACCAAAGGCTAAAGCCATGATCTGAAGTCCCAGACAGATACCGAACATTGGAATTTCCTCAGAGATTAATTTTTTCACTGTTTCAATCACATAATCCACACTCTCGGGATCTCCGGGGCCATTGGAGACTAATATGCCATCTGGTTCATACTGCAGAATTTTATCCGCAGATGCTCTTGCTGGAACCTGTATTACATTGATCCTTCTCTCTAATAAAAGATGAATAATGCTTTGCTTCACCCCACAATCTATCAGAACAATGGTTCTTTTGCCATTAACATCGTGTTTCTTTGGTTTTTTTATCGACACCAGATTCACGAGATCGAGATCGGAAATATTTCTTAGATTTCTTGCCCTTTCCTTCAAATCCTCTATCTCTTTCTCTTCATATGGATATTTCAGGATTCCATTCATCACCCCATGGATTCGAATCTTTCTGGTCAGGAACCTCGTATCTACACCCTGAATCCCTGGAATTTCATACTCTTTAAGAAATCCATTTAAGGTATTTTTTAATTTAGCATGGCTTGGATTCTCTGTCAATTCCCGAATTATGAGAGCCTCTGCCTGTATTTTATCTGACTCGAAATCTTTATCGTTTACCCCATAATTTCCAACTAAGGGGTAGGTCATCATCAAAATCTGATATCTGTAGGATGGATCTGTAAGAGCCTCCTGGTAGCCAGACATGGATGTGTTGAAGACTACCTCGCCCTCTGCCGTGCCTTCTGCACCAAATCCCATACCTTTAACTACGGTCCCATCCTGCAGAATTAATGCTGCATTTTTAGTATTGTTTTTACTCATCATCAAATTATTGGATTGAGATAAAATATTAGAAGACTACGAATTATCCAACAGCGAATTATTCCACAGTGACAGATTTTGCCAGATTCCTCGGCTTGTCTGGATCTAGGCCCTTGGCGGTTGATATATAATATGCCAGCAAATGCAACGGCACAATATACAAAATTGGTGACAGCAGTGGATCACAAACCGGAACCCTCAGATCACCATCCTCTCCAACCATGATGATGGTGGCATTTCTTGCCCTCGCCTCCTGAACGTTACTTTCCATCTTCTCTTTAAGATCATCATTGGGTGAGATCGCAATGACTGGAACACCCTCTTCTAATAAAGCCAGTGGTCCATGCTTTAATTCCCCGGCAGGATATGCCTCCGCATGAACATAACTGATCTCCTTGATTTTCAATGCGCCCTCCAAAGCGGTTGGATAATTCAACCTTCTGCCGATATAGAAGAATATTTTTTTATCCTTTAATTTCTCTGCCAGTTTCTTTATCTCACCTTCATTATCCAGCACCTGTCTAATTTTATCAGGAATCTTATGGAGATCATCAAGAATCTCATTCATATACTGTTCATTGATATTTCCTTTCTCCCTCGCAAGTGAAAGGCAGAGCAGAGTCAGGGAGACTAATTGACCAAGGTAAGCCTTTGTGGAGGCAACGGCAATCTCCGGTCCGGAATAGGTATAGATGACATCATCCGATATCCTGGTAAGAGAGGATCCCACCACATTCACAACACTTGTAACATACGCTAGTTTTTTTCTGGCTTCTTTTACGGATGCAATTGTATCAGCTGTTTCCCCGGATTGCGAGATTGCAATTACAGCACAGTCGCTCCCAAGAGAATTTACCGTAGAATATCTAAACTCTGATCCAACGATAGCCTCGGAGGGGATACCAAATCTTTCCAGGAGATATTTGGCAACTAAAGCGGCATAAGATGCAGTTCCACAGGCTACAAAATAAATGCGATTGAAATTCTTCAGTTTCCCTGCAATCTCCTCTGTTTTATTTATTCCATTCAATGCATTTCTCACCGCATTTGGCTCCTCGAATATCTCCTTGAGCATGAAGTGTTCATAGCCCTCCTTCTCAGCCTCTTCAATATCCCATTCTATCTCCCGGATTTCCTTCTTTATTTCGTCTCCGGTCTCCAAGTCTTTGATAGTTACAGAATTCTTCTTAACTATCCCATATTCAAGATCATCCAAGATGATAATCCTTCTGGTCTCTGGAAGAACCGCGGGGGTATCTGATGCTATGAAGTTTTCCCCATCACCAAGACCTATAATAAGTGGACTTTCCTTTCTCGCCAATAAGATCATATCTGGATCTGATTTGCTTATAGCCACGATAGCAAAGCTTCCCCTCAGTTTTTTTACTGCCTTTACAAATGCGGATTCAAAATTTCCAGAATAAAACTCCTCAATCAGGTGCGGAATAACCTCGGTATCTGTTTCTGATAAAAATCTATGTTTCCTCTCAATTAATCCCTCTCTGAGTTCTTTATAATTTTCAATTATTCCATTATGAGCTATTGTAAACTGACTATTACAGTCGCTGTGTGGATGGGAATTTTCACGCGAGGGTTCTCCATGCGTAGCCCATCTGGTGTGTGCAATTCCCAATTTTGATTCTCTGCCGAGATTTAAATTTTTACGTATATCGTTAACCTTGCCCCTATCCTTGGAAACTAGGATTCTTCCATGAGCGAAATATGCAACCCCGGCTGAATCATAGCCCCTGTACTCCAATCTCTTCAGCATATCAAAAAGGATCTCTGGTGCATTTCTCTCCCCTATATAACCTGCGATGCCGCACATCTTACTAACCCTTCAACTTCATTATAGCCTCTGCAATATCCCCATTAGTTTCTTCCAAAGCTTTTCTCGCCTCTTCTTCACTAACCTGGGCTTGTTCTGAGACCATATTCACATCATCTTCAGATATCTCCAAAATTACCTCTTCTTCCCCTTTTTCCTCTCTCACTGTTCCTCCCGTAATGTTGAAGATTTCCTGTCCATGCATGGTCATCTTAACCACTTGAGGATCCTCAATGATAATTTTCTTATCACCGCTATGAATCACTACCATCTCTGCACTGATCTCATTCGTTTTTATACCCATCCTCTTCATCATCTGCTTCATCTGCCTTGGATTTATTCCTCCTGGAAACATTTTATCACCATCTACTTTTTTAAAAAGGATAATAGTAATAATAGTAATATAGAATGAGGGCATTTATAGCAATTCCCTGTCCGGGAGATCTAAGGGAATCCCTTGTTAAAATTCAGAATCAGATAAAGGACCTGGGAAGGATAAGGTTGGTTGAGCCAGAGAATATACACCTTACCCTGAAGTTTCTCGGTAATGTTGATGAGAATAGGATTGATGAGATTATTAAATGCTTAAATAAAGTATCAAAGATAGATGGCTTCGATATATCACTAAGGGGAGTTGGTGTATTTCCAAAACCCAGTTATGTCAGAGTGGTCTGGGTCGGTGTAGGCAATGGGGGCAAGGAAATAAAAGAATTACATACAAGGATTGATCAAGAACTGGAAGCATTGGGCTTTGAAAGAGAAAAACGATTTAGTGCTCATTTCACTATCGCGAGGGTAAAGAGAATTGAGGATAAAAAGGAATTCATAAAAATTCTGAATGAAAATTCAAAAAGGGAATTTGGGGATTTCTATGTAAAGGGTATAGAACTTATGAAGAGTGAGTTAAAAAGGACAGGCCCAGTTTATTCTTTGGTCCATAGATTTGATTTTGAGTAGCAATAAATAGATTTATAAATATTTATACCTTCTTGTTAATACCTAATCAACATGAAAATCAAATCATTAATATTAGTAATATCAGTATCGATTTTCCTGCTCCTAACAGAGTGTGTTACCGCATCATACTACATAGATATGCTGAAAGACCTAGATGTTAAATTACTGTGCATACTTTCATATATTACTTTGCCATTGGTTGCGATCTTACTCGTTGTGGGCGGTTATCTATTAATCTCCGGAACCTCTCCAGAAAGAAGAGATTCTGGTAAAGGTTTAATTATAAATGCGATAATTGGATTGATTCTGGTTGTGCTATTAATCATGGTTTCCATACATATCGGAGATATGAAGGATTTATACTGGAGCGTTTGTTGGGGAGTTTAACCTCCAACACCTTCTGAATCAATACCATCTGGATCGACGCATCCAGAATCAACGGTTGATAGCGATAATAACTGGAGGTCATGAAGATGGACCATCCATAAGGTTAATATATCATAAATAATAAAGATAATTAATATTTATAAGTAAAAGTAAAAGGTAATTATATTATTAGGTAATTACACTATTGGTGGATTTATGGAGAGGATTAAGACAGGTATCTCGGGTTTAGATGAGATGTTAAATGGAGGTTTAATTAGTGGAAGACCGTATATCGTTACTGGATCACCCGGGGCGGGCAAGACTATTTTAGGAATGCAATTTCTGATGGAGGGTGCAAAAAATAGAGAAAGGGGGATGTATATATCATTAGAGGAATCCGGTGAGGAACTGACAGAGAATATGTCTGTATTCGGCTGGAATCTCCATTCAATCAAGATCATTGATACCGCTCATGAACTTGGTGGTGATAAATGGTTAATAAAGGCGGATACTATTGTATCCAAGCCAGAATTTTCACTGGTCAATCTTATGAGGGTTATGAGAGAAAGGATGCAGATCTATAAGCCGAAGAGGCTTGTTATAGATTCTTTAACAAGTGTTAAGATGCTCTATGAAAAGGAGTACGACATGAGGAGGGGTCTCTTATCATTGATGAATTTCCTCCTTAGATCTAAAGCTACTTCTTTGCTTACTAGCACTAGTACTTCTGGAAGTATGGAAGAGTCACTAGCCAGTGGGGTAATAAAGCTGCATATGATAGAGAGTAGAGGAGAGGTACTAAATGCTATAAGTATCGTCAAGATAAGGGGGAGTGATTTTGACAAACACATCAGGCCAATGAAGATAACAAATGAAGGAATAGTGGTATTCCCAAATGAGACCATATTTGAATAGGAAATCTGGAGATTCTAGGCGAGGATTCATGTAACATCCTCGACGCAGACTGAATAATAATCATTATGATCAGCTCTATAGGTCTCTATAGTTACCTTGCACTTTCCTTCCCATCCATCCTTACATTCAAATTCCTTACTTGTCCAGTCACCTCCAAGATCTGCTTGTATCACTTTGCCTTTTACGTCACAACCAGTAGCCCATGGTGGCTCACAACACTTTGTACCCCCTGTCTTGTAATACAACTCCTTTATTTTGACATAAGCTTTTGCACCAACTCCCATCTCATCCACAACTAAATAGCAGTTACCATCATTGAGATGTAAGTCTGTTATCGTAGTGGATGAAAGTCTCATCATACAGTTCTTTTCAAGGCATTTACACGTATCTTCATCAGGACCATGCATAGGACATTTCCCTCCACGACCCCCGCAGTAATCATAGCAGTTAATAGGATCTTCTTTACACATGTATTTATACTTCTCATCTGGATCTGGATATTGTTCAATAAGAATAATACTATTTTGACATCTATCCTCGTGGGATGCTTCTTCCTCACAATATCCCCTGGGATGGCATCTCATTTTGCTACATGTTCCCTTTTTCTCAGGATTATTGCCACCATCAGTGTCTTTTGCCTTACAGTCTTCCTTTGTACTACACTCTAGTTCCCCGGTGTATTTTACAACATTAATTTCTATTGATATTGTAGAACCTTGCCCAGTGTCAAGATCAGCAACTGTAAATTCTATGGTATGTGTGCCCAGATCCATATCCTCCATCCAACCCTCGGTTACGGTCCCCGGACCATGTTTTAAGTCACCATCCACCTTCCATCCGTAGAGGAAATTTCCACTCCCCCCTTCTGCATGTCCCTTAACATATATCCTCTTTCTTAGGTCTCTTTCCACTTCTTTATTTTTCATTAGTTCGGCAAAACTCTTCCCACCAATGGAATCTATAACTGCAGCGGGATAAGTGGAATCTGAAACTGTGAAATATATAATAGCTGAACCAATTTTTCCGGTAGTATCTCGAAACCTGCAGGTAACCTTGTATTGCCCTGCGCTAGAAAAAGATTTCACTACCGGATTCTCGCGGTTATTAAATGACGTTGGGTGCCCCTCAACTACTAAATTAATATCCGTGTGACCACCCGTAGGATCACGAATCTGAATCATCCCGCTTTCTAATCCATCTGGATCATTAGCTATACAAATGATTTTCACATCTTCGTTCGGTTTGGCTTTCTGCGGCTCTACATATATTATTACCTTTGGACCATCAGGATCGCCAGCTTGGACCATCCCGGAAGGTGTTGTGATGACGATACCATACTTAGCACAATCATAGCATCCCCCCTCAAGAGGGGGAATTTTCAGAATCTCAACCAACGGACATGCCATTAAAGCTATGATAAGTCCAATCAAAGCCCACACCAATCTACTTTTTGCTTCCTGCCGTCCGCTTGGATCTTCCCCAGAGCCTATGTATTTAATTCCGGAGAGGACTATGAACAATGCCGCAACAGCAGCAACCAGGGTGATGAGAATGCTGAGGATGTAGCAGGCAGCCATTGCGATTTTGGATTTAATTTCTTCGAGGGATTCATCAGCCACTACATTAGATACTAAAATCAAGATCAAAATTCCCAGCACAACCCATTTATTCTTATTCTCTTTTGTCATTGTTTCTTTGAAGGTTTGTATAGAGTTACCCAGTCAATCCTCTCAAAGTCGGAGTCGTTAGAAGCTAAATCAATAATATTATTTCCCTTCATAACAGCTAAATGAAGGGCATCGTTAGACAATAAAAAATATTCTTTCATAAGCTTTCTGGCCAGAGTGAAATTCTGAGGTGTTATCTGGAGTATAGAAAGGTTGCTCATACCTTCAACCTTAATAAAATCAATTACTTGGGATAGCCTTAATCCGTGTTCCTCAGCAATCTCACCCAAGACGAGTTTATGTAGTAGTTCGTTCAGAACAATTAGAAATGTGATACCTTTTACTGTTCCTCTCTTGATCCTCTCAAAAAATCTCTTACAAGATTCACCATATGCCCGATGTCCTGAAATATCATAGAGGAGTATATTCGTGTCCACAAAAACCTTTGAATCGTCTGGAATGTCTTCGATGAACATTTTATACCTCTGGCTCAAAGAGTTCCTCCTTTTCTACTAGTTCATCTACGAGTTTGGAATCTATCCTCAGACTTCCGCTGAGTTCATCAACCCCCATCTTCATTGGCTCTATCAACAACTTCCTATCCACTACCCTGAGTTCTATCTCCTCCCCTACTTTCAAACCCAATTCAGCTAAAACAGATTTTGGCATATGTATGCCTCCATTCGGTTTATCCTTTCGTGTATAATTCCTTCCACTTTTCTTACCTTATTAACTATTGGAATTCAATAATAAATTAACTATTGGAATTCAATAATAATTCATAAAACCAGCATCAAATCCCCACCACAATCCATTTATTGTTATTCTTTTTTATCATTATTTTTGCTAAGATAAATATATTGTCAATTGAGGTTTATACATTCTTAGATTTAATCTGGAAAGAGAAATTCACAAAGATCAGACCGGTATCGTCAAGGTCATTTGGAAAGGTTTATACACTTTCGTAACCCGTCCGGGTTGTGATCGATGGCCTGTATTTCTTGCAGGTGGTAATGGCTCTTTTGATTATCTCGAAATCATGTAGTAGGTTTATTAGCACCCACATATGTTTTTGGAGCACGTATTTGCCTGAAAGTCTCCTTTCACCCTGTAACCAGTTTCGATGCCCCATCTTCCCTTGTAGATTTCCCATATCTTCTTTGGCGATGTGGCTGAGCCTTTGACTCAGAGACGTGTCCGAGGCTATGCCTCGGCACATGCATCACTATTATTAACTTCTTTAGCCTCTCAATAACCGGTACTTCATAAAATCTACCGTCAAGTAACTCTCAATGGTTGCTATTCTGAGGGTATAGGATGTCCCTCTTTCTGGTTTCGTATATACGACTCCCTCGTCATCCTTTTTTCCATAGCTATCCTCATGGAAGTCGATAGCAAGTATGACTGAACCCCAGAGCATCCGCTGTTTTCGCAATTGTAACAGCGTTACATCCAGGGTTTTGTCAATACCACTCTCTTGATCTTTCCAGTCTAATTTTCTGATAGCACTGAGTACTGTATCTGCAGATGGCAAACGATGTTTATCCTTCGCAGTGGCATCAGCTGATCTTTTGTCTAGATCAGCTAAAACCAAGAGCATCAAGTGTTGACGTTGTGTGGACTTTGCTTCTGGGCCCAGATTCAGGTTAATGTGATCATTCGGGAGTTTCGTTATCCACTTTATATATCCTTTTTCCTATATTGTTATGAGGCTTTTGGGGTTTCATAATTAAAATGAAGCCCCTTCATGTTAATTAATGTTGTAGTTTCCGTTCGGAACTACTGAACATGCTCATGAAACTATGAACGAACAGGTTATTTAGGCCTTCTAGTCTGAATAATTACTGTAGTGATGATGAAATCCAACTATACTATCAACAAAAGTTTTGCATTGATGGTGGTTTTGTCTTGTTTTTTAGTTAATTTAGTTGATGCGCAAAATGAGGATAAGGAGTTACTGAACTGTCTCTGCAGCTGTTTAGAGCCGCCTGGAGGCCAGTTTGTATGTACCTATGACACAGAGGATAGGGGGTGGTCTCCGTCTTGCAGGGATTTAAGCAATGGGCCCTGCATATGTAAAGCATACGGCTGCTTTAGAGGGCCTCTTCCAACAGAAGGTGAGTGTTATGACAAATGCTATGCTAAGAAGTCATCTACTCCTCCACAATCACCATCGAGTGGGCCCAGCGGCGAACAGGCGGCAGCGGCAGCGGCAGGTGCGGGTATACTTGCAACCATCTGGGCGGCAGTTTCAAATTTTCTTACCAAGTCAGAGGGTGGAGGAGTGCCAACCACTCCTTCTGTCCCTGAGCCAGGTCGGCAGGGTGGGACAAGAGCAGAGGTAATGCGGAGGATACAGAAGGATAGAGAGAGAATGAAGCGTCTTGAAGCAGAGAGTGCGTGGCGGAACTCATGGCTTGGCTGGCTGACAACATATGACAGTGAATATCGTAAAGCCGTTTGGGAGGACATTTCCACTCTCCCCGACTACGCCCGAAAGCTTGCTAGAGGAGCAAAAGATGCAGTTAAAACCGCATACAGGGAATTAACCGACAGAAAAAACTGGCGGGCTCTGGGGGAGGCAACCGTTGATACTTTTCGAGATGTTTTTACACGACCTGTGGAGTCAACAAAAAAAATAGGCCGGTTCTACTGGAACGTAGGCAAAGGAGCCGTAAACGTAGCCAATGGAATCTCGAAGGACCCTGTAGGCTTTGCAAAAGCCATGTTAGGTATAGACAACTGGGAGAAGGTTGTTGATGGAAAAGTTCCTTTAGGTGAGCGGTTACTCAGAGCCCTCTACGGCGCCGTTGACACCACAATGAATATTGCTACAGCGAAGGGGCTTGCGAAGGGTCTGGCAGCCAAGACAACTAAAGTACTTGATACTGCATTGGATACAGGGAGAGGTGCCAAGGTAGTGGATGCAGCATTGGATACAGGGAGAGGTGCCAAGGTAGTGGATGCTGGAGCAGATACGGCAAAAACAGTTGATGCAATAGATGACTTAACGGATGCTGAGAAAGTCGCTAAGCGGAGGAAGGCATGGCAGCAGGCGCGGAGGGCAGGGAAAAACAAGGTCGATGAATTCAAAAAGGCGATAAGGAGCGGCGACCGAAGCAGGATCAGGAAGGCTGCACTTGATGTACAGGGTGATAAGCAGGCGCTCAGGGAAATCAACCGCCGCAGTGACGCACTTAAAAAAGCAATGAATGCCGAGATGAATTCAATATACAGGAAAACAGACCGCAACGTGATAAAGCGGGTTGCGAGGGAATTCGGTGTTGACCCCAAGGATGTGAAAATGGTTAAGCCCACAAACCCCAGTGATGTGGTTAAAGTGGGCGCCGATCGCGACATCACCGTAAGGATTACCAAAGAAATTAAGGTAAACGGGAAAATACACAAAATTGAATTCGATGTACCGCATGAAAAGCTCCAGAGGATATATGATGAAGAATTCTATAAGGCGGCGAAGGGGCATAAATATGCACCTGGCATGAAGCCCAGTGAATTCACAAAGAAAATGGATCAGGTGTGCACAAGCAGCACACACCCCGACGCCTACGGCATAAAAGCAGATCCCAAACTCCACCCCACGCACCCGGGTGACCTTGATATAGCCCTTAAACACCCCGGCAGAGACTTCCTTGACCCAACGGGGGTTGGTAAGACTGCAGCCTATAAAGGCCATGAATTGTTCAGAGAGTCAGAGAAACTACGTCACATAAACCCGGCGAAGGCTGAGGAGCTTATGGGTGAAGGCATGCGTCAAGTCACCAAGCAATATAAAAACCAGGTCATAGCAAGGGCGAATGCGTTAAGGGCTCAAGGGTATGCCGTGAAGATCCCGGATAAATTGGATGATGCCATTAAAATCCTGAACCGTGTCGACAAGGGTCTGGCTCCGGTGGATGCTGAGAACCTTTTAAAGGAAATCGGCTACACCCCCGATAAAGTTGCAACAAGAATCGGAGAAGTCATAGAAGAGATGCAGAAACTGAAACCAAGATGAGTGAATTCACGTTTTATCAACTTGAAAGGGATAAGGTAGAGTTAATGAAGCTTCCGGTTACAATCTTTCCGGTCCGCAGGGAGATGGAAAAAGAGATTTTTGATGGAGAGCAGGTTGCCTTTGATCTCCTGCTGGATGAACTTGATGTTTTTCTTGCAGAATATCCCGAGTATGTTGAGAGATACCGAGATACAATCGGTTTGCTTGCATACATTGTTGGGATTGAATTGGGAGCGGAAGGATATCATGACGCAGCCGCCCACTACCTTGAGGTCGGGCTTGCCTATAACCCAGACAACATTTCACTGCGAACAAACTATGCAATCGCCCTCCAGTCACTTGGGAGGAGAGATGAGGCGGTGGCTCAATATGAATACATAATCAACGACCCAGAAGTTGATGTCACCCCTGCCATATGGATTCTGGTGGCGCGGCTTTACTACGAGAAAGGAGATTATATGAGAGGGTATCGGCTGCTCAGGGAGTGCGCGATGCTTCTTCCAGAGGAAAACGCTTTCTGGGATTTCCTTGCTGAACTCAAAGAGAAGGCAGGCGTGGAGGGGACAGACTATTCCCTTTCTGATGTACGCTCTGAACCCGTAACCAAAACTATTGCGTACTGCTCCAAGTGTGGAGCAAAAATTCGTGTTGGTGCAAGATTCTGCAGCAAATGCGGCGCACCCGTGAAAGGGGGAGAGGTGACATAATGGATTCCATACAGATATTCCTGAAGATATTGAGTTTGTTTTTCATGCTGGTTTCAATGGCATTGATTGGATGGATGCTGATTACATTCCGCAGGGTGCGGTCAATCTCTGCCCTAACCTGCATTGTCTCTATAGTCATCACCTCACTGATTTTCGCAGTCTACTGGATTATAATTGGCACCAACCTGCATTGGATTATTTTGCTTGCATTGGTTCTGCTTGGCATGAGCTTAGGGTTTCTGATGGGGCAGACCACTAAGGTATGGGTTGAGGAGGGTAAGAAGAAAGCCAAAAACACGATCTGGTATTTGATTATATGGGCTGCATGTTACCTGTTGACACAAACCCTTGTGTCTATGGGTCATGCGCTGAGTCTCAACGTCGGTATAGGTGCAATAGTACTGGGTACAGGGGTCACGGTTGGCTCTCAAGGGAACATATTCCTCAGGCTTCTGCTGCTGTCGCCTAAGGCTCCAGAGAAAAACATGGCTAGAGTCTCCAAAGAAAGCCCCCCAACAACCCGTTTCTGCCGCCAGTGCGGTTCCAGGACCAAACCTAAAGCACGATTTTGCAGTAAATGCGGGGCAGAGATCTAGATTATATGGGATTGCAGGTAAACTAAGTGTCCCTCCATAAACGAATACGCTAATGTTTTCCCGACCACAACAATACATACAGCCTGCGCCATCCCAAACAGAAGCCCTGTAACAAAACGCAAGGCGTTATTGCTTTCCCGTCCTCCAAGCGCCTGCGTTGCGCCGTCAGCTACCAATGGAATCGTAAAAAGCAAAGCAAGCAGGATTGTTGGGCGGATTACCTCGAAGTGGAATACAGGCAACATCAGCATTCCAGCAATAACTCCCGTACATCTTGCGCAAACGGGTAATTGTTTCCCGGAAATGAAAAACGACCGCTCTGGAAGCCGATGACAGAACGTTAATTTTATATCTCTTTTTTTGAGTTTATCTACAGCCCTCATCTTAATAGTAATAGCCGGGTGTGGATGTCGTCATCACAACAACGAATATGAAATATAAAATAGCTAGGAGCACATATAAAACAACAACCACCATACACACATACGATGCCTGCTTTGCCTTTCTGGGTCTGTCTCCTCTCCATATAAGCCATGCAATAAGTGCTATAATCGGTGACAGACAGATTGAACCGCAAACAACCACAGCCGCCTCTACTGCGTCAAGACCTTTCTGTGATTGCTGTGTTCGGACGGGTTGGCTGTCTTTTGTTTGCGTTAGCTCTGCTCCACAATACTCACAGAACAAATCCTCCTCACCTACTTCCGATCCACATTCCGGACACTGCATTTTATATCCCAAGTTCTACCATACGTTTGTAGTTAAACACCAACTGTGTATAAATTCCTCTTACACTAGATTCTTCAATAGTCAATCCTGTAACGTCTGACCTGTTCAACTCTACAGATCAGCGATAATAATATTACTTCTTGACCATATAAATCTCTAACTACGAAAATCCTTTCCAGTCCCGATATTCCTACCAGGTTATCAATCTCTTTCTCTTTTCTGCCATCACAGCACATTATTGCCAGCAGTCTTTCCTTTGTTTTGGGGCATTTCTCTTCTTTGTATAGTCTCCCTGACTCCTCCTCAGAAACGGGTCCCCTTAATTATACTCTAGGGTAGGGGTTCATAGGAGGACTATAGTTTAAATTCTTTAAAATACTTTTGATTTTAATGGTGGACTCACAACTCTTCGGGATTTCTCACTTCGTGAGAACCGCCTGCGGCTATCCCTCGTCCTCGTTTCACTCGGAGAATATAACACGGCTTAAACGAAAATTTCTTGTAGAAATTTCCCAAATGCTCGGCTATGCCTCGCACTTCGTTTAAGCCCGATGTTAGTTTCAATTTGCCCCCTCGCTAAAAAAAAGGATGGAAGTGCTCGCCTTATTTTATTAACCTATTTATCCCATCAATCCAACTTTTATCTAATTCTGGTTTTTCTTCTTCTTTGATATTTATTGCCCAGCAACTGTAACCCGTTCTCCCTTCAACTCCATGACCGACTAAAATATGTGCTTCTAATCCTCTTTCTTGATTATCTTCCAAAATAAATATGGCAGTTTCAACATTCTCCAAAATTCTGTATCCCTTTTCATCGACAGGAATATGGTATCTTTCTTCTGGCTCAACCCATTGAGAAATTGTGATATCCACGGGTTTCTTGAAAATTAACTCTGCAACCCTGTCTTTTTGCTTTATTTCCCGAATATCTTCCTCGCTAAAAACACATGTTGCTTGCAGATTTAGTTCATGAAGTTTGCGGGTAAGTAAACTTGCTATTCCTTTTCCGTCTTCAGATTTTGGGTCTATAATTTCTTGTTTGCCATCCTCATAAAAGACAATCTTTTCAACCATTTCTTTGGTAGGTTCTATTTTTGTGGATTGCCAAGAGACAGATTCAACGCAAGTATTATTTACACAACTGCATCCTTCTGGGATTATGCACTTCCACATAGGCTCTCCCAAACACAAGCTTTTCAAATTATTGTATCTTAATGCCCCCTCTGAATTTACACAACTACCACAGCTTATAACTCTACAATCACTATCCGAATTGCAATATTTGTATTTATCCTTTGTTAATTCTTCGTTTGTTAACGTGTGGAATTTATTTGGGCAGTATAGAAGTTGCCAGTATGCAATTACAAAAACAATTATTACCGAAATTCCAATCCCGATTAAGATTTTTTGATTAGTTTTCATCATAAACCAATTAGTTTAAATTCTTTAAAATACTTTCGATTTTGTTCGGTTTTTACCGAACTATTTCAGCAAAATCGTATTTCCCATCCCCCTTCTCCTTTTCTCAATCAAACCCCTGCTTTCCAGCAGATCCAGAGCCCTGCTAACATTTGCCTTTGAAATTCCCGTCTTTTCTGGAAGCTCGCTTTGTTCAATAATTCCATCCGAGTCAATTATTGCCTTATAGATTTTCTGTTGATCGTCTTTTAATGTTTTTACTATCTGTTCCCATCTTTTTTTTCTTTCCTCAAGTACCAATTCGCCAGCAGGTTTTTCAACTGAATCAAAGAAAAGCAGATACATCCCGCTAATGGCAAGAATGATTGATGCTACAACCAGAATTATTACATCTGCAAGTGTGAAAAATCCGGGAATTTGGGTAATCGCCGTATCCCGACCCTCTATAAAAATCTGGACTGGAGTGGGATTCAGCAATTTTATTCCAAGCACGAATACCGAAGCTACAAATAAAACTGCCATGAATATTGTTCTTCCGTGGATTTTGTTTTCCATCTTTTCACCTTCCTAAAAACATAAAAAAGAAAAGAAAAAATATGTTTGCATCCTTTACTTTGGAGCATGTGGTCCATGCAATGGCAACTTGCTGCAATCTATTGGTCCTTCTGGTCCGTAACACATGCCCATGCTTGGACTTTCGTGTTCCTCAATGGATTCTACTGTCTCACTATTTAAATCTATTGTAATTTTGTACCACTTTCCTTCTATATCAACTCCTAGAATCACCTCGTCTTTACTACTTGCTGCAGCAATCACATTGTATTCTTTTCCTTTATACTGTATGCCTTTTCCATTGGTTAATTTCTGTACTCTGCTGTCTTTATTGGCTATTTCAATCCACTTTTCCATCTCCTTTTCGTGTTCTGACTGTCTTTTCTCCATTTCTTCCTTTGTCATTTTGTGCAACACTAATTTATGTCCAGAGCTTTCCCAGACATACTCGCCTTCGGGAAGAGTAACTTCCTTCACCAATTTGCCGTCTTCATATACCTTTAGCTGGTCGTTCATTGCCACTGCACTGACTTGCTTCCCTGCAAACCTCAGCAGATTTCCTGCTCCCAAAACTGTTCCCATACCTGCCATTAACAACCCTGCTACTAACAGGATGCTAAGCAGAGCCAGCCTGTTTTTCATTTCGCCTTTCATTTTCTTTCACCTCCTTACATTTAGTAGCCACTTTTGGTGGCTCTGCTTATCCATAGGCTGAAACACCTTAACTATTATGTATGTGAAACTGGTTTCCAATTTATCTAATATTAATTCGGGATAAGATAATTAACAAATGACCATTGACAGATTAAAAGAATTGCTGAGCAAAGCTGTAGAAAAAACCTGTGATTCGGACATTGGTGTCGTATTCTCCGGTGGAATCGATTCAACAATAATAGCCGTGTTAGCTTCTAAATTCTCCAGGGTTACTGCATATATATGTGGTATTAAAGATTCGCCAGACCTGGAATATGTAAGTAGATGTGAAAATTTAAATTTTGATATCAGGATTATAGAGCTCTATCCCGAGAAGATTGAGCGATCCTTAGCTAAAATAATCCGAGCGATTAATGACACAAATCCGGTAAAGGTCTCTGTTGAGATCCCCTTCTATTTCGCCTCAAAAAGGGCCAGAGAGGATAACCTGAGCGTAATGCTCTGTGGGCAGGGTGGAGATGAGCTATTTGGCGGTTATAACAGATATCTGAGTTTTCTTCCGGATTACAGGAGGGTAGAAGAAATAATGGAGAGGGATGTGGAAAACATATACATAGAACAGATTAATAAGGACATTTCTGTATGTAAGGAAAATGGTATAGAACTACGTGCCCCATACATGGATGAAGAATTTAAGAATTATGCGATGGAAATTCCCCCGAACCTGAAAATATACGAGGTGAAAGATTCCCCAGAGTTTTCCTGTGTGGATATCGTAGATGGGAAGAGATTCATAAGGAAATACATCCTCAGAAAACTTGGACGTGAACTTGGGATTCCAGATTCCATCCTGAACAGAAAGAAAAGAGCCGCACAGTACGGCTCCGGAACGTGGAAGGTTCTTGAAAGGTTGGCAAGACAGAAAGGATATAAGAAAAAGGCAAGAAAAGCAGGAAGAAGGGACTATGTCAGGATGTGGCTGGAGACTTATCAGTAATTCCCTATTGTTGTCTTGCATATCTGCCCATAATCTCTGCCCTGGCGATGGTGTGCTCCTCTATAACCTTTTAACGGAGATCATTTTAGAGCTGACATTATTATTAGAGATGAAGGATTAATAAACCCATCTTTTTTTAGTGTGACCAAGATCTTCTTTTTCATTCTTTGCTATCTGTCATATATTAGCCAGAGATTATTAAATTCTTATCCAGTTTCAAGAGGAACAGAGAGACTGGAATTCTCGGATATCTCTCACTTAGATTTAATTCATCCTTGGTCAAAATAAAGCCGTTTCTGAATTTCATAATTCCTCCCAGATCATATCTCCTCTGTTTTCTGTACTTTACCTCTATGGCTATAAGCTCCTTATTCTTCACTACGAAATCTACCTCCTTTCCTCTTTTACCTCTCCAGTAGTAAAGTTCCCTGATTCTGGATAAATGATCACAGACAATACTTTCTATTAACTTTGATTTTTCCTCAGGATTATGGAGTGATTTCATCATGTCATGGAATGTCATATTGTAGAGAAATTTCTTTATGGAGTGATAGATGAAAGGATCCCTTATATAGATTTTCTTCTGTCTGAGAAAAGATACCTTCATAGATGGATCCATCTGGAACAGATACTCGAGAACAAAAGAATGCTTTAGATCATCAACATATTCATGAATCGTATTTACAGATCCAATATCTGTTTTTTTCTGTAGGGTTTCCCACCCTACGGGGGAAGAGGTGGTTTCAATTACTGCCTTTAGGATTTCCTTCAGATAATGATCATTCCTTCCAAGTTTTCTGAAGTCTCCTATGATCCAGTTTATATAATCTGAAAATAGATATTCCTCAATCTCCATATTCTTCATATAGGAATCTATCACCCTTGGAAACCCGCCAGTGATTAAATACTGATCCAATAGTTTGTTTAGATCACCAATAAACGGTTGTAACTCAGATAATGACTTCTCGATCAACTGCGGTTTGAATAAGCTGGTATATTCCTTGAAATTCATTGGTAGGAATTCCTTGTCTGGCTTTTCTATTTTTCCCCTCCTTCCTGGGAGTAATTCAGCAGATTTTTTTATATCTATAGAATGAGACCCTGTCAGAATTATTGTTGCCCCTTCGAGTTTACCTAGGTCATAGAGAACCTTTACTGATTTTTGCCATTCCTTTACAGCTGAAATTTCATCAAGGAAGATGAATACCCTCTCCTGGGTAAATGATCTTATCCACTCTATATAAGCTGAGAGTAGAGACATCAATTCCCTTTCTGTAACTATGTCACAACTATAATACATTATCCTCCTAGAATCTACCCCACTTAGAAGATCTCTTATCATGAGTTTGAGAAGAGTGGTTTTCCCAACCTGCCTTGGGCCCCTTATGGAGTAGATAGAATCTATATCGAGATTCAATTCCTTTTTAAGCTCTGGAGTCCATTTTGCCCTAGAATCTGAGAAGGCCTTGATGTGTTTATCATTTTCTATGGATTCCTTATTTAACCACCATGGATTAAAGGTCCTTATCTCATCTAGTGTTGCCATATTACCTTTTGGTATTTCTACTTTAAAAATGTTTCAGTGAAGTGAAAGTTTATTTATAAATAAACCTTCAGTGAAGTGAAAGTATTCCGATATGCAGATTGCTTTGTTAGTGGTGTTGATTGCTTTGGTGGGGATTGTGAAGGGTCTTGTTGTGGAGTTCTTTATTCTCTTTCTCAAAGAACAAATTCCTATTGTGCTCATTAGAGATGAAGGATTAATAAACCCATCTTTTTATGACATAAGTTCCTCTCTGCCCGTCCCATTCCCTTTTCGCTTCAACGATCTTGATTCCTTTCCCGAACATCGGGCAGTCGAGGACCAGTGTTTCAGCCTCGCCGCCCTCAAAGCTTAAATGAATCTTGAATCTTCTGTTCAACTCCTTCAATTCGTCTATTGCCTTTTCGTCGATAATCCTTCCCAGCCAGCCTTTATCCAGACCCTCCGCAGAAACTGAGGTAATCATAATTCTGAAGCCAGATCTCATAAGCTCATGCCAGTATTTCTCTGGGTTAATGTGCCACAACGGAGAAATACACTCTAGAGAAAATTTCTTACATATCCTGTCAATTCTCTCCCTCTGATAGTTTGAGGCAATTACACCCGTTAAGATCCCGTCCACTTCGTCCTTTACCCTAAGGATTAATCTTTCAAGGTCCTTCAATTCTTTTTCTTTCTCGCCCGAGGTCTTTTCAACGAGCAATGGAATCCCCATAAGTTCTGCCTGAATCTCGGTCAGCTCGATATTCGGGTGGTGGAACATATAACTCTCGTGACTCTCTGGAATCATCGAAAGTAGATATCTAATATCGTGACCCTCCTTCCTTGCAAGATAAACCGCATACAAGGAATCCTTTCCCCCCGAGGTTAGTGCCGCGAGTCTCATATGTGTCCCTTTAATTCTGCAAAAGAAGATTATTTGCGTTCATATCTCAATCCCATGCTCCTCCTTCATCACGTTCAGAACAAGCATTGTGTAGGTCCTTTTCACATGTGGCATTGCAAGAATCTCCTTTACAAACCTGTTCAGGGAATCACGATCCCTAAATTTTGCAACTATTATGGCATCATAATCACCGGTGACATCATAAACCGCGGACACATTTGGCTTTTTTGCGATATTCTCCTCGATCTTTGGCAGGTGACCCCCCTCAACCATCATGCCTATTATCGCAACCAGGTCATAACCGAGCTTTGAGAAATCTATATCGGGGATAAATCTCTTAATTACACCAAGCTCAAGAAGTTTATTCACCCTGTTGTAAACAGTTCCCTCGGCAACCTTCAATCTCTCTGCCATCTCCCTGTAACTCTGCCTTGCATCCTTCTGTAACTCCCGGATTATCTTCAGATCCAGCTCATCAATCCTGGATGTCATAATAATTAATTTAGAATATAAAGTATATCTATCCATGGAAAAATCTATGGAAGAAAAGGAGAGGATGCGATTTGAGCATTTTCTCCTGTTTTTGCCTTATTTTTGATGAATTGTTTATTTTTATTTAATGAAATTAAATATTTATACAAATATATAATCCTGAGGTATGGAAAATGACA
>Ga0190361_1000103_pt1 | contig 33605 bp, 25 predicted proteins | sample 48721845_MG_FD_161273 | JGI IMG/M metagenome (GOLD analysis project Ga0190361, IMG submission 161273) | Hydrothermal vent microbial mat bacterial communities from Southern Trench, Guaymas Basin, Mexico - 4872-18-4-5_MG | ecosystem: Environmental > Aquatic > Marine > Hydrothermal vents >... | reverse complement strand
CCCATTTCTCCTCACTTGTGTCGCGCATCTCCGCAAGACCCCTTTGCCGAAACAGCGCATTGTCATCTATGCTCAACTTGGCATCCAGCGCAAGCAGCCGCCCGTCCTTTGTCACAACCAATGGGTTTATCTCAACCAGAGAGGCGTCCTTCTCCAAAAACAGTTTTCCCAGCGCCGCAAGTGTTGCCGCAAACCGCTGCAGCAGTTTGCCCCTCAACCCGAGACGCTGCGCTATCGTCCTACCCATCCACCCACTTATGCCCCATTCAGGCTCAAAATGGAACCGCACAATCGCGTCAGGCTTTGTGCGCGCCAACTCCTCTATCTCCACACCGCCTTCCGCGCTCGCCAAAACAGCAGGCAACTCCGCTCCACGGTCAACCGTCACCGCAAGATACATCTCCCGCTCTATCTCCACGCCTTGCTCCACCAGAACCCTGCGCACAACCACCCCTTCAGAACCCGACTGGTATGTGACAAGTCGCTTACCCAGAAGACCTTCTGCTGCTTTTCTCACCTCTTCCAATCCCCGACATATCTTTATTCCGCCTGCCTTGCCACGCCCCCCCACAAGAACCTGCGCTTTCACCGCAAAAACCTCCCCACCTATTCGCTTTGCCACAGAAACCGCCTCGTCAGCACTCTCTGCCACCCCGCCTTGCGGCGTCGCTATCCCATATCCTCTGAAAACTTCCTTTGTCTGAAACTCGTGCAACTTCATATCCAAAACTCCTCAACAAACAGCGGGTATAGTTTCCCGCAAGCGGCGGCGGATTTCAAGGAGAGGAGAAGAAGTTGGAGAGGTTTTGTGCCCACTCACGCGCTTTGCCCGCTTCCTTGAATCTGCCGAGTCGTTCCAGTTCCTTTGCGATGAAAAGGAGACGCTCTATATCGGTTTGGGTCGGACGAAACACGCCCCAGCGGAGTGCGGCGAGTAGATGCGCGCTCTTTTCCTTTTTTGTGCGGGCGAAGGATAAGGCGACAAGATGCGCGCGGGCAGAATGCGGGTGCAGCAGGAGTGCTTGGTGGACGGCGGTTTGCGCCAGACGGGTGAGACCTGCATCGCGAGCCATCCGCGCCGCCTGATAAAGTGCCTCGTAGCGCTGTTCCTTTTTTGGTGCCACAAGGGCTGCGTTCCACGCACAGCGCGCCGCCTCCCCAGCATCCGCCTCCTCATAATGCCTCCCCGCCTCCCGCATCTCCTCCCCCCACATAAAACCTCTTGTCTGATGAGTCATAACAAGGAAGCCGCAGAAATAAACACACAACCCGCCCAACAGAATCCTCAGCCACCCCTTTTTGCGTGTGGCATCTATAAGAGGCTGTTCTCGTCCACCCAGTCCCAGCGCTACGCCGAACAGCCCCGCATAAAAGACCCAGACACCTGAGGTGACAGGGCTGTCGGAGAGAAGAAGAAGCAATGCCGCGCTTACCGTCGCAGGATAAATCAGTTCGGCAAAAAAACTTCTTGGGGAGGTTGTTCTCAACGCTCGGTTGAGAAGCGGAAAAAGAAGTATTAAAGTGGCTGCAAGGGAAGCCGCAAAAAGACCGCACTCATAGAACGCGCCTGCCGCAGCCGACGGGGCACTCCAAAGGTCCTCCGCCGCTAACGGGTGAGAACGCGTGGTCTGCGACAGAAAAGTCGGTGCGTCAAAAGCAAAACTCCCAAAACCCCTGCCTTCCGGCAACCACCGCCCCGCCACGCTCATTGTCTCCCCCCACATCCGAAGCGAAAGACCGAATCGTGATGCCGCAAAACCCGTGGGCGACAGAACCGCCCAGCCCAATACCACACCCAACACCCCCACAATCCCAGGTCCCACCACCACCTTGAAGGCTTCCCATCTGAGAAAAAGGACTGATAAGATGCCCGCTGACAGGGCGATAAAAGCGGAGAACGAACGGGATGACGCCACAGCAAGCGCAAAAATGCATAAAAGCCCAAACACTAACCAGAAACGCAGACAACTGTAACGCTCCATCCGCCCCATCACAGGATGGTTCACAAAAAGCGAGAAAGCGGCAACAAGCGCGGGTGTGGCAACAGCAGCAAGGGCAGAAAGTGTTCTGAAGGGATGCAGCACATCCGCCCGCAAGGCTATGTAGAACATCTCAACCAGCGATACCGCACCTGCACCAAGCACCATCAGCAAAAAGAGAGCATACCCCCAAGTTGCCCTCTCGTGCGCTATCTTGACGCAGGAAAGGAAGCATAGAAAGCCAAAAAGGAAGAAAACACCCACCGCTGCGTCCCCAAAAAGCGAGCCAAAAACAAGCGGCACAGACGGCAGCATCATAGCCACCCACTTAAGCGATGCGGGATGAAGGCGACGCTTGAAGGAAAGCGTCACAAGAAAAAGAGCGATTGCGCAGCAGGCGGATATTATCTCGCGGATGTGGGGTGCAGGAAGAAGTGGAACGGCGACAAAGAGCGTTGCGGCAGCAGCAAAAAGATAGCCACAACGCCCTTCCTTCACATCCCCCAACTCCCGCGGCTCTGCATCTATCAGCGCACTCAATGCACCCATCTTCATTGTCCAATTCCACACCTGAATGATATACCATCTCTGTCCTTTGGAAAAACGAAAAGGGATGATTGAGTGCTACAGGAGGGTTCTTTATCGCCGAGTTAGCCACTTCCCGCAGACGCTTTCCCAGTTCTCGCCCTTTCCCAACTTGTGGACTGTTAGGGTCCCATCACAGGCAAGGATAATGATAAATCCGCGATGCCCCTGTCCTTGCTCGCCTATTTTGACATCCATATCAGCCGCCAGGTATCCGCGGCTTTTTTCAGAGCATACCTCCTTTGCATACGCATACGAAACATTGTCAGGACCCAACTCCCATTCTCCTGTTTCCTCATCTCTATGGGCAGGGCGTTTATTCAGGAATTCGGGGCAGACGAACTTTTCAGGACTGATTTTTCTGCCGTTATCGTTCCACTTTACCAAAAGTGCCCAGTGTTGCCAGTACTGTGCGCCCTCTCCTGCCCACGGAAAAGAACCGTGGTCAAAAGCGTAATCATAGCAGGCCATATAAAGTGTCTTTAGGTTGCTCTTACACCTAAGTGCCTTTGGGTAGACGAATTTCCACTGACGCTGCGAGAGGGTTACGACAATTGTCATAATGATTCCCACAACAACAATGACGATGAGGAATTCAACGAGGGTCAAAGCACGGGAGAACATAGCCGCACCTCCTACAGACCGTCTGTAGGAATTATAGCATAATGTCATAGTTTTGTCAAGTCATTGTAAAACTAATGTCACAATATAATCATCCTACTGTCATAACAGAATCTAAAAAATACCCCAATAAAAAGAACCGCACCAGTTAACTGGCGCGGTTCTTTTTCCTGCTCAACAGGTTCCTTCGCACTACTCCCTCGTCAACCACCTGCTACATACCGATGACCAGTCCTCACCCTCTTTCATCTTGTGCACCGTAATTGCGCCGTCGCAGGGAACGATGACAATCACACCGGAGTGCCCCTGTCCTCGTCCACCGATTTTGACATCCATATCGGCAGCAAGATAGCCTGCGCTTTCTGGTGAGCATATCTCCTTGGCGTAGGCGTAGGAGACATTTTCAGGACGCATCTCCCACTCTCCTGTTTCCTCATCTTTTTGAGCAGGGCGTTTATTCAGGAATTCGGGGCAGATGAACTTTTCAGGGCTGATTTTTCTGCCGTTATTGTTCCACTTCACCAGCACCGCCCAATGCTCCCAGTACTGTGCGCCCTCTCCTGCCCACGGAAAAGAGCGCTCATCGGTTGAGTAGTCGTAACAGGCGGTATAAAGGTCCTTCAGATTCGCTTTGCATTTTAAGATTTTTGCTTTGCTGACAGGACCGATATAAACACGCAGCACAATCGTTATGAGGATTCCCAGAATGACGATGACGATAAGCAACTCAATGAGCGTGAAACCTCGGCGTCTCATAACACAGTCCTCCAAAAGAACCCATAGAATTATAGCATATTGTCACAGTTTTGTCAACACACTGTCACAGTTTTGTCAAGAAAGTTTTTGCAAAAAGCCAACCAAAGAAACCTCTCCAACAACACCAGTCATTCTATAACCACCTCCTCGTCATTGCACGCCAAAAACGGGGTTGATTTTTGCATCTTCGCTCTTTATTAGATTTCAACAGTTGGCTGTTGATTGGGTGGGATTTTGTGAATATAGTTTTGGCTTGTTTTTAAGGTGAGAGGATGGGCAGTCGTCTTGTAGTGGTGGAATCGCCGGCGAAAGCGCGCACCATAGGGCGTTTTCTGGGCGGGGGTTATGTGGTGCGGGCATCTCTTGGACACATTCGTGACCTGCCGGAGAACGATTTTGGGGTTGAGACCGACAACGGTTTCAAGCCGAAGTATGTGCTGATACCGACAAAGAAAAAGGTGGTGAGGACGCTTGCCGCCGCCGCAAAGGACGCCGACGCCGTTTACATTGCCACCGATATGGACAGGGAAGGCGAGGCGATAGCGTGGCACATAAAGGAGGTGTTGGGTCTTTCGGATGAGGTTTGTAGGAGGGTGGTTTTCAGTGAGATAACGCCACGGGCTATAAAGCGCGCTTTTGCTTCGCCTTCACAGATTGATATGAGGAAGGTGTTGGCGCAGCAGGCACGGCGTATCCTTGACCGCATAGTCGGATATAAGTTGAGCCCGCTTTTGTGGGAGCGCTTTTCACCCGGGTTGAGTGCAGGACGGGTGCAGAGTGTAGCGTTACGACTTGTGGTTGAGCGCGAAAGGGAGATAAGAGAGTTCCGCCCGCGCAGATTTTGGACTCTCACAGTGGAGGTTGAGGCAGGTGAGGTGCGGTTTGAGATGGATGTTGTGGATGGTGAGGAGAAGCGGCGGTTCTGGAAGAAGAAGGAGGCGGAAGAGGTTGCAGGTTTGCTTAAGGAGAGGTTAGCGGAGGTTGTGGATTACAAAAAGTGGAGGCAGGGGCAGAGACCGTTTCCGCCGCATATAACGAGCACTCTTCAACAGGAGATGGCATCGCTACACAGGATGAGTCCGCGGGAGACGATGCGCCACGCACAGGCGTTGTATGAGGGGGTTGATGTGGGTGAGCGAGGCAGGCGGGGGGTGATAACATATCACAGAACGGACAGCGTTCGTGTTGCGGGGGTTGCGGTGCGTGCGGTAAGGAAGTTCATACCTGAGGTATTTGGTAAGGAGTATTTGCCGCAGAAGGCGCGGCGGTTCAGGGTGAGCCGTTATGCGCAGGCTGCGCACGAGGCGATACGCCCCACGATGGTGGATTTGACCCCTGAGGAGGCTTTTGGGTATCTGAATAAGCAGCAGGCGCTTCTGTATGAGGCGGTTTGGAGGCGGTTTGTGGCGTCACAGATGGCGGATGCGCTGTATGATGTGACGGAGGCTGCGGCGAGGTGTGGGGATGTGGAGTTGTATGCGCTGCGGCGGCGGATGGTCTTTGACGGCTTTTTGAGGGTTTACGGGCGGGCGTTGCCTTCCCACGACGCGCTTCTGCCGCAACTTAAAAAGGGGCAGAAGTTGCGGGTGGTTTCTGTCAGAATGGACGAGCACGAGACGCAGCCGCCATCCCGCTACAGCGAAGCCACCCTTGTGCGCAAGTTGGAGCAGGAGGGTATCGGCAGACCGAGCACATATGCCACAATAATCCACACCCTTTATCGGCGGAGATATGTGGTGAAGCGTGGCGGCAGACTCTATCCCACCGAATTAGGCGAGCATGTGGCGAAATTGTTGGTGGAGCGGTTTCCACGCGTGATGGATGTGGGCTTTACCCGCTGGGTTGAGGGGGAGTTGGACCGTGTAGAGGAGGGCGAGAAGGAGTGGCGGGGCGTGTTAGAGGAGTTCTGGGCGGCGTTTTCGCGGGAGTTAGAGGAGGCGCGTGAGACGCTGAGCGATGGCGGGCGGGTCTGCCCGAAGTGTGGCAAGCCGCTTATTCTGAAGAAGAAAGGTGGTGGTGTATTCTGGGGCTGCAGCGGCTATCCATCTTGCAGGTATAGGGAGTCGGCGGCGCCAAAGCCTCAGCCCACCGACCTTAAGTGTGAAAAATGCGGTGCCCCCATGGTCATCCGTTATGGGCGTTATGGTCCGTTTCTTGCCTGTTCAGCCTTCCCGAAGTGCCGCAACGCAAAATCGCTCAACCATCTGAATGAGCGGAAGGAATCAATTGATGGCGACTCTGATAGTTAGTCTCGGGTTGCTTTTATCGCCGCAGTATGACTGGGTGGTGGTGCAGGATGAGGATGTAGAAGAGGTGGAGTTGTGGACGCTTGGTTTGATGACTGCGGCGGCGTATATCCATCTCACGATGGTGGAGGAGCACTGTTTTTACAACCGTTATCCGTGGTGCGGTGGAGGCGGGAAGGAGTGGTATATATACCGCGCGAGGTGTGGCTGGGGTCGCCCAACAGCGCAGCAGATTGGGGTTGCGTGGGGAGGTGTTATGGGCGGGCAATACGGGCTTTTTCGGGGGTTTATTGACCTTCCGGCGGGTTCAAGGCTGTCGCTTTGTGGTCTGGTGCGGTTTGACGGAAACAACGGAGGAAGGCAGGTTTTCTGTGAGGCGGTTCAGAGGATGGCGTTGCCGCCAGAGTCCTCCGTTGCTGTTGGCTTCACCGATATAGGGGGGTTTCGTTTTCTCTGGTTACGGGGATTTTATGGTTTCTGTTTTGGTGGTGGATGTGAGGTCTTCTTTGCGCGTCCGTATGTTTTCCGTTTTGCGTTAAGGGAGTATTATGTTTCGGCGTATAGGGGGGCGATTCAGGCGGCGGTTGAGGTCTGTGTGGAGATGGAGGGTGTGGAGATAGGTGCGGCGTATAGGTATTTTGTTTTTCACGGTTCGCGGGTGGATGAGAGCGATTTCGGCGGCTTGTTTTTCTGGATAGGGGTTTGGCTGTGAGCGGTTGCTTTTTGCTGCCGAAAATTAGACAGAAGGATGTGAGGCAAGTAGCAGATGTCATATCCGCGAACATGGGTAGAGGTGGACTTGGATGCGGTGAGGGCGAACGCTTCGCTTGTGCGGAGCAGGTTGCGTCGGGGGTGCCGTCTGCTTGCTGTGGTGAAGGCGAACGCTTATGGGCTTGGTGCGACAGCACTTGCGCGCACGCTCCTTGATTGCGGTGCTTCTATGCTGGGAGTGGGCGATTCATCTGAGGCGCTTGAATTGCGCGAGTCGGGTGTAACTGCGCCGATAATGGTTCTTGGGGCGGTTTGCGAGCGTGAGGTGGACGCCGTTGTTCACTACCGCATAATTCCCACGCTCCATTCTGTTGAGCGTGTGGGACTGTTTCAGGAAGCGGCGCATCGTGCCGATGTTGTCCTGCCTGTCAATGTGATGGTGGATACAGGTATGGGGCGACTCGGTGTCAAGCCGGAGACCGCCCCGTCCTTGGTCTCCGCTATTGCGTCCTCACCCAACTTGAGACTTGTCGCAATATCCACCCACTTTCCCTGCGCCCATGTGGTGAGGGACGAGATGATAGGTGGGCAGATAAAGCGTTTTGAGTCTGTTTTGGCGGAGTTGGAGGAGATGGGACTGCGTCCGCCGATAGCGCACGCCGCCAACTCTGCCGCGCTCTTCGCCGAACCCCGCTCACATTTTGAAATGGTGCGTCCAGGTGCTGTCCTCTACGGCATTGACCCGGGCAACCTCAAAAAACTCGGCGTTCCTGTTCGCCCTGTCGTCTCGTGGTTCACGCAGGTCGTCTACCTCAAGACTCTTGAGCCGGGAACATCGGTCGGCTATGGGCGCTGCTTTGTTGCCAAAAGGCGAATGCGCGTTGCGACCCTGCCACTGGGTTATGCTGACGGTTTCCACTTCCACCTCGCCGCAAGAGGATATGTGCTTGTTGGTGGGGTGCGCTGCAGGGTGCTTGCCATAACAATGGACTATGTGATGGTGGATGTGACAGAATGTTCTGATGTTCGCGTTGGGCAGAAGGTGGTGATAATAGGGCGTGATGGGGATGAGGAGATAAGGGTAGAAGAGATAGCGGATATGGTGGGCATTCCGCCGTATAATGTTTTCACATCGCTTGGGAGGAGAGTGCGTCGGGTGTTCCGCGACACGCGACACCGTTTGCCGCTTCTGCCACAAACCGCGCGTTCAGAGGACGAACGCCTCACCGCTTAACTTGCTTTTTGTGCCTATTGCGTATATCTTGATTAGGGAGGCAGTATGCCTTATGCGGGTTCTGCTTTTTGTTCTCTTGTGTGGTTCTGCATTGGCGCAGGGGTTGGAAGAGCGGCTTGACAAGGCGGTCGGGTTGCTCGCATCGTCGGATTACAGGCGTCGTGCGGAAGGGAAACGGTTGGTTGAGCGGCTTTGGGGAGAACACGCAGGACCGAGACTGTTACGGTTGATTGCTGATAGGTGGCGCAGAGGGCGCGGTGATGTCAAGTCGGCGCTTGAGCATTTCCTCAACCGCTATGCACCGCAGATAGCCGCCGTTCAATACGGCGAAAAAGTGCAGTGGCTCGCCAAGCATCCCTTTATCACAAGGCTCATCTTGAATCTTGAGAAACCGAACAAAAAATGGCTTGCGCAGCAGATGGAGGTTACCCGAAGTGGTGGTCGGAAAGCCGTTCATATTCTCCTTCTCCGCTACCCCCATCTTCGCTGCCTATGGCAGGCTGTGGGACAATGGGAAATAGAGTATGATACTTTTTTGCCGCGGCTGCCCAACATATTTGCTCTTATGCCACTTGACATCCTCGGCGACATTCCTTACTACGAGGTGTGCTTCTACAGTGCGCTTCGTCTTATCGTCAATCGCCTGATGAAGGAAGGGGATACAGTAGCGCTTGCGCGTTGTGCCCATTTTTGCCGCAGGACTCACGATTCGGCGCTCATCCGCGACTATTTTACCAGGTTTCTTGAGCGCTTGAAACGGTTTGACCCAAAGGGTGGGGGAGCGGCGGCGGTGCTGGATGCGCTGTTACGGGTGCCAAAACCTCTGCTGCCCGACGCCCTTGGTGCTACACTTTCTTTGCTCCGCAGAGGCATTCCCGAAAAGCAGGAGAAATCGGCGTTTGAAACGATGTGCCTGCTTTTGCAGGCGATGGAGAGGATTCCTCAAAGGTTTAAGGAAGAGGTGTATGGGGTTGTGAGGCGCTTTGCCGCCAAATATGGGCTTGATGGGGATGTTATTGAGGCGGCTTTATATTTTGAGCCCGACCGCCGCGCTGACATAATCCGTAAAGCGCTCCAGCGTTCCAAAGCCCCAAACTGGAACCCCTCCGAACCATGGGGACTTGTTGATTTTGTGGTGGATGATACGGAACTTCCGCTTGACCTTGCGGCTGATGTGGTGGCAACGCTTCTTCGCCATCCGCTTGTTTTTCAGGTATGTGATATTGCCAAACTTGTCTCTTTTATGCGCAGACTGGCTGCGTCGGGGGCGCAGGAGCATTCAAGGCGCATTGAAGAGGCGATAAGTGTTGCCGCAAACAGTCTTGCCCTCAATGCACCGCTGTTCCCTGTCCGCGATATACTGCTGCTTCTTGATTCAGGCGTTTTAAGTGCACCGATGAGGGAAAAGTTGTTGAAGTTGTTGGAGGAATCAGTAAGGCGTGGTGAGTTTGATGATGCGATTTTCCTTGCGCGGGGGGTGCCCAAGAGGCTGCGCCGTCTTGCGGCATCGTTCGCCACACCCCAAATCGCCCCATATGATGAGGCGCAAACTATGCTGGATATGCAGGCACAGCAGAAGCGCTTCAACCCACAGGATCTTAAAGCGCTACCTCTGGCTTTAATGTCTCCTGCGACTGTCAACAAGATTTTGCTGAACCAAATCTGGGGGAAGAAGCGCAAGTGGTTTTCGGGGTTTGCTTTGGGCGGGGATGAGAAGTTATGGCTGGCGGCGGTTATCAGTAGCGTTGTTGCTGCAAAAGGTTCTGTTCTGAGAAGTAGTTGGTTGACGAAGGCGTGCCGAATGCTTGCGATTCGGACGAAGGGGAAAGGCTGGCGGCGTTTCTTTGCCACATTCTTCAAGGTGCTGTCGGAGCACAGGGGTGCCGTAGGGACGCTGTGCGTGGAGGACTTTTTCCGTGAGATGATGTCAACGCCGTATGGGAAGCGTCTTTTAAGAGATGCGTGGCGCGCTTATGTTGACAACCTCGGTGAGACGCCTTCCGCCTCCTATATCGCTGCTGGGCTGTTATTCTCCTACACAGAATATAAGAGCAACCTTGCGGAGTTGCTGGCGTGGCTGCTTTCACGCAACCGGCATTGCCGCGACGCCGTTCTTGCCGCACTGACCTGTTCGGACTGGTGGGGATACTTACAGCCGAGCCCGTCAGTAAGACGGCTTTCTGCGGCACTTCAAAGGCTGGCAAGTGACCCCGTTTACACCGCTCTGGCGGTTCGTGCTCATGACAGCGCCTTATCGGGAGTCACCCCGCTCTCTGTGCGTCTCGGTTTGCCGCCTGTGGGGGGAGAGGCTCTGGACTCCTTTTCCCATGATGTTGTGATGAAACTGCTCCATAACGCTGCTGATGCTGTCAAGCGCTGCCCTGTTTCCAGCAACACCCGAACGCTGCTTGCTATTGTTGAGCATCTTTACTGGCAGTGTGGGTTGGATGATGTGCGGGATGAGGTTTGCGATACCATAATGCGGGCACTGAAACGCCTTCCTCCCCTTAATGAGGGTGAAAAAAGGGAGGTTTTGGTGTCGCTGTTTCAAATCGCATATATGTTGGGGCATCGTCTTGCCTCTGATGTAGCGATAAAACTCATTGAGATTTTGTGTCGCCAAAATCTTTCTCACTATCTGGTTCCGCCACATCTTGTTGCCCCTTTCATAGAATGTGCAAAGCGAATTCCACCTTCACTTATAATCAAACTGGCTGCTATGGAACCGCACCTTATTCCCAAACTCTACCTTCACCCATCAACACCGAAGGACATTCGTGATATGCTGCTGAAGCGGATGATGTTTGACTGGGAACTTGTTCGTGACTGTTCTGCGGACGAGGCTTTCTCGGTGATGGAAGATATCTCAAAGGTTGCGGCAGGGAAAGGGCAGGATGCTCTGACAGCGTTCTTCGCCCTTTGCGGACTGATTAGGTGGAATCCGCTCCGCAAGGAGCAGCAAGAAGCGCTTTGCCGTTTTCTCCTCGCAAGGGTTTCAAGCCTGAACAACCCCATTGCTGAAGAGTTGCTCCTCACTTCTGCTTTTTCTGCCGGTTCCGATACCACTTGGTCTATGCTCCGCTCTTTCACGGATTGGTTGAGCGGTCTCGCCGGGGAGCATATTCAAAGGATGGTGAGGACTTGGCGAGACACGGTGCGCTGGTTCCGCGATGTTGGGGGAACGCCCTGTGACCCGGCTTCGCTGCTTCTGTGCAGGGAAGCGCTGCTGCGGGGGGATATGTCCCTGCGCCGACTCGCTTTTTCCATACTTTCTGGTTTTAACAAGGGGATTTATGCAGAAGAGGCGCTGCCAAGGGTCTACGCGGGAAAGGGTGAGGAGTTCGTTTATCAGGAAGGGGTTCCGCACTGGATGGTCAGGGCGGTTGCACAGGCAAGAGCGCTGCTGGCGGAAGCCCTCCAGAAGGAGAGGGAGCCTATGTGGGTGAGGACGGGGCTTGAGGCGCTTTTTGTCATAAGTCAGGGGCAGGAGTTCCTGCTGGAGCCGACACTGTGCGCGCTTATGAAGCGCGGCAAGGATGTGATGCGTGCGGTTCTGGAGGTGCTGGCTAAGCACGACCTGCCGCCGCTGTCTGCAAAAACCGCCCTTGCACTCGCTGAAGAAGCCGAAGGCGCCTTGCAGGAGGGAATAAAGGAAGCCGCCACAGTTCTTGGGAAACTTGTGGAGTATCTGCCATTGAGGGCGGCGGAACACGCTTTGTCGGTGCTGTTTGACGCCTGCAGAGATTGCCGCGTTGCTGCTGACGCCGCCAACGCCTTCATCGCAGCCCTCCTTGACCGCATCACGAGTGAAAAACTGTTGAAATGGGCACTGCCGCGTGCCAAAGCGCTGCTGCACCATCCGCCAAACCTTGTTCTGCCAGAAATACCAGATGACTCTAATCCGCGTTGCCGTCAACTCGCCCTCAAATCCGCCATCGTCCTCTTCAACGCCACAAAACCATCCCCTCCATACGACGCCGTCAGAAGGCAACTCCTTTTCAGAATCCTGCGCCTGCGTCCAGAAAAACTTCCCAAAAACATAGCCGACTGCCTGCCCTTGCTGCTGTTTCAAACAGACCAAGACGGATATCCTTGTGCCTTCCGACACATCTATTCGGCGGGGTTGCTGCCCGTTGTGCTCCGAGTCTTCCCAAGGCGCTTTATCAACGAAATTTTCATCTACACGCTGATCTTTTCCTATGATGACACATCGGAAGTGGTGAAGATGTTTTTTGAAGCCGACAGTCTACCACAGAAATTTTCCGACCTTCTCTCTGTTGTCACAACAGAGCGATGACAGCGCCTGATATAGAATTTCTGTGAGGCAATGTGCAGGCGCGCGGTATGTGCGTTTACTCTTTTTACCGACGCCAGAGGCGGTCTATCAATTTCTTGGTCTGACGAATCGCCTCTGGATGGCGCATAAGGAGGATATCAACACCAGATATCAGCATACCTGCGGCGGTGACAGTCTCCCAGAGCGGTCCGCGCACACTCTCTGTGCCCCATTCTGGGAACTCGCTTTCGGGCGCTTTCGCCTCCTTAGCGCGCCACGCCTCGTGCCCAACCGTCGCCATCATCGGCAACGCCATCAACTTGTCACCACCAAGCCCCGCCAAACGCTGCCTCTCCTGTATGCTGTAAACATACTCAAAGCCGTATCCCAACGCCCCTGTTGTTTGGAACATCACTATCCGCTCAAGCGGAAACTCCATATCCGACAACAAAATATTGACCTGTTTGCCAATGTTTATGTCAAGGGGGGCTTCAGAGATGATGCAGTGTTCGTCAGCCTGAGCGACCGCACAAAGCGTTTTATAGTTTTCCTGAGTGGCGGAGCCGAGCAGCGCCCGCTCACCCCTTAAAGCCTCCGAAACTTTCGGCATAATTTGGTTGTCCTTTTCTGCAGCGCCTGTGCCCCAGACGATGAGCGGCACACCCACCGACTCTTTCAGTTTTGTTGCCACCTCAACGGCGTGGTCGGCGGGACAGTCCCCAAAGTCGGGATGGCATCCCTGAAGTGTCACGCAAACCATATCAACGCCCAACTCATCAACGCAGTAAGCAGCCCATTTGCCGACATCGCCCCAGACATCCTTGTAGGCTTCCGCCAGCGCCGGCGCCCAGTCATCTGGTGTAACATCAATGATGTGTGCGGCAATAACGGGACGGTTGCCGTTGGCTTCCTCAAAGAAATGGAGCGGCAATCCTTTATGACCGCCCACCTTAACAACGCTGGTGCGCGTTCCACCCTCCTCCTTTGTAGCACCTATCTGCACCTCAACTATCTGGGCAGGCCAGGACTCCTTCACATCGGGTAACGCCATTGTCTCCACCTCCTATGATGGTTCCTCCTGGGTTGTTTGTTCCTTCTCAAAAACGCCGCTTATCTGTGAGAGTTTGTTGTAGCAGCCGCGGCAGACAAATATGGGTTTGTTATTCTCGCCAATAGTGATGCGGTCAAGGGGATGGCATATCGGCTCGTTGCAGCGACAGCAGAGCGCGGGATGTGCCTGTGGATAGGCTTTGCGGAGGTGTGCAAAGAGCCTTGGATTTGTCGTTGCCACCACCACCTTCTGTGTCCTGTAGAACACATCAAGGTCTTCTATTATCGGCATATCGGAGAAGGTTTTGACGAGGATGACGGTGACGCTGTCAAGCATAAGGGGGACGGCGTGGTAATGTTCGGCGAGGTCGCCGAAGGCAAGCCGTCTGACGGCAGGTGGCGCCTCCAGTTTACCCAGAACCTGATACTTACGCGCCAACTGTGTCACCCACGCCTTCCAAACCTGCTGCGATGTCACAAGCCCCCTTCGTCGCAAAATCTCGCCCAACAACACCCCTGTTTCGCGCTGCTCCTTCAACGCCTCCTCTATGTCCTCCCGCGTCACCAATCCTGCCTCAAGCAATATTTCACCTATTAACGGTGCCGGGCATATCACCTAACCCCCTCCTAACAGAGTCCCACAACCTCGCAAGCCCACTGATGCTGCGCCACAAGTTGCCCGGCTCAACTTCTACGCCAGTGTAGGGAATTTCCGCCACTATCTCAAGCGGAATCGCTTTTATTTTCTCCACAACTGCTTTCGGCGCTTCGCGATGCAACATATTCAGCACCGCGCACATCCGTTTTATGCCTATCGGCAGTTTTTCGGTTATGGAAGCGATGCGTTCTGCCGCCACAACACTGGCGCGGGTCGGCTGACACACCACCACCAGAAGGTCCACATCCTGCGTTGTTCTGCGGTTCAGGTGCTCCATACCCGCTTCGCAGTCCATCACCACATAGTCGTAGTCCTTTACCAGAACCTCAAGCACCCGCCGCAGAACATGGTTCACATAGCAGTAGCAGCCCGGTCCTTCAGGACGCCCCATCGTCAGAAGTGCAAAACCATCCGCTTCCACCAATGCTTCAAAAACGCCATACTCTATCAGGCGTTCTTTGCTCATCCCAGCCGGAATCTTCAACGCTTGTCGCATCACATCATCCCGCAAATCAGCGATTGTCTTTTTCACCTCCACCCCAAGAGCGAGGTCAAGGTTGTGATTCGGGTCGGCGTCCACCGCCAGAACCGACCCCGCTTTATGCTCCACAAGATAGCGCACAAGGTCCGCCGCCAGGGAGGTCTTTCCCACCCCGCCTTTTCCCACAAACGCGACCGTTGTCATCGTTGCTCCTCCTTTGCTGTCACTCTTTTATTATGCGCACAGTCTTCATATGGATTGGCTTTTTGGGGCGGTGGAGCGCCACCCGCCTGCCGTTTCCTGTTTCCACCCATCTCTCCTCCACCTCTACCGCCTCTATCTTACGCACCACATCCATTCCCTCAACCACCTGTCCGAAGACGCAGAATTTGCCGTCAAGGTGGGGACGCGGTGCAAGACAGATATAGAACTGAGAACCTGCAGAGTTGGGGTCTGCTCCCCGCGCCATCCCCACAGCACCTGTGATATGTTTATGCGGCGTTATCTCAAGCGGTATCGTCCATCCAGGACCTCCTGTGCCATCGCCCTTCGGACAGCCTCCCTGTATCACATGTCCCCGCACAATACGATGAAATGTTAGACCGTTATAGAAGCCGCTTTTTGCCAGTTTAATGAAGTTGGCACAGGTCTTCGGCGCATCTTTTTCATAAAGCAACACCTTAATCGTGCCAAAATCGGTCTCAATCAAAGCATATGTCTTGCTCTGCGCACATCCCAAAACAGAGACAAAGGCGGTTATCAAAACCAGACCACGCATATGAGGCTCCTTAAAAACATAGAATTGTAACGAACAGGCAGCCAAAAGTGGAGTTACCTTGCCGAAAAAGCGGCAAAAGGTTATAATTTGCAATAGAGGTGATGGGGGAAGTGTATGTTACGGTTGCCGGACTGGCGAGACGCCTATGTTCGGGGAGTCCGCGTCTTTTTGCGGGTGGATTTCAATGTTCCTGTGGAGGGGGGCAGGGTCAGGAACGATTTTCGTCTGCGGATGACCATACCGACGCTTACGGAGTTGCGCGTTCGCGGTGCGCGGCTTGTGGTGGCGTCTCATCTTGGACGCCCAAAGGGCAGACGCGTTAAGAGTCTGTCTCTGCAACCCGTGGCGGAAGCGCTTCAGAAACTGCTTGATTATCCCGTTAAGTTCGTTGATGAGATAACAGGAGAACATGTCTATACCCTCTCGCTCAAATTGAAAGAAGGTGAGATTATGCTGCTTCAGAACCTGCGTTTTGATGGGGGTGAGGAGAAGAACGACGAGGATTTTGCCAAGCGTCTTGCCCGCCTTGCCGACATATACATCAATGACGCCTTTGGGACGCTCCACAGAAAGCACGCCTCCGTCTGCGCCATAACGAGGTTTTTGCCTTCATATGCGGGTCCGCTTGTCTTGAAGGAGACGGAGGTTTTGATGCGTGTGCGCACGGAGCCCGACAGACCGTTTGTGGCGGTCTTCGGCGGTGCCAAGGTTGCAGACAAAATAGGACTTATAAAGCAGTTCTTGAGAACCGCTGATGTGGTGATAGTGGGAGGGGCTATGGCTTACACATTTCTTGCGGCGAAAGGGGTTGGGGTGGGTAAGTCGCGGGTGGAGAAGGAGTATCTGGATGAGGCGAGGGAGACTCTGGACGAGGCGCGACGGATGGGACGGGTTTTTGCGCTTCCTGAAGACCACATCGCCGCCCCATCGTTCAGCGCCGATGCTGACCCAGTTTTGTGCGGTCGCGAAATCCCCGACAACCTGTTGGGACTTGATATAGGTCCAAAGACAGTGGACCGATTTTCATCGCTTCTTCGTGACGCGAAGATGGTTTTGTGGAACGGACCGATGGGGGTGTTTGAGTGGGAGCGTTTTGCGGAAGGGACAGCCAACATAGCACGCGCGATAGGGCGACTACGCGCTTATTCGGTTATCTGTGGAGGCGACACCATAGCCGCGGTGGAGCGATACGGCAATATTGACCGATTCTCTTATGTTTCAACAGGTGGCGGCGCGGCGCTTCAGTTCCTCCAAAACCCCCATCTTCCAGGCATCACCGCGCTTCTTGAGAGGAGGGATGCAGAGTGAGTGAGGCGAAAAAGACAGGTGGTATGGACAAGGGGTCGTGGGTGCTGATGATGCTCGCCTTTGTCTTCGGTGTTCTGCTTGTGATGGCGTTGTGCACGCCGCGCAAGACGGGTCTGGCTGGTGGGGCGTTAAGGGTGTTTTCGGTTTCCGCGCTGGGGGATGGCAGGGTGGTGGCAGTTCTTGAGGATGGGACAGTGGCGGTTCTGCGCACCAGCAGCACAGGATTTGTTGTGGAGGCGGAATACAGGTTGAAACGGCAGGGTGGTAGGCTGTTTGCGGAGCGCCTTGGTGGCGGCGAGGCGGTCTTTCAGGCGCAAAAAGGACTGTTTGAGCGGTTCTGCAATCAAGGGAAAGTGGAGGCGGCATTAGATGTGGGGCGGCAACTCGCCCAAGGAGAGGGCTTTTCCTATCTGCGGGAGCAGTTGGGGAAGGAGGGAGTATGCGGCGATGTGGCGGCATTGGTGCTGGGGGAGCGTGGCGACAAAAGCGCCGCAAAAAGACTGCTGCAGATGCTGTCTGCGGGCAGAATGCGTGAAAGGGTTGTGGCGGCACTGACCGCGCTCACAGGAAAAACCCCACCACAAGACCAAGACCCACTTCAGTTTTACAAAAATCTGCTTGGAGAAAAGTGATGAGCGAGGAAAAACCTTGTGTGCGACCATTGGATGTTGTTCCTGTTCAGACAGGTGAACAGATGGCGTTTCTTCTGCGTGACCCTGAAGGCTTAACGGATGAGGTGATGGTCATCAGCCCGTTGGCGTTCTATCTGATGGCGCTGATGGACGGCAGTCGCGGTGTGCTGGATATTCAGGTGGACTTTGCGCGGCGCTTCGGCACCATCATCCCCAGCGAAAAGATTGAGGAGTTGGTGGCGCAACTTGACAGACATCACCTGCTTGAGAACGACAGTTACCGCAGTTGGCGCAACGAAATAGTAGAGGAGTTTCGCAAGGCTCCATTGCGGGAGGCGCGTTTTGCAGGCGCCGCATATCCCGCCGAGACCGACGGCATTAAGAAGATGCTCACATCCTTCTTTGAGGGTGTGGAGAGCGCTCTTGATGTTCCACCCTGCGCCCTTGTTGCTCCCCACATTGACCTGCAGCGCGGGAAAGGCTGTTTTGCCGCCGCTTATTCTACACTCAAAAACATCCAAACACCTGCGACATTTATCCTGCTCGGCACCTGCCACACCCCTATGGAGGAGCCATTCTGCCTTACAAAAAAAGATTTCAAAACCCCGCTTGGTGTGGCAAAAAACGCCGACGAAACCGCCGCAAAACTGCTTGATAAAATGAAATGGCTGGGGCAGGATGAGTTCAGCCATCGTGGCGAGCATTCAATTGAGTTTCAGGTTCTGTTTCTGCAACATCTGCTTGACGGCGCAGATTTTCGTATTCTGCCTGTCCTCTGCGGCGGTTTCCATCGCTATATGCAGGAGGGGAAGAGTCCAGATGAGGACAAGCGGGTGCAGGAGTTTCTTGGCGCGATGCGGGATGTGTTGAGCAGTGTTGAAAACCCTATTCTGATAGCAGGTGCTGATTTGTCGCATATAGGACGCCGATTCGGGGATGGTGTGACGATGCAACAGTCGGTTCTTGACTGGCTGCGAGAGCAGGACGAAAAGATATTGTCGCTTGTTGAAAAAGGAGACGCAAACGGACTGTTTGAGGAAGTGGCAAAGGAACGCGATGCCAGGCGTATCTGTGGTCTTCCACCGATATGGACACTGCTTGAACTGTTGCCTACAGATGCGAGCGGCAAAACAATAAAATATGAGCAGTCAGTGGAGAAAGAGACTGACTCGGTTGTCACCTTTGCTGCTATGGTGTGGAGGCGTGATGATGGTTGAGACAACACAGATTGAAGCGGCAAGAAGAGGCGTTGTGACTGAGCAGGTGCGACAGGTGGCGCAGAAGGAAGGACTGGATGAGGATGTTGTGCGCCATCTGGTCGCGGAAGGCAGAATAGTGATTCTCTACAACCCTAACCACAGCAACGGTGGTGCTGTGGCGGTGGGACATCCTGCACGCACAAAGGTCAACGCCAACATCGGCACATCTGAGGACCGTATGGATGTGGATTTGGAGTTGGCGAAGTTGCGCGCGGCGATTGCTGCCGGCACCGACACCGTTATGGACCTCTCCACAGGCGGAGATTTGGACAAAATACGCCGCCAAATCATAGCCGAATCCTCCGTTCCTGTAGGCTCTGTGCCCATATACCAGACGGTGAAAGAGACGGTGGGAGCAGGCGGCGAGGTCTGGGAGTTTGATGCGGATGCGCTTTTTGCAGACATAGAAAAGCACGCCGGAGATGGAATATCGTTTGTGACCGTTCATTGCGGTGTAACCCGCGCCTCTCTTGAACGCCTCCATAAGCAAGGGCGTATTATGGGGATAGTCTCCCGCGGCGGCGCTTTCCTTGCCCGCTACATTGAAGAAACAGGACGCGAAAACCCCCTTTATGAACAGTTTGACCGCCTCCTTGATATAGCAAAAAAATATGACCTAACACTTTCTCTGGGGGATGGATTGCGTCCGGGTTGCCTTTCAGATGCCACCGACCGCGCCCAGATTGAAGAGTTGATAACTCTGGGCGAGTTGCGCAAAAGGGCACTGGAGGCGGGCGTTCAGGTGATGATTGAGGGACCAGGACATATACCGCTCAATCAGGTGGAGGAGAATATGCGTCTGCAGAAGGAGTTGACAGATGGGGCGCCGTTTTATGTTCTGGGTCCTGTTGTGATTGATATAGCACCGGGATTTGACCATATAGTGGCGGCGATAGGTGGTGCTGTGGCGGCGTTGTGCGGCGCAGATTTCCTTTGTTATGTGACCCCCAGTGAGCATATCAGGTTGCCGGATGTGGAGGATGTGGTGGAGGGTGTTGTGGGTGCGCGGATAGCGGCGCACGCGGCTGATGTGGCTCTGGGTATCGCAGGTGCCGCAGAAAAGGACAGAGAGATGGCGCTTGCCCGCGCATCGCTTGACTGGAAAACGCAAGAAAGACTGGCTATTCATCCTCACCGATTCCGAGCCATCCGCGCCTCAAGCACCCCACGCGACCCGAAAGTTTGCACTATGTGTGGCAGATTTTGCGCTCTTAAGGTTTTCAAGCATAAGGAGTAAATTTACAGTCGGTTATGCAGTTACGCAACCATACGAACGCATCAATCCCACAAACCTCCATTTTATTACTTACTACTGCCTTGGTTCTATCCGTTGGGTTCCTTATAATAGCAGGAATGCCAAAACCGTTTTCACGGTTTTATTTCCTCAAATTTGATATCGTCTCCTGCTATCTTGTATGCGAACAAACGCACACCTCTGTTAGAAAAATCGCTGTTTGCAGCCTTTATTTTTGCGCTTTTGCGAAAATCAAAAGCGATTAAAGTAGGCTGCACACTTTCTATTCGCCCTCCAGCCAACCTGCCTGCCACCCATTTTGAATAGTTGATAAGTTGGCTCACATCTTTATCGGTAGCCTCTCCTCGTTTGAGTTCCATGACAGTGAACTTATACCTGAACGGATAGCCAGTATAACTGGCGTTTTTGTGATAAACGAGAATATCCATATGTTTTCTGGTAATATAATAGGGGACATTGTTGGCGAACCACTCTATATCTTCAGCAGGACCAAACACTTCTCTAACACTTTCACAACTCTTATCGTCAATATGCGACACTAACCACGCCCTCAGAACATCCTCTAATACCACCCTGCCATTACGACTTAACTTGCTCAAACGCAACTCTATCTTGCGCCTCTCACTCTTCTTGACGGGATAAGTCTTCATGGTATCGGGCTTATCAACCGCGTTCCCGTTCAGTTCCACAAGCAGTTCTACAAGAACCTCTGCTGTTTCGGGATTCACCGTATTCATTCCTCTGGGTCCTTGCACCTTCCTGTAGAACCAGCCCCAACATTTTGACTCGTAATCTTTGGAGGAGAATAAAAGGTCTTCTGGAACAGGTGTGGGAAAATAACTTAAGCATTCTATCTCAATCCTCAACGGCCATTTACCATCCACGCAGCCAATGGTTCTAGTATCAAAGAACGGTTCACTCTTTACTTTATAAACACCGTGAAAACCAACCCCGCGCTCATATAGAAATGCTATATCACCTACTCTCGTGTTCAGGATATCAGCAATCATCCTCAAATACGGCTTCTTGTTCGGATATTTCAGACTCTCTTGTATTACTTCGTCATAGTTTTGAGGAATATTCTTTGTTCCAACTCCCCAAAAACCATTGTCGCGCACCACAGGGAAAGTATCTTTATCGGTTATGAGAACATGCGCCCTCATATTTCAACGCCTCAAAAACATAATTGATTTATGTCTACAACAATTTTCCGCCTTTGCCGCCTCTTCGCACCATAGTTATATTAGCCGTTGAGGAGGGAAAGTTCAAGCGCATCGGGCTGATGGGGCGGATGCCATCCACAAATGTGGGAGTCGCTACCCTGTGTCAACAAACCGTAAAGTTTTTGATTAAGTTCTGCGATTGCTTTCATTTGTCCTCGCCACGCTTAAGAACAGCAAGAAACGCGCTCTGAGGCATCGTCACACGCCCCACCTGCTTCATACGCTTCTTCCCCTCACGCTGCCTTTTTAAGAGTTTCATTTTGCGTGTTACATCACCACCATAGCATTTGGCAGTCACATTTTTGGCAAGGGGTCTGATGTTTTCACGGGCAATAATGCGGCTGCCTACCGCCGCCTGTAATGTCACCTGAAATAGATGGCGTGGTATCTCCTTTTTAAGAATTTGCAAAATTCGCTTGCCTGTGTGGTAGGCTTGTTGGCGGTGGACTATGACAGAGAGCGGGTCAACGCGTCTGCCGTGCACCAGTATATCCAGTCTGACGAGGTCGGAGGGTTCAAAGCCTTTGAACTCATAGTCCATGGTGGCGAGTCCGCGTGTGACCGATTTCAGGCGGTCGTAGAAGTCGTAGATGATTTCCGCAAGGGGGAGGCGGTATATGAGGAGGGAGCGTGTGGGTGAAAGGAACTGTGTGGAGATGAGTTTGCCGCGGCGGGAGTCGCAGAGGCGCATTACAGAGCCTATCAGGTTGTTGGGCAGGACGATAGAGACCTCAACGATGGGCTCGCGGATTTCGGCGATTTCGGCGGCGTCGGGCAGTTTGCTGGGCGCATCAATCGTCTCCACCTCGCCGCTCTTTCTGACAACCTGATACTGCACTGATGGCGCTGTCTGCACCACCCCGACATTCAACTCCCTCTCAAGTCGTTCCTGTGTTATTTCCATATGGAGCAGCCCCAGAAAGCCGCAGCGGAAGCCCAGCCCCAGGGCTTCCGAAAATTCCGGCTCCCAGAAGAGGGCGGCGTCGTTGAGGCTCAACTTCTCAAGCGCCCGACGCAGTCGCTCACTTTCGGTTTCTATGTCAGGGTAAAATGAGCAGAACACCATCGGTTTTGGCTCCCGATACCCGGGGAGCGGCTCAACATCGGCGCCAGCGTAGGTGATGGTGTCGCCAACACGCACATCCCGTATCTGCTTTATGCCGGCAATAAGGTAGCCGACTTCACCGGCGGAAAGCGATTGGGTCGGTTCCATCTTGGGGCGGAAGATTCCGACTTCCTGCACTTCGTAAGTTCTGTTTGTGGCGAGTGTTCGGATTTTGTCGCCTGCGCGGATGGTGCCGTCAAAGACGCGTAGATAGACGATGACTCCGCGGTAGTCATTGAACTGTGCGTCAAATATGAGCGCACGCAGCGGCTTTTCAGCGTTCCCCATCGGCGGCGGCACCCTCCTTGCCACCTCCTCTATCAGGTGCTTCACACCCTCACCTGTCTTGGCGCTTATTTCAAGAACATCTGCGGAGTCAATTCCCAGAATTGTCTCCAGTTCACCCCGCACCTCGTCTGGACGCGCGACTGGTAGGTCTATCTTGTTCAGCACGGGGATTATCTCAAGGTCTTCCTCCAGCGCCAGATAGAAGTTGGATATGGTTTGTGCTTCCACACCTTGAGCGGCGTCCACCAAAAGCACCGCCCCCTCACACGCCTTAAGACTCCTGCTCACCTCATAGGAGAAGTCCACATGTCCTGGGGTGTCTATCAGGTTGATGCGGAAAAGAGAGCCGTTTATGTTGTAGTCAAGGGCGACCGCCGCCGCTTTTATCGTTATCCCCCTTTCCCGCTCCAAATCCATTGAGTCAAGCAGTAGGTCGGCGTGCTCCACAATCCCCGCCTGCTCAATGAGCCTGTCAGCCAATGTGCTTTTGCCGTGGTCAATATGCGCAATAATGCAGATATTGCGTATCTGCCGCTCCATCACACCTCCCCTCTCTTTTTCTGCTGTCCACCGCGGCTTTGCGCTATTCTGTAGCGCCGCCCTATCTCTTCAGATATTGTCTTAAAGACCCCCTCCACATCACCCCATATTTCCCTTTCTCCTACAAGACCGGCTGCCAGAACGCCTACGACCCGCCTCTCTACTTCTATCGGCACCGCAATACAGGTGCCGCCGCGCTTTTTGCCCCATAAGTCGCCGAGGGTTTCAGCGCATACAGGCTCCCCTTTTTGCGCTGCCTTCCCCGCAACCCCTTCCCCCACCTCAAGCCGCATCTTCATACCATACTCCCCACTTAAGGCAACAAGTTCCAACCTTCCCCGACGCAGCCAGTAGACTCCTGCCCAGTCAAAACCTGCGCTTTCGGTGAGTTGGGTGCACACCTGTTCAAGGAAGGCGCCGAACCGTGCCTTCAACTCCCGAATCGCCTCCACACTACGACGCAGTTTCTCAATCAGAGTGGCATCTCCTTCCGCTTTCTGACATAATTTTATCCATTCTTTGGGCGATATGGTATGGTGGTTGTGATTTCTGGTCCCAGTGGTGTGGGCAAAACAACGATAGTGAAGAGGATACTTAGGCGTCTTGGTTTTTTGCGTCTTTCGGTTTCGGCTACGACAAGACCGCCGCGACCTGGTGAAAAGGACGGTGTTGACTACCATTTCGTCAGCCGAGAAGAGTTTGAGAGGATGATAAGGGATGGGGTGATGCTTGAGTGGGCGCAGGTTTATGGGAACCTTTACGGAACGCCTATTTCGGAGGTTGAGAAGGCACAGAAAGACGGTAAGGTGCTTCTGCTTGACATTGAGATAGACGGGGTGGAGCAGTTGCGCAAGAAGGGGATAAAGGGGGTCTATATTCAGATAGTGCCGCCGAGTATTGAGGAGTTGAGGAGGAGGTTGCAGAAGCGTGGGACAGAAAGCGAGGATGTGTTGGAGCGGCGGCTTAAGCGGGCGGCGAAAGAGTTGGCGAGAAAGGAGTTGTTTGACTTTGTGGTGGTAAACGACGACCTTGAGCGGGCGGTGGATGAGGTTGAGCGCATAGTGCGCGGATGTGTCCGCCACAGGCAGGATGCTTGACGGATGGGGTCTTGTTTTGTAATATGGCAGAGACTTGTGTGGAGAGATGGCGATGGAGATGGAGGTAAGATGCGGCAATTGTGGGAATGCGTTTAAGGTGACGCCGAGTGAGGAGTCGCGGGCTGTTAAATGCCCCAAATGTGGGGGGGAGGTCTTTGTTCCGGCGGCATTGGGGGGTGCGGATGTGCATCACCTGCCTCCACCGCCGCCTCCAACACCATCCAGGCGCATTCTGACAGGTGTTGAGGCGATGGCGGTTGTGATTGTGGTGGGAGTTGTTGTTGCCGGTGCCATTTTCTGGGCAACGCGCAAGCCAAGTCATCAACCCAAACCGCCGCCAACTCATCCCCCAAAGACCCCCGTTGTCTCTGTCTCACCAGAAAAGAAGAGCGCGGAAGAGTGCCTGCGCCGAATGAGCGAGGTGGCGTCGGCGCTGCGAAAATACAAAGAGAAGTTTAAGCACTTTCCACAGGACCTCTCCGCTCTGGTCAGAGCAGGACTCTTAAAGGATGAGCAGTTGGGGTGCGCCAAAGGGCGCTATGCTTACTTCATAAAAGAGGCGATTGCTGCCAAAGAGGAGGGCATCCTTGATGCGCCGCTGCTTGTGGCGGACTCCGTCGTCGGCGCTCATATGGGCAAGCGCAACGCCATAACCCTCCAACTTGAGGTTGTCACACTTGATGAGGCAGTGGTTAAAGAGCGTTTGAGTGTGGCAAGGAAAGCGCTCAAGAAACGGCAGCAGGAGAAAGCGCGCAGGGAGCGAGAGAAGATGGTGCGGCAGGAGCGCGCCAAAAAGGCGTACGCTGATGTTCTTGCCCTTGTGAAGGCGACCAAATATGAGGCGGCGAGGATGGCGCTGAAACGCCTGCAGGAGGAGTTCGGCGATACCGAGTTTGTGAAGAAGAACGCCGCCGGGATAAAGGCGCTTGGTGAGCGCATTGAAGGGATGCTGCTCCTTGAGCAGGCACGGGCGCTGGTGGAGAAACATCAATTTGATGCTGCCAAGGAACTCTATAAGAAACTGTCAGGAAAGGAGGGGTTAGGACGGAAGGTTGAGGACGAACTTGACTTGGTGGCGCATTATAGGCGTGCGCTGGAGTACCGAGCCGCAGGCGACCTTGAAAACGCGCGCAAATCGCTCGCCCTTCTTAAGGACAAAACGAAAGAGCCGTTCTGGCGGAGACTGGTGCGAGTGGCGGAACAAGAGGTGGAGTCGTATGAGGGGGCGGCAAGGCGCCTTTTGAAGGCGGCGCAGGAGGCGTTGAAGAAAGGGGAGGGGCAGCGGGCACTGGCGTTGTGCGAAGAGTTGGTCTGGTGCTACAGGTTTGCGGAGGCAGCCAAGAGCGCCGCCGCGCTCAAAGAAAAAGCGCTAAAAGCCGCAAAACTTTGGGTCAGGTTCGCCTCACGCTCCGCAAGAGCCCTCCTCCTTGAGGGTAACGCTGCACAGAAGAAGAAAATCTTTGCCGCTGTTGACCGCGCTCTCAAATTCCTCGCCTCCGCCCAGAACGAAAAAGGTTACTGGACTCCTGAGGTGCGGGGACCCAGCGCCGCCGAACCAGAAGCCGTCACCGCCGCCGTCCTCCTCGCCTTCCTCACCGAAGGCAACACCCATAAATCGGGAAAGTTCTATAAGGTGGTGTCGGCGGGTCTGCAGTGGCTCAAGTCGCGTCAGCGAGATGACGGCTATATAGGCTCGGGCAAACTCCCCTCGCGCCGTTTCAGCCACGCCCTCGCAACCCTCTATCTCGCCGAACTCTACGGCACCACTCGCGACCCTGATGTCAAAGCCATCCTACGCAAAGCGGTTGAGTTCGCGCTCAAGATAAGAACGCCAGGTAAAGGCTGGAAGCGGTCAGATGCCGATGCAAGCGATGATACGATGCTGACAGCGTGGATGCTGCTCGCTCTTTCTGCAGCGCGGCGGTATGAGCCTACGCTCCTCAACTGGAGCGGCTATGAGAATGCGCTGCGAGTCTTTGATGAGCGCATAGACAGCCGCGGACGGCTCGGCTACAGAAAACCCAAACAAGGCGTCGTTGAGAGAACATCCCTTGAGTTTCAGGAGATGCTGATAAGAACGGCAGCCGCAGCCTTCGCCCGTCTCATCACCACAGGCGATTTTACAAATCTGAACCTGAAAAAGTCGGTCAACTTCATTGACACCGTCAAGCCGCGCAAAGACGACAGAAACCACCTATATTGGTTCTTCGCAACGCACCTTATGTGGTATCAGGGAAGCAGATTCCGGCTGTTTTGGGCGCCGACAATGCGGGCGCTCCTTGACCTGCAGATAACAGAAGGCAAGTTTGCCGGTTCCTGGGACGCTTCTGTTGCGTGGAGCGGCTTCCGTGGCGGCAGACTCTTTGACACCGCGCTTTCGGTTCTGACTCTCAACACGCCGCTTTTCCGTTTCGGCGGACTCGGTGCCGAAAAACCCAAAACGGAAGGTAAACCCGTCAAAATCATCTGCAAGGACGGCTCCATTCGGCGTGGCTTCCTTGTTAAAGAAACCCCAGATGCGGTGGTCCTCAAAACAAAAGGAGGCAGCGTCAGGATTCCCCGTGAGGAGATAAAGGAGATTGAAGAGGTGAAAGAAACCCCCAAGCGGTAAGGAGAGTCGGATGTCTGACCGTGGCGTAACGCCTATGGAGCAGGATTATGCGGCGTGGTATACCGACATTGTGCTGCAGGCTGAACTGGCGGACTACGCTCCTGTGCGCGGCTGCATGGTCATCCGCCCCTACGGCTATGCACTCTGGGAGGCGATAAAGGACGAACTGGACAGGCGCATAAAATCGTGTGGGGTGGGTGGGCGCTACCATCAAAACGCCTACTTCCCGTTGTTCATTCCACAATCACTGCTTCAGAAGGAAGCCGAGCATGTGGAAGGGTTTGCGCCCGAATGTGCGGTGGTGACCTATGGCGGCGGCAAAAAACTTGAAGAGCCTCTCTATGTGCGACCCACAAGCGAAACCATTATGTATAAAATGTTTGCCAAATGGATACAATCCTGGCGTGACCTGCCACTTCTGCTCAACCAGTGGGCAAACATCGTTCGCTGGGAACTCAGAACGCGCCTTTTCCTGCGCACACTGGAGTTCCTCTGGCAGGAAGGACACACCGCCCACGCCACCCACGAAGAAGCCCTCAAAGAGTGTCTGATGATTCTCAACGATGTCTATAAAGATTTTGTGGAAAACCACCTCGCAATACCTGTGCTTTCAGGACGCAAAAGTGAAGGGCAGAAATTTGCTGGCGCTGTCACCACCTACACCCTTGAGGCGCTGATGCAGGACGGCAGAGCGTTGCAGATGGGCACAAGCCACGATTTGGGACAGAATTTTGCCCACGCTTTCGGAGTCAGATTCCAAGATAAGGACGGCAACCTCCGTTATGTCTGGCAGACATCCTGGGGTGTCTCCACGCGCCTTATAGGTGCCGTCATTATGGCGCACTCCGACAACAAAGGGCTTGTTCTGCCGCCAAGAATCGCCCCTGTGAAATGCGTTATAATTCCCATATATAAGTCTGACGAGAAGGAGAAGGTGCTGTCGGCAGCACACAAATTGCACTCCGCCCTCGCTGAACGCTTCGGACAAAGCGCCGTTGTCCTTGACGACCGCGACCAGTTCAAACCCGGCTGGAAGTTCGCGGAGTGGGAGTTGCGCGGCGTGCCACTACGCGTTGAAATCGGTCCCCGTGACATTGAAGCATCGCAGTTCGTCCTCGTCCGCCGCGATGACCCCTCAAAACTCAAATTCCCACAATCCGCACTCACACAAACCGTTGAACACCACCTCAACGCAATGCAGAACGCCCTGTATGAGCGCGCAAAACGCTTCCTCAACTCAAAAACCTCTTCCGCCGACGACATACACACCCTCGGCGAAATCGTTGACTCCCAAGGCGGCTTTGTCTTCGCACCGTGGTGCGGCTCCGTTCAGTGCGAAAATACTGTTCAGGAACAGACAAAAGCAACCGTGCGCTGTATCCCCTTTGACGCTAAAGAACCCTCTCCAGATACCAAATGCATCGCCTGTGGAAAACCCGCAAAATGGATTGTGCCTTTTGCAAAAGCGTATTGATTTTTGAGCCTCAAAGTGCGTCTGTAAGATAAAAGCGCTTTGCAGGAGGAGCAACAATGCGAACCGTTGTCTGTTTTGTGGCAGTTCTCGCCTGCGGTCTTTGCCTTGCATCCCCTGAAACAGTGACCCTTGAGGGGATATTGTGGGAGCCGACACTTGACGCGGAATTCCGCACCGATGCATCAGGTCTTACAGGCACCAAACTTACCCCCACAGACCTCAACTGGGACCCAACCACCGAAACCTACGGCGCCCATATACGGCTCTCCTTCTTCGGACTCGCCATTTGCAGACTCTCATATCACTCCCTCTTCTTTGAAGGCACAACAACCTTAAGCCAAAACATTGTCGTGGATAACTATGTCTTTCTTGCCGGCACATCATTCCACTCAAGTCTTTTGATGGAGCGATACGGGCTTGGCGTTCTTGCTCCCCTTATACCGCTGCCTGTCGTGAAGATAAACCTGGGAGTCTATCTTGGCGCGACACGGTATATCTTGCGTGGCACGGGAACCGTCCTCGCGCTGCCTCCGCGCCAAGAAACCGTCACCATTGACACCTATATGCCGATTGCCGCCCCAATGCTTGAGGTCACCGCCCGTATCCCAGGCATCCGTTGGTTGAGCGGCATAGCAAGCGTCGCCTTCATTGCTTACAACGAAAAAGACCAGAAAGTCGGACGCTACCTGCGCATAAAGGCTGCTCTCCGTTTTGCCCCAGGTCCCATATTCGCCGCCGAAGCAGGATTCCTCTCCCAATCCACCGACTATGAGGACAAAGACCCCAATGAGGGATTCAAATTCCACGAGGTGACAACAGGCTTTTTCTGCGGAGTTACAGTTTCGTTCTAATAGCGCGCAAACTGGGGCATTTCCTCTCCTTACGGGAATTTTCTGTCAAAAGGTTTTTTTGTTGTTGCATTGGCGGCGGTGTAGATAACATATTATCGTGTTTTGTGTGATTATAGGGGGGTGACCTATGAAATCGCTACGACTCATCGCCGTTATCAGCGTTTTCCTTCTTGCGGGTGTGGTGCTTGCCCAGCAGCAGAAAGAGCAGGAGGGGAAAAAGGCTGCGCCTCCGAAACCCAAGAAAGAGAAGGTGGAGAGGCTTAAACCGCGTTTGGTGACGGCTGCGACCAGAACTCCACTTCCGCTTGAGGACATCCCTGCGAGCGCTGCTGTTGTGGACAAAGAGCGGGCGGAGGTGCTGGGTTTTTCCACGGTGGACGACTGGTTGCGGTTTGTGCCGGGGCTTTATCGCAGGCGCACGAAAGGGTTTATGGATTCTCTGGCTGGTGTGCAGTTGAGGGGATTCAAAGGGCGGGAGCGCACCCTTTGCCTTTTTGATGATATCCCCATACACACAGGTTATACGGGTGTGCCGTATCTGGATATGTTGATTCCGTATGAGATAAAGCGGATAGAGGTGGTAAAAGGACCGTTTTCGGCGCTGTATGGTGGACACGCGATGGGCGGGGTGGTGAAGGTTGTTCCTGAACAGATACCACCCAAGCCTGCGGTTCGTGCGGTTCTGACTTGCGGCAATCTCGGCACCACGCTTCTTTACGGCGGCTACAGTTTCTGGGCGGTGAAGCGGCGTCTTGCTTTCCGCCTCGGCTACAAAACAAAATCTACAGATGGCTATGAGTCAGAATATGCGGTCAAAAGCGCAAAAGATGGTTCAAGCGGCACCCCTGTCACGGGTTGGATACGCACAACCGACAGAACAGGAAAGAAGACTTATTATATTTTGGGGCATCGTGGTGGTCGTAACACTTGGTTTGACCAGGCGTTTTCCCTGCGCGCGGTCTGGATGCCCACCGAAAAAACTCGTCTTGCTCTCCAGACAGTCAGAAGTGAATACAGATATGACTACACAAACGACCGCGCCAGCATCCTGCGCGACGCTTCCGGCAACATCGTCTACAGTGGTGACCCTTCCCAAGGCTACAAGGTGACCTTCAACGACGGCGGCACCGACAAAGAGATAACCCTTCACGAAGGCGATTTCCTTAAAGGACCTGGTGGACAGACGCTTTGGCTCCATTTGCTCTCCTTTAAGACATTTTTCTCGGATGAGGCGAACCTTAAGGCGTGGGTTGGGGTGGTTGATGTGCTGCGAGATTACTGGTTCTCTCCCAGCAGTTCAAAATCCAAGTTGGACGGCACAGGCGAGGGGGACTTCAACCTAACGCCATCTTTTGGGCTTGAGACGGGGGTGCAGTTTATGCGTCGTTTCGGCAAAGGCGCAAGGCACAGGTTCATTTGCGGGGCGACATATGACAGAAACCGTGCTCGTTCCACAACCTACACCCTCATCAACTGGCTTTACTCCTCCTCAAAGAGCGGTGTTTTGCGCCGAATGTCGGGCAAAGCAGCCCTTTATGGGCTTTATACGCAGTTTGAAATTGCGCTTTCGGAGAAATGGGTTGTTGTTCCGGCGTTGCGGTATGACTGGTGGCGCACATACGATGGGGAGACCTACGACCAGACGGCTGGTTTTACGAAACAGCCTGCAAGAACATCAGATGCGGTCTCACCCAAATTCAGTTTCCTGTTCAAGCCGACAACTGGGTTGCGTTTTTACGGCTCATATGGTGGTGCTTTCCGCGCGCCGTCTGTATACGAACTCTACCGCACTTGGAGTTCTTCCTGGGGAACAATTTATGAAGGCAATCCTGACCTGAAGCCGGAGAAAGTGTTGGGGATTGAATTGGGTTTTCGCCTGACGACTCTAAAACTTTTGCCGTTTGGGGCGACCCATTTTGCCGGTGCTTATTTCAATATGAATATAGAAGACCTGATATATTATGAGACGGTGGCGCCAAAGCATAACCGCAGAACCAATGCGGGCAAAGCACGCAACGAAGGCTATGAGTTTGAAATAGCGCAGGACTTCGGAAAGACTTTTAAGATTTGGTTCAACTTCACTGATGTTTACGCCCGCATTACGGACAACCCCGCAAAACCCGAAACCGAAGGCAAGCGCGTCACATATGTGCCGCGTTACACTTACAATTTCGGGTTTGAGGTGCGTTGGCGCAAAATTACCGCCGCGCTCACCGGCAGATTCTACGGTAAAATCTATCTCCGCGATGACAATTCCGACACCGCTCAAGGTGTTCCCCAGACATTTGAACCCTTCTTCAACCTTGATTTCCGATTCGGCTATAAATGCGGCAGCAATATCTGGCTCTATCTGACGATTGAAAATCTTCTAAATGACCGCTTCATAGAATATTCCAGAACACCACCGCGCACAGTTCTTGTTCAGATGTCCATTCGCCTGTGAGGGATGCTGAAAAAGTTTTGTGCAGCCGTAACACCAAAGTATAATATGTGGCATTAAGGAATGGACTTTATGCGGACTGCAACCTGTATTGTTGCCTTATATTTTGTTTGTGCACTTTTGTGTGGCTGCGGCACAGGCGGTTCTGACAGCACCTCGCTGTCGGGAGGCGGTTCCCGCGCGGTGACCGATATGCTCGGGCGCAGGGTTCTGCTTCCACAAAGGGTTGAGCGTGCCGTTCTGCTCCTCTCCGATGCCGCGAAAATCGTCTATTCTCTTGGTGCTTGGGGCAGCGTTGTTGGCGTCAGCCGCTACTGCTATGAGGACAGGACCTTATGCCAACTTGTCCCTGACATCAACAAACTGCCGTCTCCTGGCTCTGGTTTTGATTTGAACATAGAGAAGTTGCTGGCGTTGCGTCCTGATGTTGTCGTAGTTTGGGCGTCCACATCAAGCCGTTCACATCCGCTTCTGAAGCAGATAACAGAACGCGGGGTTCCCGTTGTTGTTTTGCGTTGCTTTGGATTAGGGGATGTTTACAGGACTGTGGAGTTGCTGGGCGAGGTTTTCGGCAGGCGTAGACGGGCGGCGGAGATTGTTAAGCAGATGAAGGGTGTTGTGGCGTTTGTGCGGGAGCGTCTTAAGGGGGTCAGGCGCAAGCCGAAGGTCATCTGGCTTTGGACGCAGCCGACACGCCTTACGGGTGGGATGGGGCTGACAAATGATATAATCGCTCTGGCGGGAGGCGTCAATCCTGCCGCCAAATTCGCCGTCCCCTACGCCACCGTCTCCCTTGAGCAGATAATCGCGTGGAATCCTGATGCGATTGTCATCTGGGAGTCGGCGCGTTACAACAGAAAGGGAATCATCCAAGACAAAAGGTGGCGTTCTGTGACAGCAGTCAGGCGTGGTATGGTCAAGAAGAGTCGTTCAACGGGTCTGTGGTGTCCGGAGATTGTGCTTAAGTTGCTGGACATTGCTGTGTGGCTTCATCCCGATGCTTTTAAGGGTGTGGACATAGGCAAGTTTGAGCGGGATTTTCTGCGGTCGGTTTATGGTTCTGCGGCAGGGGGGAACTGATGCGCAAGGTGGTTGTGGTGCTGCTTCTTTTGTCGCCGATACCACTTTTTGTAGCGGCGCTCTTTATGGGTTCGTATGGGGTGCCGGCATATGATGTGTTAAGGGCGCTGTTTGGGGGAGCAAGCCAAGCGCATAGGGTTGTGGTGGTGGATGTGCGTTTGCCGCGTGTGTTGCTGGCGCTGCTTGTGGGGGCGGCTTTGTCGGCATCTGGGGCGTCGCTGCAGGCGGTCTGCCGCAATCCACTTGTCAGTCCGTATATTCTGGGTTTGTCATCGGGTGCTGCTTTCGGCGCGGCTCTCTCTATGACTTTGCTACCCGCCACATTCCCAGTGCAACTTTCGGCTTTCCTTTTCGGTCTGCTTGCTGTTGCGGTTGCCTATTTCATCGCAAGGACTGGGGATGAGACGCCAACTGTGTCTCTGGTTTTGGCAGGCGTAATAACGGCGGCGCTTTTTTCCGCTCTCCTTTCCATTCTGCAGTTTCTGACAGACCCGCATCGTTTGAGTGCGGTCGTTTACTGGCTGATGGGCAGTTTTGGACGCAGCGATTGGGCAAGTGTTAAGGCGGTGGTTGTGCCGATTGTCGGTGCGCTTGTGGTCATGTTCCTTATGCGCTGGCGTTTAAATGTGCTGTCTCTTGGCGGTGTTGAAGCCAAGTCTGTGGGGATGAATGTGGAAGCCAATCGCGGCGCCTTTATCGTCGCCTCCACTCTTGCCTCGGCTTCCGCCATATCGGTTTGCGGCATCGTCGGTTGGGTCGGGCTTATGGTTCCCCACATCGTCAGAATGCTTGTGGGTCCTGACCACAAGGTTCTGCTACCGTTATGCATAACTTTTGGCGCCGCTTTTATGCTCGCCGTTGACACACTCGCCCGTTGCATCACCGATTACGACCTCCCTGTGGGCATAATCAGCACACTTGCCGGTGTGCCGTTTTTCGCCTACCTTCTTAAAAGGACGAAAGGAGGGGGCTGGCGGTGATTGCTGTGCGCGACTTAACTGTGACTTTGGATGACAAAACGATACTGAATAGGGTCTCCTTCGCCTGCGACAGAGGGGAGGTGGTCT
>Ga0190361_1000102_pt1 | contig 33803 bp, 33 predicted proteins | sample 48721845_MG_FD_161273 | JGI IMG/M metagenome (GOLD analysis project Ga0190361, IMG submission 161273) | Hydrothermal vent microbial mat bacterial communities from Southern Trench, Guaymas Basin, Mexico - 4872-18-4-5_MG | ecosystem: Environmental > Aquatic > Marine > Hydrothermal vents >... | reverse complement strand
AAATTCCGGTCTATTTGCCCTGGAGATTATTCTGGTTTTCTTTATTAGGATTAGGACTGGTTTTGGTTCTTTATTTTTCTCTTGAATTTGGCTATAAGTCATTTTTAAATTCAGAATTAAAGTCGGTGGAAAAAAGAATTACTGAGCTGGAAAAAAGGATAACCTCCGAACAGAGAGAAAATCTTATAAATTTTTATTCCCAACTAGTTAATGTACAGGAACTGTTTAGAAATCACATTAAACCATCCAATTTATTCTCATTTTTGGAGCAAAATATATTAAAAGAGGTTTATCTTACTAAAATTGATGCTGACTTAAAACAACATTATTTGACTCTGGAAGGCATAGCTCTTTCCTACAAGAATTTAGCTCAACAGATTCTGGTCTTTAAGCAAAATCCTTTAATAAAGCAAGTAGTATTAAATGAATCAGAGAAGGGTGAAGAAGGAATAACTTTCTCAACTATGATTTTATTTAATGAACAATTGTTTAAATTTGAACAAAAAATATGAAAGCTTCGGTTAAAAGAATTTTATTAATTTTACTTTCAGCTATTTTTATCATTACTGCTATACTGGTATTTATTAAGATGGTTATTCCTTCCTATCAGGAGATTGTGAGACTAAAAGGAGAGCTTTTAAGTCAAACTAGACTGCTTACTGAGCAAACTTCTATAATTGAGGAATTTATGCAAGTTGCTCAGCAAGAGGAGAACATTCAAAAGCAGCAAGAGATCTTATCTAAGATTTTACCAATTGAGGAAAGCATCCCGCAGGCTATTCACTTATATCAAACTGTTGCTGAATCCTGTGGGGTATCAATTAATTCATTGTCAGTTAAGATATTAGGAATAAAGCCATCTAAAAAAGGTTCGATAGCTAAAGGAATAGGTACTCTCCGTTTTGATATGAAGATTTTTGGAACTTATGAGGCAATTAAGAAATTTTCAGAGATTTTGGAGACTAGTATTCAGCTTAATGATTTAATTAATATAAAGATGGAAAAAGCAGATGTTCCGGAAGAAAACTTATATGTTCAGGAGCTAACGGTCGATACTTATTATCAAGCTCAATAATTATGGCTATAGTTGTAGAAGAACCTAAACCTGGATTAGATTTTAAAAAAATAGTAACTGGATTAATTATATTTTTGATGTTAGGTGCGAGTGTGTATTTTCTGTTTTTTAAGACTCCACCTTTAATTGAAGTGGTTATTCCTTCTCAGTTTAAACAAATCCACGAAATGTCTAGAATTAATTTGATTTCTAAATCCATTTTTGAAAATCCAGTTTATCAAAACCTCCGTGATTATAGTACTCCATTAACTATTCCAGAGTTAGGTCGAGCCAATCCGTTTGCTTTATATGAAAGATAAAGAACTTTTTAATCTATTAAGAGAAGAAAGATTGATTAAAGAAGAAATTGGACAAAAGTTACTAAGAGAAGCTCGTGCTTCAGCTAAATCCTTAGAGGATTTGATTTATGAGAGAAATTTGATTCCTGAACAAAAAATTGCTGAAGTAAAAAGTCGATATTTGGGAGTGCCTTATAAGAAGTTTAATCTGGAAGAAATTGAGCCAAGATTATTGAAAATTATATCAGAAGATACTTCCAGAACTTATAAGGTTGTTCCGATTAAGATAGAAGGTGATACCTTGATTGTTGGAATGCTTAATCCTGATGATACTCGAGCTCAAAATGCTTTAAAGTTTATTGCTCGAAGAGAGGATTTAAATCTAGGGGTATATTTAATTACCCCATCTGATTTAGAAAAAGTCTGGAGAAAGTATTCTCCATATCAGACTGAGATTGAAAAGGCTTTACAAGTTATTGGGGAAATAAAAGCTCCTCCAACTCAAAAAGTAGTAGAACTGGAAAAAGCAATTTCTGCTGAAGAAGAAGCACCGATAATAAAAATTGTAGCTTCTACTTTAAAAGAAGCTGTAGAAGTTCAGGCTTCTGATATTCATATTGAACCTCAGCAAAATTATTTGAGAATCAGGTTTAGAATTGATGGGAAACTTAAGCAAGTTTCTAGTTTACCTTCAGAACTTCATCGCCCAATAATCTCTAGAATAAAGGTTTTGTCCAATCTTAAACTTGATGAAACCAGAATTCCACAGGATGGTCGATTCCGAACTGTAATTTATGGAAAACATATTGACTTTAGGGTAGCTACTTTCCCTACACCTCTAGGTGAGAAGGTGGCAATTAGAATTCTGGATCCTACTGTGGGCCTAAAAGGATTATATGAATTGGGATTAGAGGGGCCAAACTTGGAAGCTACTTTGGAAGCCCTTAGTAAACCTTACGGGATGATTTTGATTAGTGGACCAACCGGTTCTGGAAAAACAACCAGCTTATATGCATTACTACAGAAATTAAATCAAGAAGAAGTTAACGTAGTTAGCTTAGAGGATCCGGTAGAATATTTTATTGAAGGAATTAGCCAATCTCAAATCAAAGAAGATATTGGGTATAGTTTTGCCTCTGGTTTGCGTCAAGTTGTTCGTCAGGATCCGGATGTTATCATGGTCGGAGAAATTAGAGATGAAGAAACTGCTGGCCTGGCAATTCAGGCAGCTTTAACCGGTCATATACTCTTGTCCACTATTCACACAAATGATGCTGTTGGAGTTATTCCGAGGTTGTTAGATTTAAAAGTCAGACCTTTTCTTTTACCTTCTTCGCTTATTTTAATGCTAGCTCAGAGATTAGTAGCCAGAATCTGTCCATTCTGTAAGAAAGAAGTCCAGGTTTCTGAGCAAGTTCAAGATATCATTGAGCAGGAGTTAAACAACTTACCGGAAAAAATAAAAAGTGAAATACTTGGTAAGTATCAAAGGCCTTATGTTCTTTATAAAGGAATTGGTTGTCCCAAGTGTATGGGTAAGGGATTAAAAGGAAGAATTGGTATATTTGAAGTTCTTAAAATGACTTCTCAACTAGCCTCAATTATTGAACAGGGTTTTTCTAGAGAAAAAGCTGAGCAGGAAGCAAAGCGGCAAGGAATGATAACATTAAGACAGGATGGTATTATTAAAGCTCTGAGAGGAGAAACTACTATTGAAGAAGTATTAAGACAAACTATTTAAAAAAATGATTGATTATAGACAAAAATTAAGAGAATATTTGTTAACCACCTTAAAGCAAAATGCTTCTGATCTTCACTTGGGAGTAGGTTATTATCCTACTTTAAGGATTGATGGTGCACTAATGCCTTTGTCTGGTGAACCAATTTTAACTCCTGAAGCAGTTAATGGGTTAGTTTCAGCTTTATTAACCGAGGAACAGATGAAAGAGTTTTTAAAAGAAAAACAACTTGATTTTGCTTATGAATTTGAGGATAAAGCAAGGTTTAGAGTAAATGTATATTTTCAACAAGGCTTTATGGCTGCAGCTTTGAGACTTATTCCCAGAAAGATATCAACAATTAAAGAACTTAATTTGCCTCCGGTTATTCATAATTTTGTTAAACTCAAACAAGGATTTGTTTTAGTGGTAGGTCCAGCTGGTCATGGAAAAACTACGACATTAGCAGCAATGCTAGATGAGATAAATCATACTAGAACTGAACATATTATTACTATCGAAGATCCGGTGGAATATATGCTTATTCAGGATAGATGTTTAATATCTCAGCGTGAAGTAGGTAAAGATACTAGAGATTTTCATACCGGCTTACGTTCTATTTTACGACAGGACCCTGATGTAATCATGATTGGTGAGATGAGAGATCCTGAAACTATGTCAGCAGCTCTAACTGCTGCTGAAACTGGCCATTTAGTATTTTCCACTTTGCATACTAATTCTGCTTCCCAAACAATAGACAGGATAATTGATAGTTTTCCGGCAGCTCAACAGACTCAGGTTACCATTCAATTAGCAGCCACATTGGCTGGTGTAATTTCAGAAAGATTAATTCCTAAGATTGAAGGTGGTAGAGTTCCAGCTTGTGAAGTGATGATCTGTAATTCGGCTATTCGTAACTTAATCAGAGAAAGAAAGGCATTTCAGATAGATTTAGTTATAGAGACTTCTCTGGAAGAAGGCATGATTTCTCTTAATCGTTCTCTGGCTAATCTGGTGAGGAAAAAGGAAATTTCTTTAGAAAATGCTGAGTTATATTCCTTGAATCCATCTGAACTTAGAATTTTACTAGAAAGAGAATAAATTATGAAGTTTCGATATAAAGCTAGAACCGAAACAGGGGAGCTACAGGTTGGTATAGTAACTGCTGCTTCTCGAGAAGCTGCTTTAAATATTTTGGAGGGACACGGGTTGTATGTTCTAAGTTTAGAAAAAATAAGAATTAAAAAAGGACTAATTCAGAGAATTTTAGAGTTCCTTAAAAAAGTAAATAGGAAGGATTTAATGATTTATTCAAGACAGCTGGCTACCTTATTATCATCAAAAATCTCATTATCCAGATCATTAAAAATTCTTTATGGGCAGGTTAGTAATCCTTATTTAAAAGAAGCTACTGCAGCACTAATATCTGATATTGAAGCTGGATTGTCATTTTCCCAAGCTTTAGAAAAGCATCCCTCAATCTTTTCCAGTTTTTTTGTTAATATGGTTCGTTCAGGCGAGGTAACCGGAAGGATAGATGAAGCAGTAGAATATATGGCTTCTTACTATGAAAAAGAAGTTGTCTTGACATCTAAAATAAGAGGAGCTTTGATTTACCCAGTTATAGTGATAGTCTTATTTATCGGGGTAGTGCTTTTAATGGTCACTCAAGTATTTCCTCAAATTGAACCAATTTTTGCTGAAGCAAAAGTGGAGTTACCTTTGTTTACCAAAGCTTTGATTTATATTGGTAAATTTGGGATAAAATGGTGGTGGCTTGTTACCTCAGTTATAGCTTTGGTTATTTTTCTAGTTATTGATTACATTCGTACCCCTGAAGGAAGAATTGTTTTTGATGAAATTTCCTTAAGACTTCCTGGAATAGGAGCTTTACTAAGAAAACTTTCAATAGTTAGGTTTACTGCAGCTTGTGCTGTTTTGATTAAAGGAGGAATACCTATGGCACAAGCTATTGAAATTTCTGCAATTACTATTGGTAATATAGTTTATAGGGACTTACTAAGAGAAGCTGTTAAAGGGATAAGAGAAGGTAAGGCATTGTCTCAGGTTTTAACTAAAGCTCCTTCCTATTTTCCACCTTTGGTTTCTCAGTTAATTTCAGTGGGAGAATCGACTGGTCAGGTTACTTCAATGCTGAATCGGATTTCAGATTTTTATTCTCGAGAAGTTGATGATGCTGTAACTAATTTAGTTGAATTGATTCAACCAGTGTTAATTGTAGCTATTGGTGTAATGGTAGGTTTCCTGTTTGCCTCGATTCTTATGCCAATTTACAACCTGGCATTGAAGTTTTAAAGGTCGCTAAGCAAATAAATTTTATGAAAAAAAGAGGATTTACTTTAATTGAGCTTTTAATTGTAGTATCAATTATTGGACTTTTGGCTTCAGTAGTTTTGGTAGGACTTGGTGGATTTAGAGCTAGAGGTAGAGATGCTAGAAGAATAGCAGATTTAAGAGAAACTCAGAATGCTTTGGAACTTTATTATGTTAAGTATAATAGTTACCCGGAAATTACTGGAGCAGATAGCTGGACTTCTTTAAAAGAAGCATTGGTTGGAGCAGGAATTGGAGTAACTACAATTTCCAATGACCCGCTATATCCTGATTATTCTTATGAGTATGGAGTATCTGGAGATAAACAAAACTATGTGTTGAGGGCTACCTTGGAAGATTCTAACAACCCAGCTTTAGCTGATGATACTGATGGAATGGTTTATAACGTTGATTGTGATGACCCCAATTATTGTGTGCAGTTTTAACTATTTAATTCTATTTCTAATCGGAACTACTCTAGGAAGTTTTATTAATGTATTAAGCTTACGATTTTCACCAGGTAAGCCAGTTTTTAGAAGAGAAGTATTTTTTTCCAGGTCTTACTGTCCTTATTGTAAAACCAGGCTATCCTGGTATGAGTTAATACCTATTCTTAGTTTTCTGATTCAAAAAGGAAAGTGTCGTCACTGTAAGAAGCCTATCTCTTGGCAATATCCAATAGTTGAGTTGTTAGGAGGTATAGGGTTGACTATTAGTTTTCTTGTTTTTACGAATAACTTAAAGCTAGCAGCTGTCTGGGGTTTAATTCTATTAGTTCTTTTATTAGTTTCAATTATTGACTTAAGAAACCTACTAATTCCAGGCGAATTGGTTTTGGTTTTAATAGTTTTAGGAGTAGTTTCCATCTTCTGGCATCCTGAGTCATATCTAGGTTATTTTAGTTTAATGATTACAAAGTTTTCAAGTTACTGGCTAAATCACCTAGCTGGAAGTTTATTAACTTTGGTATTTTTTGGAGGGATGGTTTTTTTCTCTAGAGAAAAAATAATGGGCTGGGGAGATGTACAAATGGGACTTGCCGGAGGATTAATTTTAGGCTGGCCGGATATAATCTTAGCTTTAATGCTTTCCTTTTTAATTGGGGGAATGGCAGGTTTATTTTGTCTGTTAGCTAAAAAGAAACATAGAAAGGATTATCTAGCTTTTGGTCCATTTTTCAGCTTGGGGGTAGTTTTAACTGGACTATTTGGCTATCAAATACTGAGTTTTTACTTTAGCTCATTTGGATTCTAAATAACAAACATTTTAAGATTTATGTCAGAATTAAAGACAATACAGGACTTAAAACTTTACCATCGAATGTCTGGCTTTACCTTACTGGAAATGCTAGTGGTTATCTTTGTTATGGTAATTCTAACCGCAGTAGTTATAACTTTTAGCCGGATTGGAGAAAGAAGGGTATTACTTTTAAGAGAACAATCCAAGTTAATTGGAGCTATAAGTAGAGCTAAATCTATGGCTATGGGAATGTATGCTAAGGAAACTCTTCCTTGTGCATATGGAATTGAATTTATTCCCAAAGAAAATAGTTTTATTCTTTATCAGGATTTGGCTGATGATTGCAAAGATTCCGACTTTAGATATTCCGGCAGCTCAGAGTTAGTTAAAAAGTATCAATTAGACTTCAGAGTTAGATTTAAAAGCCTAACTTTAGACAGCGTGAATTTCATTCCTCCTGAGCCAAAAACTAAAATTGTTCCTGATCAAATTGAAGCAGTAGTTATTCTGGAAGATTTAGCCCATCAAGATACCGTTACCATTAAAATTAATCGAGCTGGTCAAATTACTCCAGAATAAAATATGAATGACGATTATAGAAAATCAGGCTATTTATTGATTGAAGCAGCAGTATCGTTAGCTATTTTATGTATTGCTTTTGGAGGTATATTTACTTTACTCTCTCATTCTTTATCTTTAAATAAAGTAATCTCAGCAAATTACATTGGTTCATTTTTAGCTGCTGAAGGAATAGAAATAGTGAAAAACATCATTGATACTAACTATATTAACTTCAGACCATGGAATGAAGGAATTTTTGATGGAACTTACCAGGTAGATTATAATAGCGAATCTTTAGAGCCTTTTACTGATAATTTTCTTAAGCATGATCCAAATACCCGAATTTATAGTTATGATTCCGGAGAAGAAACTATCTTTAAAAGAAAAATTGAAATTGAAAATATTAGCCCAGATGAAGTCAAAATAAACTCTAGAGTTTACTGGAACATTAAAGGAGGAAGATATGAAGTAAATTCTGAAAGTCATTTTTTCAATTGGAGACCATAAAAAATGAAAATTTCAATTTTTAAGTTTCAATTATTAAATAAAAGAGGATTCACTATGATAGAAATGATTGTGGCCTTAGGTTTATTTACAATTTTCTTTGCTATAGCTACTGGAGCATTTACCAGAGGATTGAGAACTCAAAGAAATATAGTTTCACTAATAGCAGCTAGTGACAATGCTTCTAAAATTTTAGAGCAGATGGTAAGAGAAATTAGAACCGGAACCAATTTTTCCTCTCCAGAAAAAGGGAGAATAGATTTTGTTAATCAATATGGAAATTCAGTAACTTATAGGTTACATTCACAAGCTATTGAAAGGAGTGAAGCTGGCGAAGATTTTTATCCAATTACTTCTTCCAATGTTCAAATTAAGTTTTTAGACTTTATCTTGAAAGGCTGTGAGACCGGAGATGGACTTCCTCCTAGAATTACTATTTTGTTAGAAGCTGTCCCAAATATTCCTCAAATAGAAGCTAAAATTAACCTTCAAGTTACTGTAAGTGCAAGAAATATTGACACTTAAAAATCGGGTTCTAGAAACTTCTTAACTAATTGAAATGCTTCAGATTGACTGGTTATCCAGTGAATTTGTTTGTCTCTTTTGAACCAGGTCATCTGACGCTTGCTATACTGATAAATTTTGTTAATTAGATTCTGTCTCATTTGTTGATAATCTATTTTTTTCTGCAAATATCTAGCTACCCATCGATATTCTAATCCTAGCTGCTCCATTTTCTTGTAACTTAGTCCTTGGCGGTGAAGATTTTTTACTTCTGATATTAATCCCTGGGCTAATCTTTTATCCAATCTAGCGATAATTCTTTTTTTCAATTCTTCTCGACTTCTTTTAATTCCGATTTTTAGTAATTGGTATGGAGATTTCTTTTTAATTTCAGAGATAGTTTTTCCACCCTTTATAATCTCAATTGCTCTAATCAGTCTTCTTTTATTTTTTTTGTCAATGGTTTCTGCCCTAAGAGGATCCAATTTTTTAAGTATTTGATACAATTTTTCAGCTGAGTATTTTTCCAACCTTTTTCTTAACTTTGCATTTGGGGCAACTTCAGGAAATTTTAAGTCATAAATTAAGGTATCAATATAAAAGCCAGTTCCACCACAGATTATTGGAATCTTACCATCAGCTAATATTTTATCTAAAGCCTTTTTAGCTAGTCTTTGGTAATCAACCACTGTAAATATCTTTTTTGGAGAACAAACATCTAGAAGATAATGCTTAACTAATTTTTGTTCAGCTTTGGTTACTTTGCCGGTACCAATATCTAATCCTTTATATACCTGTCTTGAATCTGCAGAAATTATCTGGCCATTGAATTTTAAAGCTATTTTTATGGCTAAGTCTGATTTTCCTGAAGCAGTAGGTCCCAAGATTACAATTACTTTTGGTTTATTTTTCCTAGCCTGACTCATTACTATAGGAACTATACAAATCTAATAATCTTATCAGGTAAATTCAATTCTTAGTTTTGATTTCTTTCAAAAATTGTTCTAGCTTCATTCTACCTAAGTCTCCTTTCTTTTCGCTTCTTATTGCAACTTGATTTTCCTTGATTTCCCGGTCACCAACTATCAGCATGTAAGGAATTTTCTGAATCTCAGCCTCTCTAATTCTTTTAGCCAATGTTTGCTTTTCTAGCCAGATTTCAGAGCGTAGGTTTAGTTGTTTTTGAATTTTTTTGGCATAATTTAGATGACGCTTAGCAATCGGAAGTATAACTACCTGAATAGGTGATAGCCATAGAGGTAAAGCTCCTCGATAATGCTCTAAAAGTATTCCAATAAATCGCTCAATGGATCCTAATAAGGCTCGATGAATCATAATTGGTTGTCTTTTTTTGCCAGATTCATCCATATAAACAATATTGAATCTTTCTGGTAAGTTAAAGTCTACCTGAATGGTAGTACATTGCCATTCTCGACCTAATGCATCTTTAATCTTTATGTCAATTTTTGGTCCATAAAATACTCCTCCTCCACGGTCAATTTTATAATCCAGGTTCAGTTTATTTAGTACATATTTCAAACTTTTAGTAGCTTTCTGCCATTTTTTAATGGTTCCAGCATATTTTTCAGGTCTGGTAGAAAGGTAAATGTTAAATTCTCTAAATCCAAAGGTTTTTAAGATTTTTAGGCCTTGCTTTAAAATTCTAGTTAGTTCATCAGATAGTTGTGCTGGAGTGCACCAGATATGAGCATCATCCTGAGTAAAACCTCTAACTCTGGTTAATCCATGAAGAACTCCAGTTCTTTCATATCGGTACACAGTACCTAATTCAGCATACCTTAAAGGCAAGTCTTTGTAGCTTCTAACCTTGTACTGATAAATCTTAACATGAAAAGGACAGTTCATTGGTTTAAGTAAGTACTTCTGGTTATCTACTTCTATTGGAGAATACATGTTTTCTCGGTAAAGTTCCCAGTGTCCTGAGGTTTTCCAGAGCTTTAGATTACCAATGTGAGGAGTTCTCACCCATTGATATCCAGTAGATTTAAGTTCTTTGTAAAGATATTCTTCAATAATGTGACGTAAGGTTTCTCCTTTTGGTAACCATAAAGGAAGCCCAGCTCCTACTTCTTCATCAAACATAAACAATTCCAAAGTTTGCCCTAAGGTTCGGTGATCTCTTAACTTGATTTCTTTTAGATTTTCTAAATACTTTTCTAGCTCCTCCTTGGTGGTAAATGCAACTCCATAGATTCTAGTTAGCATTGGATTTTTTTCATCTCCTTTCCAATAAGCACTAGCAATTCTAGTCAATTTAAATGCACTTTTATTGATTATTCCAGATTTTCTTACATGAGGTCCTTTACACAAATCAATAAAATCTTTACTTTGATAAACTGATACGTATTTCTGTTTTCTGCTCAATTCTTGTATTAACTCCAGCTTAAAAGGTTGATTTTCAAATATTTTTTTAGCCTGACTGATAGAAATCTCTTGCTTTATAAATGGAATGTTTTCATCTATTAATTCCTTCATTTTTGATTCAATCTTCTGTAGGTCTTTTTCGGCAATTTTAGTTTCAAATTTTATGTCGTAATAGAACCCGTTTTCTGTAGCTGGCCCAGTACCAAATTTAGCATTGGGGTAAAGTTCATAAACTGCGGTGGCTAGGATATGAGCTAGAGAGTGTCTGATAGTGGATAGTTTGTATCTGGACATTTTTATCTTAGTAATTTAACTTGGTCGCAAATAAAACTTATCTTTCCTAATCTTGAAGAAACTAGGCCTCTTGCCATTATTATTTTATTTTCCTTAAATAATTCAGGATAACTGGTTAAAACTTTTGGGAAAACTACTATCTCTACTTGTTCGGTTAAATCTTCTAGTTTTACGAATAACATTGGTTCACCAAGTTTGGTTATTTTCTTCTTAATCTTAGAAATTATCCCGATTATAGTTAATTTTTTGCCGATTTTTTCCTTTAATTTGCTAATTGGAGTTATATCTTTCTGGTTTACTTTAATTAAATGCAATGGGTGGCCAGTAAGATAAGCCCCTAAATATTCCTTTTCCCAGGAAAGTCTTAAACTCAAATTAGGCTTAGACGGTTTTAGTTTTAATGATAATTTTGAAGGCTGATAGCTAAATAAAGCTGGCTGGGTAGATATTTTGTTGGATGAGTTAAATTTAAGCAACTTGTCTAAGTTGTCAATTGCAGTCTCTCGGCTTGTTCCAAGGCTATCCAGTGCTCCAGACTTGATTAAGCTTTCCAGAGATTTTTTGTTTAGATTGTGCTTAATTCTAAATAGGAAATCAGCTAAGTTTTGAAATGGACCATTCTGGATCCTATTTTCAACAATTTCGCTTGCTAAACCTATTCCGACATTTTTTATAGCTATTAAACCAAATCTGATATTATTTTCCTCAGGACTAAATTTGGCCTGACTCAAATTTACATCTGGAGGTAAGACCTTTATATTAGATTCTTCAACTTGCTTGATTAGGTAAGCAACTCGGTCAATATCAAACAAAGAAGCATTAAATAAAGCTGCAGCAAATTCAACTGGAAAGTGAGCCTTAAGGTAAGCAGTTTGATAAGAAATTGTGGCATAACAAGCACTGTGGCTTTTGTTGAAGCCGTAGCCAGCAAATGGCTTTATCCACTCCCAGATTCGAAGTGCAGTGTTTCTTGGAATGTTGTTTTTTACCATTCCGTCAATTATTTTTTGGGAAAGTCTTTTAATTAAATCCTCTCTTTTCTTTCCTATAGCTTTTCTTAAAATATCAGCCTCAGCCAGAGAAAAATTAGCCAGCACCTGGACAATTTTCATCAACTGTTCTTGATAAATTGGCACTCCATAAGTTGCTTTTAAAATTGGTTCAAGCTTTGGATGAATGTATTCAATCTTTTCCTTTCCATTTTTTCTATTAATGTAGCTGGGAATTAAACCTGCCTTTAGTGGTCCCGGGCGATAGAGAGCTATCATGGCTATAATGTCTTCAAACCGATTTGGTTTTAGTTTCTTAAGGTAAGCAGTCATTCCTTCAGATTCAAGTTGAAATATTCCGGCAGTATTTCCACGTTTGAGTAAATCAAAAGTTTGCTTGTCATCCTCAGGAATATCTTCAATTCTTATATCTCGATTATAATGTTCTTTTATTAGTTTTAAAGTCTCTTCTATGATGGTTAAATTTCTTAATCCTAGAAAATCTATTTTTAGTAATCCCAGATCTTCAATTGAATGCATGTCAAATTGAGTAATAATGCAATACTTATCCTGAGGAGCAAATTGCAAAGGAACTAAATCAGTTAGTGGATACTTTGAAATCACTACTCCACAGGCATGAACTGAGGCATGCCTGACTACCCCTTCTAATTTTTTGGCTGAATCAATTAGATTTTTAACTTGTTGATTGCTCAGGTAAAGTTGATTTAATTCCGGTAAAGTATTTAATGCTTGGTTTAGTGAAAGATTGGGTGGAATTAACTTGGCTATTTTGTCGCAGAAGCTATAGCTATATCCCAAAGATCTACCAGTATCTCTTATTGCTGCTCTAGCTGCCATAGTATCAAAAGTGACAATTTGAGCTACTCTGTCTTTTCCATATTTTTGGCGAACATAATCTATTACTTCATCTCTTCTGGTATCAGCAAAGTCAATATCAATGTCTGGAAGCTGAACTCTTTGGGGATTAAGAAATCTTTCAAACAAAAGATCGTACTTTAGTGGGTTAATTTTTACTATTCCCAGAACATAGGCAACTAGACTTCCAGCTGCTGAACCTCGGCCTGGACCTACTACGATTTTTCGTTTTCTAGCCCAGTTGCAAACATCCTGAACAATTAAGAAGTAATCTGCAAAGTTAGTTTTTTTAATTACTGAAAGCTCATAGTTGATTCTGTTTCTAATTTCAGGAGTAACTTGAGAAAACTTTGAAGGTAATTTTTCTTTAACCAGTTCTTTCAAATAGCTAAATGAATCCTGTTCTTCAGAATCTTTGAATTTAGGTAATTGAACTTTTCCTAACTCAATTTCAACATTGCATTGCTCAGCAATTTTTACTGTATTGGAAATAGCTTCAGGAATATCTTTAAAAATTTGAAACATTTGTTGAGGAGAGCGCATTGAATAGTCACCTTCCATAACTAATTTTTCCGCATGATTAGTTTGAACATTTAAAAGTATCTGGTGATACTTAGCATCTTCGGGATAAAGATAATGAATATCCTGAGTAGCAACCAATGGAGTATTGGTTTGTTTAGCTAACTTGATTATTCTTTGATTTACTAGGTTTATTTTTTTTACTTCTGGATGAGCACTTAATTCTAGATAAAAATTTTCTTTCCCAAAGATTTTCTGGTATTCTGCTAATTTATTTTTAGCTTGTTCAAATTTGTTTTCTAATAGAAGCTGGGGAATTTCACCCGCTAGGCACCCAGACATTCCGATTAACCCTTCATGATACTGAGTCAGCAATTCCTTATCCATTCTTGGATGATAATAGAATCCTTCCAGGTAAGATTTTGTTACCAATTTTAATAAATTTTTCCAGCCAGTATTATTCTTACAAATTAGAGTCAAGTGATAATTTTTTGAATCAACTTTAGGTCTCTTAGTAAATCTGTCTTTTAAAGCTAGGTAAGCTTCTACTCCTAGAATTGGCTTTATACCTTTTAATTTAGCTTTTTTGTAAAATTCGATAGCTCCATAAAGATTTCCATGGTCAGTTAAGGCTAGAGCTTTCATTTCCAATTCCTTAGCCCGGTCTATTAACTCGTCAATCTTGGCTAGTCCGTCTAAAAGTGAATAATGACTGTGAGTATGAAGGTGAACAAATTCCATAGACTTAATAATTATAGTCTCAAGAAATTTCTAAAACAAGAGAAATAAGATTCTGGAAAAGTGATTTAATTTAACTTTAATTGACTTTTGAAGTTAGACTATATTATAATAAAGCAATACAAAATTTTAAAGTATGAGTTTTCAAGCATTTATTAAGCCTGCAAACAAGTAAGTTACCTTAGACTTATGCTGATATCTAAGCTGGGAATTGATTTAGGAACTACCAATACTTTAGTTTATGTTCCAGGAAAAGGAGTAGTAATTAATGAACCAACTGCGGTAGCCTTAGTTAAGCCAGAAAATAAAGTAATGGCGGTTGGTCGGGAAGCTAAGGAAATGGTTGGTAAAACTCCTTCTAATATTGTAATTTATAAGCCATTAAAAGAAGGAGTAATTGCCGAGTACTATATTACCAAGGCTATGCTTGCCTATTTTATTAATAAAGCTATTGGTCGATTCAATTTACTTAAGCCAGAGGTAGCAATATCAGTCTCTTGTGGAATTACTCCAGTAGAAAGGAGAGCTGTAGTGAAGGCAGCTAAAGAAGCCGGGGCTAGAGAAGTATACCTAGTAAAGGAGCCAATTTTAGCAGCTTTAGGGGCAGGAATTCCAATTAATTCTTCTGAAGGAAATATGATTGTTAATTTAGGTGGAGGAACTTCAGAAATAGCAGTAATTTCTCTGGGTGGAATTGTTTCTTATGCCAGTGAAAAAATTGGTGGCAATAAGCTTGATCAGGCTATTGCTAGCTACATTAAAAAAAGATTTAAGTTAGTTATTGGTGAAAGAACAGCCGAGAAAATTAAATTTGAAATAGGCGAAGCTCTGCCTCCCAAAAAAATTGTTGAACTTAAAATAAGAGGAAGAGATTTCAGAACCGGATTACCTAAAGATTTAGTTATTCAGAATGTTCATGTCCAGGAAGCCATTTCCTTTCATTTAAGTGAAATTGCTAGAAGTATTGAGAAAGTGTTTAATCAGACCCCCCCAGAGCTGGTAGCTGATATAATGGAAAAAGGAATAATAATTAGCGGAGGAACAGCAAAACTAAGGAAAATTGATAAATACTTTGAAAAAGTTTTGAAAGTACCAGCTTATGTAGCTGAAGATCCTTTATATTGTGTGGTTAAAGGGACTGCCCTTATTCTGGACCATCTTGATGTTTATAAAAGGGCATTACTATCAAAGTTCTAAAATATAGCAAATATTAGACTGAAAACTTATGCTATTTGGTCTGGAAGAAAAATACAAGCAGTTTGAAAAACTAATTAATGAGGGTAGACTATCTGGAAGTTATGTTTTTTTTGGAGAGAAAAGCGTAGGTAAGTTTAGTTTTGCGTTAGAATTGGTAAATTTTCTGGAAAAGGGAAATTATAGCCATTTTACCAACTTAATTGATGCTCGGATAATTCTTCCAGAGAGTAAAATTGGTATAGATAAAGTTAAGGAAATCAAAAGGTTTTTGAAGCTTAAACCTTTGAAATCGAAATATCGTTCGGTAGTTATTGACCAGGCTGATTTACTTACTTATCAAGCTAGCAATGCCTTATTAAAGATTGTTGAAGAGCCACCGGCTTATTCTGTAATTATTCTTATTGCCAGGAATCCTTTATTTCTTTTAGAAACCTTAAGTTCAAGGTTAACTAAGATTTATTTTCCAACTTTGCCTGAATGCCGGATAAAAAAAATCTTACTTGTCAAATATAACCTGACTGAAGATTTAGCTGAGAAACTGGCTAAAGATTCTTTTGGTCGACTAGGAAGAGCTATCCAGTTACTAAAGCAAAATAACCAAATTAAAGACCTTAATGAAAGGATTGAACGGATAATAATTAAATTGAGAAAAGAGAAAAAATATTCTAAAATTAAGATGCTTTTAAATAAACAGGTGGAGCTTTCTAAATATAATTTAAATCGAAAACTTCAACAAAGGGCATTAGAACTAATGGTAGCTGAAGACTAATATGCTAGAAGATTATAAAACTAAAACTAAACAAATTGTTGATAACTTTAGACAAAAACTAAATTTAATTAGAGGAAGTAGGATTGATTCAAGCTTAATTGGGGACATTAAAATAGAATATTATCAACAGCAAATTCCCTTAAAACAACTAGCTACTATTCGGATGCCTTCAGTCCAGGAATTTTCAATTGAAGTATGGGATAAAGATGCTATTCCAGAGATTACCAGAGCTTTATCCAAGCGCGGTTATTCTAACCGGGTTTCGGAGAAAACAATTTTTGTAAAGCTCCCTCCACTGTCTTCAGAAAGAAAACAGCAAATAATTAAGCAGGTTAAAAGTATTGCTGAACAAACTAGAATTTTAATTCGAGCTGAACGAGATAATTTTAATAAACAAATTGAACAAAAGTACCTAGATAAAGAACTTACCGAGGATCAAAAGTTTAGGTTAAAAGAACAAATTGACCAACACACTAAAGAGATTAATAATCAGATTCAACAAATTGTTCAATCTAAAATTGAAGAAATACAGAGATGATTTATTTATTAGCAGTAATTTTTCTTTCAATAATCGTTTTGGTTCATGAATTCGGACATTTTTGCTTAGCAAAATCTTTTAGGGTTAAGGTTGAAGAATTTGGACTTGGTTATCCTCCCTGCATTTTTTCTAAGAAGCTTGGAGGAACCAAATATAGCATCAATGCTATACCGTTTGGTGGGTTTAACAAAATATCTGAAACCGACCTGCTCAGACAGCCTCCTTTACATAAATCGGCTATTTTTCTTGGGGGAGTACTTTTTAATCTAATGTTAGGATTTTTGTTATTTGTTATGGTGTCCCTGATAGGAACTGACCCGGTTTTGTTAATCAACAAGGTTTTTCCCGGTTCACCAGCTGAACAAGCCGGTCTTCAAGTTCAGGACCAAATTATTAACTTAAGCTACGGGCAGCAGCGATTAGATTTTCCATTTACAGGTGAGCAAATGATTCAGTTCTTAAACCAACAGGCTGGAAAGAAAATAACTTTAAAAATAAGGCGAAATGGTAATATTTTAACCAAATCAATTGTTCCTAGAGTATCTCCTCCTTCTGGAGAAGGAAAGCTAGGTATTGGCTTTTTTGATGCTGGAATTCCCAAGCAATCTTTTTTGGGAAGTCTTGCTGTAGCTACTAGACGAACTTTCTGGGTTATAAGAGCTACTCTTCAGGGACTATACAAAATTATTACTCAATCTTTTGTAAAGCCCGAACTACTTCAGGATGTAGTTGGTCCGGTAGGAATGGTATTTTTTGCCTATAAAATTGGTCAGATTGGACTAATTTACCTTGTGCAGGTAATGGCTAGTATTTCAGTAGGTTTGGCAGTTTTCAATTTACTACCATTTCCTGCTCTGGATGGAATGTTTTTAGTTTATACTGCCATTGAAAAAATTAAGGGTCGTCCCTTATCTAAGAAAATTGTTTCAACAATTAATGCCTATGGATTTATCTTTTTGTTAATTTTAGCCATTTTACTTGTTTTCAAGGATATTAGAATGGTTTTATAATTAATAAAAGGGTTTTATTATGCTTCAGTCTAAGTTATTTTCAAAAACTTCTAAGCAATTTTATAAAGAAGAAAAATCAGCTAATGCTAGATTTTTAATTAAAGGTGGATTTGTTAGTAAATTAATGGCTGGAGTATATAGCTTTCTGCCTCTCGGGTTAAGGGTTAAAAAGAAGATAGAAAATATCATTCGAGAAGAACTAAATAAAATCGGAGCTCAGGAAATATTGATGCCTGCAGTTCAACCTCAAAAAATCTGGGAGCAAACTAATCGATTTAAGGATTTGAGTGAAATTATGTATCAGTTTGTCGATAGAGCAGGCAAGAAGTTAGTTTTAGGGCCAACTCATGAAGAAATAGTTACTGAATTAGCCAAGCCAATAATTCTTTCCTATCAGGACCTACCTATTTCAGTTTATCAGATTCAAACTAAGTTTCGGGATGAACCTAGAGCTAGGTCTGGATTAATAAGGGGGAGGGAATTTACAATGAAGGATTTATATAGTTTTCACCAGGATCAAGCAGACCTGGAAAAATACTACCAGAAATTGAAAAAAGTTTATCTGAGAATATTTAAAAGATGTGGGTTAACTGCAATAGTTACTGAAGCTTCCGGAGGTTATTTTTCTAAATATTCTCATGAATTTATGGTAGAAAGTCCTTCTGGAGAAGATACTATTTTCTGGTGTGAAAATTGCAAGTTTTCCCAGAATAAAGAAATAAGCAGTTTAAAAGAAGGACAAAAATGTCCTCGCTGCGGTAAAGGAACAATTAAAAAAACCAGAGCTATTGAAGTTGGAAATATTTTTAAATTAGGAACCAGGTTTTCAGAATCTCTAGACCTTAGGTTTAGAACCAAAACTGGGGAACTTAAGCCAGTAGTCATGGGCTGTTATGGAATAGGAATTGAAAGGACTTTAGCTACGGTAGTAGAAGTAAATCACGATTCAGCCGGAATTATCTGGCCTGAAGAAATCAGTCCTTATCAGTACCATCTGCTAATTTTATCCAATGATAAGGAGGTTGAAAAATTTGCAAAAAAAGTATATGCTAAGCTTAAGCAGAAAAGTGCTGAAGTATTATGTGATGATAGAAAGGTTTCAGCTGGAGAGAAGTTTGCCGATGCTGATCTAATTGGAATTCCAAATCGACTGGTAGTAAGTCCAAAAACTAAGGCGGTTAACAAAATAGAAATCAAAAAAAGAAATCAAACCAAAAAAAGATTAGTTAGCTTAAGACAGTTACTAAATAAAATATGAGTATTTTTAATGTGAATATTTTTAAGAAGGGTGTAGGAGTTGATTTAGGAACCTGTAACACTTTGATTTATCTGAGACGGAAAGGAATTGTCTTAAGAGAACCATCCATGGTTGCATTTAATAATGTAACTAATCGAATTACTGCAGTGGGAAAACCAGCTGATAAAATGTTTTGCCGAACCCCTCATCATATTACTGCTCTTTCTCCAATATCTAATGGAGTAATCTCAGATTTTGATATTGCCAAGGAGATGTTGAAAAGATTTTTTGCTAAATCTTGCCCCTGGTCTTTTAATACTCTAGTAGTTTCCACCATACCAATTGGTTTAACTGAAGTAGAAAGAAAATCTATAGAAGATCTTTATCAGAGCATTGGGGCATCTACAGTATTTTTTGTTTCCCAGCCAGTTGCCGCTGCTTTAGGTTCACATTTGAATATTGACCAGCCCCAGGCAATTTTGATTGTAGACATTGGAGGAGGGGTTACCAATATTGCCTTACTGTCTGCTGAAGGAGTGGTAATTTCAGAAAAATTGAAAGTTGCTGGAAATCAGTTTAATAGATACATTATCAATTTTATTCAAAAGGAAGCAGGATTGATTATTGGAGAGAAAACTGCCGAAAGAATTAAAATAGAAGTTGGTACAGCATTAGGAGAGTCGGAGAAATTAGATACCCTTGCTAGAGGTCGTGATGTTAATACCGGACTTCCTCGTGAAATTGTGGTCAAGAGTTCTCACATTCAGATAGCTTTAGAAGAACCCCTTAAAATTATTGTCGATAGTATAGCTGAATTAATTGAGAGAGCTCCAGTTGAGTTAGCCGGGGATATTTATAAAAATGGAATTTATATCTGCGGAGGGAGTAGTTTACTAAGAGGAATAGATAAGTTTTTGGCCAGACAACTCTCCATAAAAGTATCTCGAGTAGATGACCCAATTGGATGTTTATCTAGAGGGACCGGGGTAATCTTAGAAGATTTCAAAAAGTATCGAAAATTCCTGGAAGTTTTTCCAAAGAATCAGGTCAAGATATAATCAAATTCAAATCTTATATCTTTTATTAGTTTAAACCGTTACATGCAACGGACAAAACGGGAAATTAATCTGGAAGATATTTTAATTGATAAAAAACAATCTGAAGACTTACTTGAAGTTCAACTGAGTAGCAGGGTCTTTAAATTTTTTTTAATAATCTTTTGTTTAATTTGCATAACTATGATTCTTTATTTGATAATAATATTTTCCAATTATCCAACCTATCAAAAAATTGCTCTTCAGAATATAAATCAATCTTACACTGTCTTTGCTAAACGTGGAAAGATTTTAGACCGATTTGGAGTTATATTAGCTAGCAATCAGCCAGTTTATCGTCTTAATCTTCTACCAGATTCTTTACCCAAGGATCCAAAACTAAAACTAAAAATATTTCAAGAATTAGCTAGAAGTCTAAACCTAAATATTTCTGTAGTTGAACAGAAGTTTAATCAACTTAAAGACTCTGCTAGTAAAATTTGCCTGGTTGATAATTTGGATAAATCTATTGCTTTAGATTTAAGACAAAAAGATTTACCTGGAGTTCAAATCGAATTAGGATGGAATCGAAAATATTCTGATTCTCTAGTTCTTTCTCATGTTTTAGGATATTTAAGCTTAGCTGATCAAGATGAACTACAAAAAAATCCTAACCTAGACATAAATGATTTAGTAGGTAAAACTGGACTAGAAAAATATTATGATTCTTACCTGAGAGGAAGGAATGGGAGAAAGTTAGTATTTAGAGATGCTCAAGGAAAAGTTTTAGGTCAGAAAATAGTTAAAGCTCCAGTTTCAGGAAGAGATCTTCCTACCTTTATTGATCTAGAACTTCAAAAATATTTTTATTCTACTTTGAAACAAAGATTAGCTGAATTGAATTTAACCAGAGCAGTTGGAATTGCAGTTGATCCCAACTCCGGTGAAATTTTAGCTTTGGTTAGTTTACCTTCATTTGATTTAAATCAGGTTTCCAAGTTTTTAAAACAAAAAAATCAGCCTCTATTTAATCGAGCTGTATCCGGACTCTATTCCCCCGGTTCTACTATTAAGCCATTAATAGCCATAGCTGGATTGAATGAAAAAATAATTTCCTCTGAGGAATCAATTTATTGTTCCGGGAAATTGGTTCTAGAAAATCCCTATGGTGGCTTGCCAACAATTTTTAGAGATTGGAAAGCTCATCAAGAAACAAATTTGTATTCAGCTCTAGCTAAGTCCTGTAATGTTTATTTTTACCGGCTGGGTGGAGGGTATCGAGATTTTAAAGGATTAGGAGCAAAAAAATTAATTGAATATTTTAAAAAATTTAACCTGGATAAGCCAACTCAAATTGATATTCCCGGAGAAGTGAATGGAAACTTACCTGAAGTAAATTCCAAATGGACTTTAGGAAACACTTACAATATTTCCATTGGCCAGGGAGAGATTTCAATTACCCCATTAGAATTGATTAGCTACATTAGTGCTATTGCTAATAGAGGAAAAATTCTAAAGCTTAGAATTTCCAAGGCTCAGAATTTTGAAATATTATCTCAGCTGAATATTAATTCATTCATATTCAAGGAGATAGAGCGGGGAATGGTAGAATCAGTTAGTAAACCTTATGGAACTGCCAGAATGTTACAAGATTTACCATTCAAAGTTGCAGCAAAAACTGGAAGTGTAGAGGTAAGAAAAAAACAGCAGACCAATGCTATTTTTGTTGGTTATGCACCAGTAGACAATCCTCAAATAGTCATTTTAATTTTAATTGAAAACTCTAAAGAAGGAAGCTTAAATACCCTGCCAGTAGCTAAAAAGTTGTTTAACTGGTATTACCAACATCGTCTTAAAAAAGACTAATTTTTATGAAAACTTTATTGTTAATTGATATTAATTCTATAATTCATCGCTGTTTTCATGCTATACCTCTTTTAACTTCTCCAGCAGGACAGCCAGTTAATGCATTATACGGATTGTCCAGTACTTTACTTAAGATAATTCGGGAAGAGAAGCCCGATTTCATAGCCGCTGCTTTTGATAGACCTGAACCAACTTTTAGGGAAGAACTTTATCCTGAATACAAAATTCAAAGACCAAAGGTTCCTGGTGAGCTAGCAATTCAGATTAAAATGTCTCGCAAGCTGCTACAGAAATTTAAGATGAAATTTTTTGAAAAAAGCGGCTTTGAAGCCGATGACATCTTAGGTTCGTTAGCTAATCTTTTTTCCAAATATAAGGATTTAAAAATAGTCATTCTTACCGGAGACCTGGACGCTTTACAATTAGTAAGAGGAGAAAAAATTGTGGTTAGAACTCCACAAAAAGGATTAACTGAAATGAATACCTATGATAGGATTAAGGTTAAATCCAGGCTAGGTATATTTCCAGAACAAATTCCAGACTTCAAGGCTTTAGTAGGGGATGTTTCAGATAATCTGCCTGGAATTCCTGGAGTTGGACCAAAAACTGCTGCAATTTTACTCAATCAATTTGGTGATCTAGATGGAATTTATAAGAACTTTAATAAGCTGGATAATATAGTTTCTCCAAAAGTTTGTCAGAGTCTCAAGCAATTAAAATCTCAAGCTCTGCTGGTTAAAAAGCTGGCCTCTATCAGACAGGATTTAAAGTTTGATTTAAAGTTAGATCATTTAGCTTATCAAATTCCAAGGGCAGATTTAATCAATTATTTCAGGAAGCTGGGATTCAATCGTCTGATTTCTAGATTGGAAAAATTCCAGGGAAATCAATTGAATTTGGACACTTAGAAATGCTAGAATAAAATTAATGAGAGTTTTTTATCCAATAAAAAGATTTTTCAGAAGGATTAAATTTTATCTTTCTCTTCCAGAAATGAGAACTTTCTGGTTTTTAACACCAGCTTTAACTATTATTATAGTAATTAATTTTATCTTTCTTCCAGTTGTTCTAGCCTGGCTTGTCTTTGGAGTCAGTTTAATAGCTATCAGCTTAATTTTTGTTAATTCTCTAAGATTAGCTAAGTTAAATTGGGAAATGAAAATTGAGAGAAACCAGATTAGAAGTATTATTGCTGGACTTCAAGATGGTTTAATTGCTTATGATCCTGATTTCAAAGTAATAATATTTAATAAGGTTGCTGAGAAAATATTTAAAATTCCTGCCAAAAAGATTCTAGGCAAAACCCTAACCCCAGCTTTAAGTAAGCAACCTGAATACCAAATTCTAATTCAAACAGTTTTTCCTTCCCTGGCTCCAGCAGTGAAACCTGTTACTTCTCCAGATAGCTGGCCCAGTATTGTAGAAATTTCATTCAAAAGTCTGGAACTTAGAGTAGCTACTAGTAAAATTACCGACCCATCTGGAAGACTACTTGGATTTTTTAAAGTAATTAGAGACCAGACCAGAATAAAAAGATTAATCAAAGCTAAGGGGGAGTTTGTCACCATAGCAGCTCATCAACTCAGAACGCCACTTGGGGAAATTAAGTGGGGACTTGAAAGTTTAGTTGAAGCAGAAAATTTAACTGAAGACCAAAAAATTATGCTGGAGGAAGCTCTTAATATTGCTAATCATTTACTAAAAATAGTGGCTGACCTTTTGACTACCTCCAGAATAGAAGAAGGAAAGTTTGGTTATAAATTCAAGAAAGTTGATATAGTAAGGTTTGTTCAGGATATACTGATTTCAGCCAAGCCATTAGCCAAGGAATTTGAAGTCAAGCTATTTTTTGAAGCTCCAAAAGAACCAATCCCCTTGTTAAAAATTGATCCGGATAAGCTGGGATTGGCTTTATCAAATTTGATTGACAATGGAATCAGATATAATACTCCTGGGGGAAGATTAGTGGTTAGAATAAAAAAACTAAAACAAAAGCCGTTCATTCAACTTTCAGTAGAAGATACCGGGATAGGTATACCCAAACAGGATGTAGATAGATTGTTCACTAAATTCTTCAGGGCTTCCAATGTCAAAGAGATAAAAGGCTCTGGACTGGGACTTTATCTCACTAAAAACATCATTGAAAATCATGGTGGAGAAATCTGGGTTGAATCCATTCTGGGCAGAGGAACTACTTTTTACTTTACCTTACCAACTGAAGAATCCTTAATTCCAACTACCGAAATACCGGCTATCGAGATGTAATTATGAGATTGCCCAGAAAATTTTATACTCAACCTACTCTAACAGTAGCTAAACAAGTTTTGGGTAAGTATATTGTTAGAGTTTATCGTGGAAGAAAAATAGCTGGCAAGATAGTAGAAACTGAGGCTTATATTGGCCCAGAAGATAAGGCATCACATGCTTATCAGGGAAAACTTACTCCCAGAAATCAGGCTGAATACTTTATTGGAGGACATATTTATATTTATCTAATTTATGGAATGTACTGGCAATTGAATATTAGTACTTCTTTAAAGGGAAAGCCAGAATGTGTTCTGATAAGAGCATTAGAACCGGTAATAGTAAAAAACCATCAATTTATTACTCCTGATTTAAATAAACTAATAAAGATTAATAATAGGCTAGTAAAGATTAGCGAGTTAGCTAAGGGACCTGGAAAAGTCTGTCAGTACCTGAAACTAAATAAATCCTTCTATGGCGAGGACTTATGTACTAGTCAGAGGATTTGGTTAGAAGATAGAGGAGTTAAAGTAAGTCAAGGTGAAATTGTTTCAACCAGACGAATTGGAATTGATTATGCTGGACCCTACTGGTCTAAAAGGAAGTGGAGATTTTATTTGAAGAATAGTCCATGTGTAAGCAAAAGATAACTATGAAAGAGCTCTATTTGTACAAAAAATTGTCTAATAATCAAGCTCAATGTCTAAGATGTAGTCATTATTGCATTATTTCAGAAGGAGAAGTTGGTATTTGTGGGACAGTTAAAAATATTCAAGGAAGACTATATTCTTTAAATTATAAGAAACTTTGTGCCATAAATATTGATCCAATTGAAAAAAAGCCATTTTATCATTTTTTACCCGGAACAAATTCTTTATCTATTGCTTCAGCTGGCTGTAATTTTGCTTGTTATTCCTGTCAGAACTGGTATATTTCTCAGGGTCCTAAGTTATATAAAAAAATTGAGGGAGAAGAATATACGCCAGAAGAAATTGTAGAGATTGCACTGAAAAATAATTTACCCTCAATTTCTTATACTTATACTGAACCGACTATTTTTTTGGAATTTGCTTTAGAAACTATGAAGCTAGCAAAAAAAGCCAAACTAAAAAATACCTGGGTATCCAATGGATTCTGGTCAAGACAAACTTTTGATTTAATTTCTCCTTATCTTGATGCAGTAAATGTCGATTTGAAAAGTTTTGAAGATGATTTCTATCTTAAATATTGTGGTGGCAAATTAAAGCCGGTTTTAGATAATCTGATTAGAGTTAAGAAAGCAAAAATTCATTTAGAAGTAACCACTTTAGTTATTCCAAGCTTAAATGATAAGCCTAAGATTTTTAAAGACATTGCCAGATTTATCAAAAGTAATTTAGGTCCTGATACACCCTGGCATATAACCCAGTTTTGTGGAAGTATCTCCTGGAAATTAAAGCAATTACCTGATACCCCAATTGAAGTTTTGAAAGAAGCCTATCAAATTGGAAAAGAAATGGGGCTTAAATATGTGTACATTGGCAACATTCCAGGGCTAGAAGCTGAGAATACCTATTGTCCAAAATGTGGAGCTAAGATGATTAGTCGAGTAGGTTATACCATCCAACGGATTGATAAGAATGGAAAATGTTCTAAGTGTGGTACAGACTTAAACATTGTTGAATAAATTATTTTTTCTTATCCTTAATAGCTGCCTGTGCTGCTGCTAACTTAGCTATCGGGACTCGGTACGGAGAGCAGGAAACATAGCTTAAATTAAGCTGGTGACATAATTCAATTGAAGTTGGTTCACCACCATGTTCTCCACAAATTCCGATTTTTAAATCTGGTTTAGTCTTTCTTCCCTTTTCAACAGCAAGCTTCATCAATTGCCCAACTCCAGATCTATCTAAAATCATAAATGGATCATATTCGACAATTCTAGCATCAATATAAGCTGGTAAAAATTTTCCAATATCATCTCTTGAAAACCCATAGCTCATCTGGGTTAAGTCATTAGTTCCAAAGGAGAAGAAGTCAACTAATTCAGCAATTTTATCAGCTATCATACAAGCTCGTGGAGTTTCAATCATTGTCCCGATTTTATAATTAACTTTTTGCCGTTTCTCTTTTATTACTCTACTAACCTCTTGTTTAATAAGCTTAATTTGATTTTCCAGTTCATTTTTTATCGAAACCAATGGAACCATAATTTCCGGTTTTACCCGAACTCCTTTCTTTACAAGTTCAGCTGCAGCTTCAATTATTGCCCTGGTTTGCATTTTGGTTATTTCTGGATAAGAAATACCTAATCTACATCCTCGATGTCCTAACATTGGGTTAACTTCTTTTAAATCATTAATTTTTTGTTTTATTTCCCTGACCGATACTTTTAATTTTTTAGCTAGAGTTTTAATTTCTAATTCAGTTTTAGGGAGGAATTCATGAAGAGGCGGATCCAGTAATCTAATAGTTACTGGTAAATTCATCATTATTTTAAATATCTCTATGAAGTCTTTTTTTTGAAAAGGTAAAAGAGAATAAATTGCTTCTTTTCTAGCTGATTCAGTTTCGGCTAGGATCATTTGCTGCATCTTTATGATTCTGTCTTCTTTGAAAAACATATGTTCAGTTCTACACAATCCAATTCCTTCAGCGCCAAACTCTCTGGCTTTTTTTACATCTTCAGGCGTTTCGGCATTAGCTCTAACTCCAAGTTTTCTAATCTGATCAGCCCATTTGATTAATCTAGCAAAATTTGCAGTTAGCTTTGGATAAACCAGTTTTACTTTTCCTTCAATTACTCTTCCTTTAGTTCCGTCAATAGTAATAAAGTCCCCCGTCTTGAATTTTTTTCCTCCAATGGTACAAATTTGTTTTTTATAATCAATGACAAGGTCTGAACACCCAACTACACAAGGAGTTCCCATTCCTCTTGCTACAATTGCAGCATGAGAAGTCATTCCACCAATTGCAGTTAAAATTCCTTCAGATACACTCATTCCTTCAACATCTTCAGGTGAGGTTTCGTTTCTAACCAGAATTACTGATTTTCCGTCTTTTACCTGTCTGACTGCCTCTTCAGCATCAAACACGATTTGTCCTGTAGCAGCTCCTGGTGAAGCTGGTAGTCCAGTTCCCAAAACATTTATTTTTGCTTGAGAGTCAACTCTTTTATGTAAGAGTTCTTTAATTTTTTCCGGGCCAACTCTCATTAAAGCAGTTTGTTTATCAATTAGTTTTTCTTTTACCAAATCTACAGCAATTTTCACTGCTGCGGTACCAGTTCTCTTTCCAGTTCTGGTTTGAAGGATATACAGCTTTCCTTCCTGAATAGTAAACTCAATATCTTGAATATCCTTATAATGGTTTTCTAATTTTTTTCTAATGTCGCAAAGTTGCTTAAATACCTCCGGCATAGCTTCTTCCAGAGATGGATAAAGTTTTTTCCTTACTGCTTCACTAACTCCATTCTCTTTAGCCCATTTCCTTGAAAGTTTTTTGGTTAACTGGTTAGGAGTTCTAATCCCGGCTACAACGTCTTCTCCCTGAGCATTAATTAAGTACTCGCCGTAAAATTCATTTTCTCCAGTAGCTGGATTTCTGGTGAAAGCTACTCCGGTAGCTGAATTTCTTCCCATATTTCCAAAAACCATTGTCTGGACATTAACAGCAGTTCCAAGAAGACCAGTTATTTTGTTGATTTTCCTATACTTAACTGCTCTGGGATTGTTCCAGGATTTAAATACTGCTTCAATAGCTAAATATAGCTGTTGTCTAGGAGAATCTGGAAAGTCCTGTTTAGTCTCCTTTTTGTATACTTCCTTAAATTTTTTTACTAGCTCTTTTAAGTCTTCTACAGTTAATTCCAGGTCCTGTTTAATTTTTCTTCTTTTTTTGATCTTTTCTATCTCCTGTTCGAATTTAGAGTGTTCAATCCCAGTTACTACATTTCCAAACATCTGAATTAATCTTCGATAAGAATCCCAGGCAAATCTTTGATTACCTGTTTTTTGAGCCAATCCTTCAACTGACTTTTGATTTAGTCCCAGATTTAAAATAGTATCCATCATTCCAGGCATAGATATAGCTGCTCCACTTCTTACTGAAACTAATAGTGGATCGCATTTGTCACCAAATTTTTTTCTAACAACTTTTTCTAATTTTTTAAGATTTTTTTCTATTTCAAGTTTTAGTTTGGAGGGAATTTTTTTATATTTTAAATATATTGGACAAATTTCGGCTGAGATAGTAAATCCGGGTGGAACAGGAATTCCAATTTTAGCCATTTCAGCTAGATTAGCTCCTTTACCTCCAAGAATATCCTTTAACTTAGCATTTCCTTCAGGTTTATTCTTGGCAAAGAAGTAAACGTACTTAGCCATAATAATAAATTATAAAACTTAAAACTGAAATTGAAAAGGGGGTTAAAGGTGATATAATAAAAGAGGAGGTGTGCCGGAGTGGTCTAACGGGGCGGTCTCGAAAACCGCTTTTCGCTAGTGCGAAACGAAGGTTCGAATCCTTCCACCTCCGCTCGAATATTTTTTAGCAACAAATAAATAAAAAACGCGCCGGAAGGCGCGTTTATACATTATTTTTGTCTTGCTAAATATAACAAAAGATTTTCAAAGCTCTTATAATCTGTTTCCCTAACAGCTGAAGGGTTGGCAATAATAATTTTCTTTCTTTTTCTAGGGTTTAGAAGGTTGAACATAAACACCATTCCCAGATCGAATTTTGAACCGGAAGAAGAAGGATTATACCAGACATGAATTTCTTCTGCTTTCATAATTGCTCTAGCATTATCAGTACAAATCCGAATACCAATTGGATCATTTTGATCAGTGTCTCTTAACGGCCAGTAGACCTTATATCCTTTTGATTCTAGATTTTCAATATATTCTTTAATTGCTACTTTTTCTTCCTCTTTGATTTTTCTAACCGGGCAAATTAGAAAAACTCTAATTTCCTTTTTTCGACGATAAGGCCAGGGTACAATGGCTGTCAAAAAATAATCCAGACATACTAAGCTAACCACTATCGCCAGTAGTTTCACTAAAAAAACCATTTCCCCACCTCCCTTAGTTTTTGCTACCTTATAAATTTGTTAATTTTTAAATCTTTCTTCAGTTATACTAATTCTTTACAATTTGTCAAGGTTTTTATTGTAATTTAAGTTAAGCTAATTTATAATTAAACTTAATATATCTATGTCTAATCAATCACTGATTGAGGAATTAATTAATCATGGCTATCTTAAATCAGAAAGAATTATTAAAGCTTTCCAAACAGTTGATCGAAAAGAATTTGTTTTAAAAAAATATCAAAATCAGGCCTATTTAAATACTCCTTTGCCGATTGGCTACGGTCAAACTATTTCTCAACCATTGGTAGTAGCTTTCATGCTGGAATTACTTCAAGCACAGTCAGGCGATAAAGTTTTGGATATTGGAGCAGGTTCTGGCTGGGTAACTGCCCTTCTTGCTTACTTGGTTGGAGAAAAGGGAAGAGTAGTCGCAATTGAAAGAATTTTTGAGTTAGCAAGAATGGCTACCAATAATGTTTCTAAATTCAACTTCATAGAGAAGGGGATAGTTAAGATTGTTTATGGTGATGGTTCAAAAGGATACATCAGCGAATCTCCGTTTGATAAGATAATTTGCGGGGCAGACGCCAAGATTATTCCTGAAAGCTGGAAAAACCAGTTAAAAGTTGGAGGAAGATTAATTACTCCCTCAGGAGACAGTATTATAGTTCTAGATAAGGTTACCAAAAATAAATTTGAACAGAAGAGCTTCTGGGGATTTAGTTTTGTACCTCTAATTCAAGATTAGGAAGGTTGACATTTAATTTAAAATTGTTTATATTCTTTTTGACTATCCGCAGACAGCAGGTTCCTAAATTCCTGCCGAGGGTAGCTAATAAACATAAGTCTGCGGAAGCAGATTTTTTTATTTAATGAAATCTAAACAACAAAAAATTAAAGAATTAGAGGAATGTAAAAAGCTTTTGGAAAAAGCTAATAGCTTGATTTTATTTGGATTTTCCAAAATTCCAGCCATGGAGTTTATCAGGTTAAGAAAGGATATTAAAAAAGAGGCTACACTGAAAATTATAAAAAAAAGGTTACTAAAGATTGGTTTTAGAGAAAAAGATATTGAAATTGACCCAAGAGAAATTTATTCTGGTCAGCTAGGTATCATATTCGTACTAGGAGATATTGGGAAAGTAATCCTTAAAATGAAAGATTTATTGAATTTGGATCAATTTAAGTTGCTAGGAATTTATGATTTAATTGGAAAAGAAATGAAAGAAGAAGAAATAGTAGAAATTCTAGTAAAGTCACCCTCTCGGGAAAACTTGTTTGGCAGATTAATTGGATTAATTGGGAGCCCAATTTATAACTTAATTTCCAGCTTAAAAAATCCACTGGCAAATTTATTGTATATTTTGGAACAAAGGTCGAAGAAATAGGTAAATATGGCTGAGGAAAGTAAAGTTAAAAACTTAATTAAAGAAATTGAAGGATTAACTACTCTGGAGTTAGCTGAATTGGTTAAGGTATTACAGGATAAATTTGGAATAACTGCTCCGGCTGCAGTAGCACCATCAGTAGTGCCAGCAGAAAAACCAGCCGAAGAAAAGAGTATATTTAACATACTACTAAAAGAAGTTGGGCCTAAGAAAATTGAAGTAATTAAAGTAGTTAAAGAAATAACTAAAACTGGCTTAAAAGAGGCTAAGGATATGGTTGAAGCAGCCCCCAAGGTAATAAAAGAAGAAGTTAAAAAAGAGGAAGCTGAAGAAATAAAGAAAAAACTGGAACAAGCCGGAGCTAAAGTAGAACTACAGTAAAGATTATATTACTCAAAGTTCTCTGGTGGACGGTTAGCTCAGCGGTAGAGCACTGCACTCACATTGCAGGGGTCATAGGTTCAAATCCTATACCGTCCACATTTTCAAATTTCTAAGCTATGTCTGAGAAGGTTAGAGTTCATATTATTGTTTCCGGACAAGTTCAGGGAGTCTTTTTTCGTGATTATACTCAAAAGAAGGCTCAAAGTTTGGGAATAACCGGCTGGGTAAAAAATTTACCTGATGGAAAAGTAGAAATTGTTTTGGAAGGTGAAAAAGAAAGAATCAATCAAATGATTAACTGGATTAAAGTAGGTCCACCTTTAGCAAAAGTGACTAATTTAGAAATTGAATGGCAAAAATGTCAGGAAGAGTTTGATCATTTTGAAATCAAGTACTGAAACCTGTTTTTAATTTATTGCAATCTTATAACCTAATATAACTAAATTATTTTAAAGTTATCCACAGTTTTAGTTGACTTTTCCTGACCAGTGGTGTAATCTTATAACAAAGTGGGGAATTGTGGATAAATATGTGGATAAGTCTAAAAAATTGTGGATAACTTTATGTTTATTGGCGAATATCAATACAATATTGATAACAAGGGAAGAGTAGCTATTCCGGTCAAATTCAGAAAAATATTGGGTAAAAAGGCTGTAATTACCAGGGGCTTGGACTGTTGCTTGTTTTTATTTCCAGTAAAAGAATGGGAAACCCTGGCTCAAAAATTAGTTAAATTGCCTTTGGCTAAGGCAGATTCTCGAGCCTTTGTCAGACTGATGTTAGCCGGGGCAGTAGATATATCAATAGATTCGCAGGGAAGAATTTTAATTCCTGAATATCTCAGGAAATATGCTCGACTTAAGAAACAAGTAGTATTTGCAGGCTTGTATAACCGAATAGAGTTATGGGACCAGCATATCTGGGAGCAATACAAGAGTAAGACTGAGTCAGCTTCAAAGGAAATTGCTGAAAAACTGGGAGAATTAGGGATATAATCCTAATTTTTGATGTATCATATTCCAGTTCTTTTAAAAAAGGTTGTGGAAATATTGGATTTGAAACCTGGAGATTTTTTTATTGATGGAACTCTTGGAAGTGGAGGACATTCAGAAGTAATCCTGAAAAAAATGAATGCCGGAAAGTTTTTAGGAGTTGATTTAGATTTGGAATCTTTAAATCTGGCTAAGAAGCGATTAACTCAAGTATTAAAGGATAAGCAAATAAAATTGGTTTTCAGAAATGGAAATTTTGCTGACCTAACTACAATTCTTAAGCAAGAAAAACTAGGAAAGGCTGATGGATTGCTTTTAGATCTGGGATTCTCATCAATTCAGCTTCAAAGCGGAAAAGGATTTTCTTTCTCAGGTAAATCTGAACCACTGCTGATGATTTATTCTCCTGAATATACTCCAGTAAAGGAACTGCTCAAGAAGATGAATCAAAAGGAGCTAGCCTGGGTTTTAAAAATCTACGGAGAAGAAAGGTATGCCAAAAGAATAGCTAAAGCTATAAAAGAGAGAGAAAGAATAAAACCAATTGAGACCAATTTAGAACTAGCAGAAGTTGTAAAATTGGCAGTACCTTTAAGTTATCGAAGAAGAAGAATTCATCCAGCTACAAAAACATTTTTAGCCTTAAGAATCTTTGCAAATAGGGAACTAGAGAATCTTGAGAAAGTACTTAATAACTTGCCAGAAATTTTAAAACCGAATGGAAGAGTAGTGGTGATTTCTTTTAATTCTTTAGAAGATAGGATAGTAAAGAATAAATTTAGACAATTAGCTAAAGAGGAAAAGGTAAAGATTATTACCAAAAAGCCAGTAGTTCCTGATCCAGAAGAAATCAAATTCAATCCTCGAAGTCGCTCAGCTAAACTAAGAGCAGCCATAGTAAGTTAAAAATTTAAAAATCAAAATTACAATTTACAATTTTCAATTTCTAATTTTCAATCAATTATCAATAAACCAATTTTCAAACAAATGCAATTTAGAAGGAAGAAATTATCGAGGTTCAACCTCGATAATGGGACTCGGTAATTGAAAATTGAAAATTCAATGAAAATTGAAAATTGATTAATAGCATTTTTCATTTTGATATTTACATTTTAAATTTTTTATTATGACTATTATTAAATCATCACCAAAAAAGTATAACTGGTTGATTTTCCTGGGTATACTTTTACTTCTTGGTGAATTGTACATTTACCAATACAATCAGCTGGTTTCTCTCCATTATCAGATTAAAAATCTAGAAAATGAGCTGGCTAGTTTAAAAAGCATTAATTTGGGCCTTCAGAAAGAGCTATATCAGGTAACCAGTCCCTCTAACTTGGAAAAAATAGCCAAACAGCAAGGCTTGATTCTAGAATCAAGTCCAAAGTATCTTTCAGCTTCCAACTTATGAAGTCTAAAATAATATTCCTGGCAATATTGTTTTGGCTTGGTTATTCTTTTTTGGTTTTCCGTCTTTATGATCTTCAGGTTGGAAAAACTAATTTAGTTAAAGCTGAGCAAGATTCTTACGTTTCAATTAAGAATTCTAGAGGAATATTTTTTTTCACTGACCGCCATAATAATAGCTTTCCTGTAGCTCTAAATCGAACTGGTGATTTTAGAAATCCCAGGTATTGTCCATTAAAAAACTTAGCTTCTCAACTTATTGGTTATGTTGGCTATACAAAAGAGAATAAGTTTCCAACTGGCTTATACGGTTTGGAAAGATATTATAATCAACAATTGGAACAAGGAGAGGACCAGTATTTAACTATCGACATAAACATTCAGAATCAAGCTGAAAGTATTTTAGAACAGCTGATTAAAAGAACTAATGCCCAAGCCGGGACCATTATTGTTCAAAATCCAAATAGTGGAGAAATCTTAGCATTAGCCAGTAAGCCAGATTTTAATCCAAATCAATACAATAAAGCCAATCCAAGTCTATTTGTAAACCAGGCTATATGTAAAAGATATGAACCTGGTTCAGTAATAAAGCCATTCACAATAGCTGCTGGCCTGGATTCAGGCTCATTCACTCCAGATTACACTCTATTTGATC
>Ga0190361_1000101_pt1 | contig 33971 bp, 35 predicted proteins | sample 48721845_MG_FD_161273 | JGI IMG/M metagenome (GOLD analysis project Ga0190361, IMG submission 161273) | Hydrothermal vent microbial mat bacterial communities from Southern Trench, Guaymas Basin, Mexico - 4872-18-4-5_MG | ecosystem: Environmental > Aquatic > Marine > Hydrothermal vents >... | reverse complement strand
TATCTTTATGTTGGTCTCTTCACCTTTAATCGTTCTTTTTAATTCATTTATGATCGATGCTATATAGTCCATCTTATTAATGTTAAGACTTAAGAAAGAAGTTTTCAACTTTACTTGATTTTTCTTAAGTTATGCTTTATTGTAAAATGTAATAAAAGAAATTACAAAAGGAGTAAAATGAAAATATCAACAAGGGTAAGATACGGTTTAAGGATGATGATAGAGCTCGCCATGAGCGCCAGTAAAGATTACATTCCATTGAGTAAAATAGCAGAGAATCAGAACATTTCACCTAAATATTTAAAACAGATATCCTTAGTTCTTGAAAATTACGGATTGGTAAAAAGTATGAGAGGAATTGGAGGAGGGTACAAACTCTCCCGTCCTCCTGAAGAGATTACTGCCCATGAAATTGTAGAAGCTTTAATGGGTAAGATAGAAGTTGTAGATTGTGTTTCGGCTCCAGAGTTGTGTGAATTATCGAAAAAATGTGCTGCAAGAGAAGTATGGGTGGAAATTAGTGAGGCAGTTTCCCGACTTTTGAAAGAAAAAACATTGAAAGAACTTGCAGATAGGCAAAAAGAACTCCTTAAAGAGGTGAAGTAAATTTTGACGTGTAATTATCCCCCCGAAGCTCTGAAAAATAAAATTTTTGAGGAAATATCGAATATTAGAGACCCTGAAAGTGGGCAAACCCTACGAGAAAAAAAACTCATAGATTATATTCACATTAATGATGAAAATGTAGCTGTAGTTTTCGGTCCTCCCAATAAATTTTCCTTGAAATCAACCTGTGTCTACATAGGTAAAAAAATAAAACAAATCATCATCAAAGTGTGTCCTGGGAAAAAAATCAAGGTAACAATTCGTCATCATAAATACGAAGACGAAATTAACAATATAATCTCTAAGTCATAAGTTCTTTTATCTTCTCTGCTATTTTTTCAGGAGAAAGTCCAAGGATGTTAAACAGATCAGAGTGTTTCCCCGATGGAGAATAATTTTTAAGCCCAAATTTATGCACAATTTTTTGTATTCCTCTGGAAGCAAAATAGTTTGAGACAATAACCCCAAGACCAGAATATACATTGTGATCTTCATATACAAACACGTGTTTGCCAGGCAAGTTTGCAAGAATTTCTTCTTCCAGTTCAAAAGGACTCGAAATATTAATTAATTTCAAGTTAATATCGCTATCTTTTAATATTTCATGTACTCTTATCCCTTTGTGTGCTGTAGAACCGTATACTATCAGTGTTCCATCATTTCCTTCCCGTAGCACATCAATTTTCCCGTATGTAAAACTGTAGTTCTCATCAAAGTAAGGGCTCCCATCCTCTTTTGTAATTATAGGCCAGGATGACCGTCCCAATCCGAGTACATAATTACCAAAATGTGAGATTATATACCTTGTTACCTTATCTGCCTGATTTGCATCAGCAGGGATAATTAGCTTGAATCCATATAAATTTCTTATTACTCCGATATAGTCAACACAATGGTGGGTTTTACCATCCTCTCCTACATCTATGCCAAGGTGAGTTACCACGAGTTTTAAATTTGTATGATTTATATCGTTTAAGCGATGCTGATTGTATGTTTCGTCTATTCCGAATACTCCAAAGTCTGCAAAGATACTTATTATCCCTTGGCTTGACAGTGCACCAGCTACTGTGGCAGCATTGTGCTCTTGAACACCTGTTTCGAAAAATCTTTTGGGACAGATAGCAGCAAAGCCATCGACTTTTACAGAACCTGCAAGATCACAGTCTAAAACTGCTATCGGGGTGCTTTCTTTATTTTTACAGTTTAAAATTGCGATGTCCTTAAGAGCATTGCCAAAGGCATTTCTTGTGGCAATTTTTTTATCAGATCCATAAACAATTGGATTCCCAGATTCAATTTTTATTTCATAATAGAATTTTCGCTGAAATTCTGGAAACTTTTTACTTTCACGGATTTTTTTATATTTATCCAGATCATCAGATACCCCCAACTCTTTGATCGCCAGTTTATATTGCTCTTCGGTTAATGGTTTCCCATGATATTTTTCATCACCTTCCATAAAGGTGACTCCTTTACCCATAACAGTATGAGCAATTATCGCCACAGGTGCTTCCTCAATTTTATGCGATTCTACGATTGCTTCATACAGCTCTCGATAATTGTGACCATCTACCTCCAGCACATACCAACCATCTGAAATATAGTTTTCTATGATATTTACAGGCATTACTTCATATGTTTTACCGGATATCTGGCGTCGATTATAATCAATTATTACGGTTATATCGTTTAGATTGAATTTTCTGGCAAATCTCCTGGCTTCTGCAACCTGTCCCTTTGCCTGTTCCGCATCACTCATTAAGACATATACATGAAAGTTTTTGTTTAATATTTTTGAAGCGAGTGCAAATCCACATCCTGCAGAGAGACCTTGGCCAAGATTTCCCGTTGTCCACTCGACTCCTGGAACTTCCCTTTCAATATGTCCCTCGAAAGGAGAGCCTGCAAGTCTAAAGTATGCGATGGCATCATCTATGTCAAAAAAGCCGAGTCTTCCAAGTACTGCATAGACACCCGGAGAAGTGTGACCATGAGAAACAATTATGCGGTCCCTGTCTTCCCAATCCGGATTTTTAGGATCTATATTTGCATATGAATATACCACAAGGTAAATATCGGCAGAAGACATTGAACCTGCTGGGTGTCCCGAATTGGCAAGTGTGGTCATTTTAAGGATGTCCCCCCTGACAATCCTTCCAAGTTCTTCTAATTTAGCAATTTCTTGAGGTGTCAGAGTTTCTTTTTTAAAACCTCTCATCTTTACCTCCCTTATAAGATTTTAATTTTAAGTGTAAAGATGTTTATATTCAAAATGAAGTTCAATAGTAACCAATATAAAGAAAACGCGCGGATTTTACCTTTTGACATCATCTTTAGATTGCTTTAATCTATATCAATGATGAGTCTACTGCTTTTTATGTTGTTGACTTTCCCCGTAACAATTAATGGATACTTTGAGGGAGAGTATGTCTCACAGAAGAGTAGACTACCTGTGGCATGGGATATGTGGAATCCTAAAAACTACTTTGAGATGAAGATCTCTGCCAAGCCGTTTCCCGGTATTGATGCTTACACCTCCATAGCGGCTTTATCCAACGGAAATGGAACAAGATTGTACCTGAATCAGGGACATATTACATTCCACAAAAGTAATTTTGAAATCACATACTTCTCCCGGGAAGATAGATATTGGATTTCTAGCCCACTCTTGTTTCTGGTACAGACAGATAGAGTGAAAGATGATAGCTGGGGACCCAAGGGTGAAGGTTTTAGATATGACTTCTGGGACATTTTTAAATTCAGAGGGGCAATCATAGGATCGAAATTTAAAACTTGGGACGGTGAGGCCTATCTTGCCTATTTAGAAAGGCCAATTACCAGGTTCTTTCAGCTTGGAACTATTTATCTGAAAAAAGATTGGAGGGGAGGTGACCCTCCTACTTTTAATTCTGTTTATTCTCTGAATGGCAAACTACATGTTAAAGGACCTCTAAATTTACGATTTGAAGTTGCGAAAAGCATTCATCCTGCCCAAATTACCCAAAAGAAGAGTGATGATTATGCTTACGAAATAGAGTTAAGAAGCGTGAGGATTAAAAATATACTTATAGCAGGAAATCTTTTTAATTACGGCTTGGATTTTATTGATGAATTCTCCAACAAATTTAACAAGGATTTTGACAGGGAATTTGACAGAAAAGGAGTTTATGGTGAAATAATATATTTAGTGCCTGGGAAAGCCATAAATTTGGTCTATAAGACAAGATGGTATAAATCTAGATATGATGAATCCAAAATTCCGCCTGTAAAAGAAACCTACTATTCCAGATGGTGGAATTATGGTGAAATCTACATGGAATATTATGGTGGAGTGAACTCCAGGTTTTTTGTAGAATCCACTATTGATACACAGGAAACTTGGAATCATCTTTATTTTGAAGTTGGTGGAGAAAATAATGTGATGAAATTAAGACTTCAGTATAAAATTATGGATATAGGAATCAATAGAAAGGGAAGAAGTGTGTTTTATTCAATTGGTGAAAGACACTTAGTGGGGGTGGAGTTAAGAGTTAATATCACAGATTATCTGCACTTCTATGGTAGAAGTGCCATTGGGATGGGAACTGGTAGAGATTGGGAAAGCCTTTTTCTTCAGCTTGCATATCGTCGGTTTCAAAACACTGAAATATTACTAGAATATGGCGAGCCGTCACACACAGATGGTGATATAGTAAATGATTGGGATATAGCTTATAACCCTTATCAAAGGGTTGAAGACAGAGTTAAACTTTTAGTAAAATTCTGGTTTTGAAAAGGAGTAAATTATGATCAAGGTTATAATAGGTTTAATTCTGGTGAGTGGGGTGAAAACAACCCCGAGAGGGGTTAAATTTGAATATTACAACCCCGATGCAAAGCAAGTGTACTTGGCTGGAGAATTTAATGAGTGGTCCACCACATCTCTTCCCATGCGTAAAGAAAAGGATGGTACTTGGTGGATCGTAATAAAACTTTCTCCTGGTAAATATGAATATAAATTTGTGGTAGATGGCCAGTGGGTTGCAGATCCGGATAACCCTGTTACAGTGGGAGCCTACGGGAATTCTCTTGTAAGAATCGGAGAGAATTTTGAAGTTTTACCTCCTCAATTGCAGACCAATACTCCTATGAGTTCAATAGTATATTTCCACGGCAATGGTAAAGCATTTTTAATTTTTGAGAAAGACAGTGTGGATTCAAGATATAGGCTGGTGGATGATCAGGAAGATTTCAAACTGGATGTTGAGACTAACATCGAAGATAAAATTGTTTTATGGACCAGGTTGCGGTATAATACCGTTCTCTATAAGGAAGAATCGCATCTCATTCCTGTTAAATTTGAGAGAGGTAGATTTAAAGTAAGCTCTGGCAATCTGGGATTTGTGGCTTTTTACAATATCTGGGATTATCAATCCGATGATCCCTTTATTCTAATAGGGAAAGAAGGAGAATTTCATGAAAAGTTTGGAGAGGATGAACAGGGACTCCGGCTGTATCTAAACAGATTTCTCTTTTTGGATAGAACAGATTTTCTATATTCCAACAAAATTTCCTCTGATCGAGATTTGATGTTCAGTAGAACAAGAAAGGCCTTGGGTCCTATTGACTTGGGTTTTTCATATAGAATGATGCAGGGGCTTAATCGTACCTATAAAGTTGCTTCTCCTGATAGTTTGATGAAGAATGATAGCCTGATTTACTTCAATACTTATGAAAATGATGATTTTTTAGCTTTTGATTTATCTTTTGGATCTTCCAGGAGATTTTACACATCCTTCGGCTTGGGTAAAAGGACATTGAAAGCAGGTGAATACTATGAAGGAGATAGCCCCTTGCCGACTTCACGTTCTTGGGAAAAATCAAGAATAACGCTTTTCAAAACCGGGATTGAGATGATAAATAAAAATCTACAATGGGGGTTTTCAGTCCAGTATGATCGCCATTATTACACAGACCTTTTCATTAAATCAGATGACAGAGATTTTCGTTATATAAGAACATCGATTTATTTGAATCTGGGAAATAATGTTGGACTGAATGTAAGATACATAAAATTCAATGCAGATAGTCTACTACCCTGGAATTTTCTATTTGAAGATTACGAAAACACAAGATTGGAATATTTTGAATTTCCCTTAATAGGATACGATCAGTATATTGTGTTTGCTCCGTGGGTAAGATTCAAATTATGGAGATTGGGTATTAAATATCATGGAAAACTCGCTAGATATGCTTTAAATGAGAACCCTACTTCTTTCGAGAATTTAATCCAATTGAATACTCAAATTAAGAAGTTTAATCTTCTTTATGATCTGAGGATTTACAAATTAAAGAGTAGTTTTCTGAAAGTGGATAAGACCTGGTTTGATCATTATATGGAAGTATCCTATCCTGTTGCTAAAAAAGCTTACATTTCTATTGGTTATGGTCTGAAGCCATATGATCTTGATGATAGATACATAGCTCGCAGGGCATATCTTATAGATAGAGGTGTGGATAATTCATTGCTGGTCAACAATTTTAGAGGTTATGGAGGCTTTCTCGAACAGGCAGAAGACGCATTGGAGGCGTATAAAGGAGTACAATTATGGTTCGAAATATCATTTTAACAATGATATTCTTAATTACAGGTTGTGTTGTATTGAGGCAGGTTAAACCCAGACTGCCTGCCCCTTATAAGACACCCCATGGCGTGATATTTCAGTTTTATGCACCCTCTGCGAAATATGTTAATGTTGCAGGGGATTTTAACAGATGGTGTGGTACTCAAGATGGTCCATTCAATCCCAATCTGGGGAAGATGTACGACGATGGAACCCATGGAGATAGAAAAGCTGGAGACGGTATATGGACTACAGTTATTCCATTAAACCCCGGGGTGTATCAATACAAGTATGTGGTAAATGGTACGACCTGGTATCTTGACCCCTCCAACCCCGAGACACGGCAATCAGGGGCATTTACAAACTCTCTACTGAGAGTGGAATAAATGAAAAAATGGTTTAAGATAACATGCGGAGGCATTTTCCTTTTTCAGATTTGCCTTCTTATATGGGTACTAATAAATTACAGGGGTGGAATTCTAAGTGCAGTTAATGTTACCTTTCTTCGTATTGCTATGTTATTAGGAAGTGCAATAATGGTGATACTTACGAGGTATTTCCTAAAACTTATTGATTATATAATTTTAAGAGGAGGGAAAACCCTCATTACAATTCTTCAAATTATTTACATATTGCCGGCCTTTATAATACCCTTGGGTGGATTTTATTTGGCTAAGTTCACCGGGTCATATAAAGAATATTTACTCTTTTTTGTAATAGGATTATATCACTTGGTAAGATATTACAAACCTGTAGAAAGATTGGGAGGTTTAACATCATGAAGAAAGAGTGGCTTTTAATTTTATCGATAACCTTAATTCTTTCCTGTGCTAAAGAGGAGGGAAATCCTATTGTAACTCCTCCAGGCCAGTCTTACAGAACACAGTATGCAAGCATGCAACTTGTCGGTGATTTTCAGGGATGGAATCTTAATGATTTTGAGCACACCAAAATGACGCTTGTGTCAGATTGGCAATGGGAAAGAACAGTATATTTTTCAGCACCTCAGGATAGTATCAGGTTTAAATTTGTTGCCAACAGGGATTGGAATGTCTCCTTTGGAACAGAAGCTCCAGATACCGGACTTTCAGGTTATGCCGAGCTTCTACAGGGAGGATTTGGTAATCATATTACAGCTGGCCCTTTAACTAAGGCTGGATACTGGAAATTTGAGTTTAACGAAAAAACCCTTTTTTACAAGATTTCCTTTGTGGAAGCACCGCAGGGTAAGATTTCAGGAAGGATATATTTCGCAGATGACTCTATTCCTCCCTATCCAGAGGCAACTGTAACCTACTTTATAGAAGGAGACTCTGTAGCCCTTGGTAGTGTGAATTCGGATACCTTAACAGGAGATTATATTATCGAACATCTGGATGATGGTGTGTATAAACTCATTTTCTCCGCATTTGGATATACTCAAGATACAGTAACGGGAATTTCTATATCAGGTGGAAATAGTGTGACTGGTGTGGATGTTACTCTTGAACCTGTGACTGTGGTATATGCCACTCCAGATCCACCCTTCATTACAGTACAAGTAGACGGGGATACTGCAGATTGGACTCAACCCGCTATTAGAGATAGCATAGGAGATAGTGACTGGGGTAGCGGAGGAGATATTGGAAATCTTTACGTAGGACACGATTCAGAAAATCTTTATATCGCTTGTAATTACAGCGCTAGCAATAATGCTTTTATAATTTTCATTCATGCAGGAACACCGGACACTCTTGATGGGACAAGAAATGCAAATACTCTGGATTGGTTCCCCAGGAATTTTCAGTTTAAATCTGGAGAAGAAGCGGAGTTTATAGTCGCCAACTGGGTGGGGGATGGCTTTCCACCTGCACTCAGACATATCTTGGATAGCACAACAACTGAGGAAATTGATACCTCCTACTATGAATTTGTTAATACAGTCCCAGAAAATGGAGGAGAGGGGATAATTGAGATTAAAATACCTTATACAGTACTTTACGGTATGGGATCAGGAGTGGTGCCTCCCTATGCTAGTGTAAAAGTGGTTGCCCTTATTGCTGGAGGAGACCACTGGAATGGCCCTGAAAGTGTACCCGAGAATCCTGGTATGGATGGTTCCGGTAATCCGACGCTCATTGAAATCTGGTATGAAGAAATAATAGATACAGACGGGCAGTAATGAATCTGTTTCTAAAAAAGTTTGTTTGTTTTCAGTTCACTGAGAATTATCGGTTTTATTTTTGAAAGTTGGGCAATTCTAGCCTCGGGCAGTGAGGCAGGATTATAATGTCCTGTGAAACAGGCATAGCAGAAGTTATCTTTATCATCTCCCACAGCATAATGTAGTTCTTCAATAGATAGATACCTTACAGAATCAGCTTCAATTTCGTGAGTAATTTCTCCCAATGTTCGAGAAGAAGCCATTAGTTCTTCTCTAGTGGGTATGTCAATGCCGAAAAAACAGGGAGAGGTTATAGGGGGAGAAGCAAGTCTAAAATGCACTTCCATAGCTCCATTTTCTCTGAGGAGTCTTATTATTTCTCTGGAAGTTGTACCTCTAACAAGTGAATCATCAATTAAAGCTATTTTTTTACCCTGCAGTACTTCTTTTATAGGGAATAATTTCATCTTAACTTTATTTTGCCTCTCTTGAGGTTCGATAAAGCTCCTTCCAACATAATGACTTCTAATCAGTCCAAACTCAAGAGGTTTACCTAACTCTTGAGCATATCCCAAAGCTGCAGGAATTCCTGAATCAGGAACTGGAACTACTATATCTATGTCACGGTCTTCTCTTTTTGCCAGCAACTTACCTGTGAGTTTTCTAAAGAAATAAACGTTATGACCAAAAGTTACAGAATCCGGACGCGAAAAGTATATAAGCTCAAAAATGCACTGCTCTTTCTTGGATGCACGTGTAACCTGTTGGGAACTTATGAAGCCATTTTTGATTATAACTAGTTCACCTGGCTTAATTTCTTTCCATGTTTGTATTCCAATTTGTAGCAATGAAACTGTTTCGGAAGCAATGGCTATGTAATTATCATTTTCACCAATGACAAGAGGCCTGAACCCGAGGGGATCGCGATATGCGAGAATAACATCATCTTCCTGAATCAATACTGAATAAGCTCCCTGGAGCTTCTCTGTGATACGGGCAAAACGTTCTACATAGGGATGGTCGAAGTATTGAGTAAAAAGTGTAAGGATCAGTTCCGAGTCACTGGTTGAAAAGAAAGGGGTCCCTTCGTCTTCCATTTCTTTTTTAACTTCATGGAAGTTGGATATAGTTCCATTATGTGCTACTGCAACATGTCGTTTTCGGAATGTAGCAGTTAAAGGTTGGATATTATATATATTCTTACTTTCCCCTTCGGTTGAATAGCGGGTGTGAGCGATGCCAATATAGCCATGTAAAGATTCCACGATTTCTTTCTTAAATACTTCATTTATAAGACCGAAATTTTTATAAGACGAAAATCCTGCATTGCCCCATAAGCTAATTCCAGCACCCTCCTGACCTCTATGTTGCAACGCAAATAGTGCTTTGATAAGGTCATGTACTATATTCTTTTTTTTCTTAGAATATATCCCTACAATTCCACAATGTTCTCTCATTCCTGCATGGTCCTTTCGATGATATGATTGTAAGTGTATTTAAGCTCTTTTAGAGGAATTTCTATCTCTGTTTTTCCTGAGATAATGATGGAGTCTCTGTTTGTTACATTTCCGATTTCAAGATAAGGAATTTTATTGTCTTTTAAAATCTTCAGCACATTTTGTCGGAAGTGATCATTATAGGTTATCAGAAATCTCGATTGCCATTCTCCAAAAAGATATTTTTCCGATAGATCGGGTAGATCTAAAAATGCCCCAAGCCCAGCACTTCCCATAAGGCTCTCAACTACAGAAACTAACAATCCCCCTTCTGCCACATCATGTACACTATTAAGAAACTTTTTCCTGATAAGGATCAATATCGTGTTTTGGAGATGCTTTTCAAATTCAAGATCCACCATATCCAGTTCCCCGCCGACAATATTATAGAAAACTTTGAGATATTCGCTGCCCCCAATTTGACCTTCTTGTTTTCCTACAAGTGTTATATAATCTCCGGGATTTTTAAATTTTAAAGTCATATAATTTTCAAGAGGATCAACAATGCCTATCATTCCTATAATAGGTGTAGGGTAAATCCTTTTTTGAGGGGTTTCGTTATAAAAACTCACATTCCCGGATATTACTGGTATTTCCAGTCTTTCACAGGCTTCCTTTATGCCCATGATTACTTCCTTGAAAGTCCAGTAAACTTCTGGATTTTCTGGATTACCAAGATTGAGTCCATCTGTTATTGCCAGAGGCTCTGCCCCTACAGATATAAGATTCCTCGCTGCCTCTGAAACCGCTATCTTTGCTCCCTCTCGAGGATTAATATAGACATATCTGCCATTACCATCGATGGTGATGGCATAACCAAAGTCCTCGCCCTTTATTCTCATGACCGCAGCATCTCCTTCTCCAGGTCGTACCACCGTATCAGTTCTCACTGTGTAGTCATACTGAGTATACACCCATCTTTTGGAGGCTATATTGGGTGAAGAAAGTATTCTTTTCAATTTAACAGCAATATCGAGATTAGTGCTATTTTTAATTTCGAGGTATTTTATCTTTTCCAGATATTCCGGCTTTTTATCAGCCAGATCTCTCATAGGTACGCCATCTACCAGATCGTTTATGGGAATCTCAGCTATTATTTTTTCTCCTTTCTTGACTCTGAATACCTTTTCTTCTATGACTCTACCAATTACACTGGATTCGAGCCCCCACTTTTCAAAGATCTTTCTGAATTTGTTTTCTGAGCCCCTTTTAATACAAAATAACATCCTCTCTTGAGATTCTGAGAGAATAATTTCATAAGGAGTCATGCCTTTAACTTTTACAGGAACTTTTTCTACATCTATTTCAATGCCTACTCCACCTCTTTTCGCCATTTCTGGTGGAGTAGTGGAAAGGCCTCCTGCTCCAAGATCCTGGACCCCTATAAGTTCATCAAGCTCTCCTGCTTCCAGGGTAGCTTCTATCAAGAGTTTTTCTAAAAAGGGATCCCCAATCTGGACACTAGGTCTTTTTTCCTCTTTATCTCCCTCGAGGGTATCTGATGCGAAAGTTGCACCATGGATTCCATCTCTCCCTGTTTTTGCTCCAACAAGAAGAAGGAGGTTCCCAGGCCCCTTGGCTATCCCTTGTTTTAATTTCTTAATCTTGGTTAAACCAACACAGGCAGCATTTACCAGACAATTGTCTCGGTATGCATCCTCGAAATAAACTTCACCAGCCACGGTGGGAACGCCTATACAATTACCATATGAGCTTATTCCAGCAACTACTCCATCAAATAGATGCCTGCTTTTTTCATTTTGTAAATCTCCAAAGCGTAGAGAATTCATAAGTGCAACAGGTCTTGCACCCATAGATAGGATGTCTCTTACTATGCCACCAACTCCGGTTGCTGCACCATTAAAAGGCTCAATGGCAGAAGGGTGATTATGGCTTTCTACTTTGAAGGCAAGAACCCAGCCATTTTTAAGAGATACTACACCTGCATTTTCTCCGGGACCCTGTAAAACATATTTACCACGAGTGGGAAGTAACTTGAGATATTTTTTCGAAGATTTATAACTACAATGTTCTGACCACTGAGTGGAAAAAATTCCAAGCTCTAGTAAATTGGGATCTCTGCCCAGTATTTCTCTTATTTTATGATATTCTTCCTCTGTAAATCCATGCTGTTTGATTATCTCTTTGTCGATCATTTTAACCACTCCAGCAAAGACTTGAAGAACCTTATTCCATCGCCAGATCCCATGAGTTTTTCAGCATTTCTTTCAGGATGTGGCATCAAACCAAACACATTGAGTTTCATATTGGCAATTCCGGCTATATGGTCCATGGAACCGTTTGGATTTTCCCCAGAGTACTTCAAAAAGATCTGATTATTTTTATATAAAAGGCTAAGACTATTCTTATCAATAACAAACCTTCCGTCCATATGAGCTATGGGTAAGGTTATAATTTCACCTCTCTCGAATAAATTGGTGAATGATGTGTTGCTATTTGTTATCTCCAGTTTTACATCCATGGATAGAAATTTAAGGCCTATGTTTCTAGTTAAAGCACCTGGGAGTAATCCTGCTTCTGTGAGCACTTGGAAACCATTACATATTCCGATAACAATGCCTTTTTCTTTATCTACATATTCTCTAATAGCTTCCATCACAGGAGAAAATCGTGCAATTGCGCCTGGCCTTAAATAATCACCGTAAGAGAATCCGCCTGAAAGGATTATCACATGATACTTATTAAGGTTTGTTTCCTCATGCCATATATAAGAGGTGTCAAACCCCGCAAGTTCTTTAGCTACGTAATAGGTATCGTGGTCACAATTTGTCCCCGGGAAAACGACAACACCTAATCTTGGCATTTTTGATATATCCTGTATTCAAAGTCCTCAATAACAGGGTTTGCAAGTAACTTGTTTGAAATCTCCTCCACTTGGGTTCGCGCTGCATCCTCATTCTCAGCTTCTATGTCAAATTCTATTAGCTTTCCCACTCTTGTATTTCGGATATTTTGCATTCCCAATCGCCTCATGGCTTTCTCTATGGTGATTCCTTGAGGTTCCAGAAGCGATTTCTTTATGCGGACATACACCTCTACATGAAATTCTTTCATTCTTTACTCCTCATCTTTTTTACTCTTATTTTCTTCAACCTCTGCTGAGTTGCATCAAGAATTTCAAATTCTAAACCTTCTATCTCGAATTTTTCTCCTTTTTGAGGTACTCGCTCCAAGTGTTCGATAATGAATCCACCAAGAGTATTAACTTCTTCACTTGAGAGCTCTTCCTCCAATACTCTTGAGGCTTCATCGAGTTCTATCTTCGCGTTGAAGACAAAACTTCCGTCTTCTTGTTTCTCGACTAGAACTTCCTCCCTATCAAATTCTTCCCAGATCTCACCTACAATCTCTTCAAGAAGGTCCTCAAGAGTCACCAGACCTGCTACGGAACCAAATTCATCGACTACAAGAGCGATGGATATCCTTTTAGCCTGCATATCTTTGAGAGCATCTAGTACATTTTTAGAGTAAGGAATAAAATAGGGTTTTATAGCAAGATCCTTCACCTTCATGGTTTCTATCTTATCTAGGTACTTTAAAAGTTCTTTGATGTAGAGTACACCCACTACATTATCTATACGTTCGTGAACCACCGGAAGTTTGGAATAACCCCATTTTTTATATATTTTTATTGCATCACGAAGGCTTACATCATCTTTAACTACAATCATATCTACTCTGGGAACCATTACCTCTTCTACATCCTTGTCAGCAATTTCTAAGATACGTTCAATCATTATGCCGGTATGTTCCGGTATGATATTTCCCTCTGCAGCTTTTCTTATGATCTCGATGAGGTCTTCTTTTGATGAAACTTTGCCCTGGATATGACTAATTAATCTTTTTAAACTTTCTCCCGAGCCCATTTTTTAATTCTACACCTCCCTTTTGAGAATGTACAATACCCGCCGATATTACAATTTTTAAAGCTTCCTCTACACTTATATCGAGAAACTCAATCTGATTCTCACCCATGATAAAGAACCATCCCGATGTGGGATTGGGCGTTGTAGGGATAAAGACTTTGTAAAATTTTTGGCCATCAATTTCAATAGGTGTACTCGAAGATAAAAATCCAAGAACATATGATCCTTCATAAGGAAAAGATGTAAGGACTACGTTTTTAAATTTTTCTTTGGCCTTTTTCCTTTGAAACATATAATCTGTAAATTCTCTCAAGGCATTGTAGAGCCCACTTATCATCGGTATTTTAGCAATGAGCCTTTCAATTTTTAAAATTAATTGCTTACCAATAAATGTCCTTGCCAGGGCACCACCCAAATAAATAAGGAATAAAGTGAGTAAAAAAGCTATGATAACTTGTAAAAGATAGGGAATATCGGCAATCCATGGTATGAACTTAAAAAGCCCTGTAAAGAAATAACTTATTTGCTGTAGTATGAAAAGGATCACATAAATGGTTACAAGTGCGGGACCAAGAACAATAAGACCTGTAAGGAAGTCCTCTTTAATTCGCTCTTTGGCAAAAAGTTCCTTCAGTTTTATTTTCTTTTTTTCCATATTTTTTTCAGTTTTCATAATCAGACCCCTCCCTTTTTAAAATTTCTTTAGCCACCACCAGACCTGATATAGAAGCTTGAGAAAGTCCCCTTGTGATGCCTGCTCCATCTCCAGCTGCAAAGAGATTTTCAATTTTAGTTTCGAAATTTTTTCTAAGTTCCAATCTGGCAGAGTAAAATTTTACTTCTACACCATACACAAAATTATAAGGAGCTGCAATACCAGGAGCAAGCTTATCGAGTGCCTTCAACATCTCTGCAATATCCTGGAGATACCTGTACGGAAGAGCGAAACTTAGATCTCCTGGTACTGCACCTTCATAAGTGGGTTTTATAGGACTTCTATTAATTCTTTCAGGAGTGGATCTCCTTCCCTGGAAAAGATCACCCAGTCGCTGAATAATAATACTGTCAGTTAACAGATTAGCTAGACGGGCAATTGATTTACCGTAAGTTACTGGGTCGTTAAAGGGCTCAGTAAAGGAAGTGGAGACTAAAATAGCGAGGTTAGTATTTTCAGAATGATGGTATGTATAACTATGCCCGTTAACTGATATAATATCATCAACAAGTTCAGGAACCACAACACCATAAGGATTAACGCAGAATGTTCTCACTCTATCATCAAAATTTCTTGAGTAATATATAATTTTAGGTTCGTAAAGGATATCTGTTAAAGGTCTGAGAATTTCTGCAGGTATTTCAAGTCGAATTCCAACATCAACGGGGTTTGTATATGTTTTTATTCCTAGTTTTTTACAAATGTATTTGGTCCATTCAGAACCTGCTCTTCCTGGAGCCATTATGACATATTTACTTCTGTATTCATTTTTTGGTGTCTTTACTCCCATTACATGGCTTTTTCCAATGACAAGGTCAAGAGCAGGTTCATTGAAGTGAATACTAACCTTCTTTTCCATCAGCGATTCTTTGATATTAGAAAGAACCTCGAGACCTTTATCCGTCCCCATATGCAACAATCTGGAGGGTACTAATTCTAAGTGATATTTCTGCGCTTCATATCTGATTTTTTCAATCTTTTCAGTATCAGTCCCAAAGATTCTTGGAGGAGCTCCAAATTCCAGAAATTTTTCCTCTACGTACTTGAGATATTTTTCAAAGATACTCTCTTCCAAATATTCACTGAGATACCCCCCAATTCTCTTGCTGAGGGTGATCTTCCCATCTGAAAAAGCACCTGCACCACCAAACCCTGATGTAATAGAACATACAGGGCATTTTATACACGCTTTCCTTTTTTCTACAGCTGGACAGATTCTTTTCGTGAGGTCGCTTCCTTTTTCTAAAATGAGTACATTAACCCCTTGAGAGGCAAGTTCCATTGCAGCAAACAGCCCTGCTGGACCAGCTCCTATGATAATGACATCGAATTTTTCCATTCTTTTAGTTTTTCCAAAATAGCTTTCATCCAAAGAGTAGCCTTGCCTTGCAGAAAAACATCTGCTATGGGAGAGAGTGGAGTATTATTCAAATTAATCTCTATTATTTTTCCCCCATGTTGTTTCACAAGTAGAGGAAAACCAGCTGCAGGGTAAACTTGGTTTGAGGTACCTATTACAAAAATAGCATCAGTAATTGTCAACACTTCGTAGCATCTTTTAAGAAGATCTTCATTTAGCATTTCTCCGAACCATACAACATCTGGTCTGATTATACCGCCGCATTTTGGACATCTGGGGATCTTTTCTTTCAGTAAAGATGTATCAAATTTTGAGTCACATTGTGTGCATCTAGATCTGAAAATATTTCCATGAAGTTCTAGCACGCAAGTAGAACCAGCTTCAATATGGAGGTTATCGATATTTTGTGTTATTACTGTTATATTAAAATATTTCTCCATTTCTTTTATTGCTTCATGAGCTTGGTTAGGTCGAGCAGATGAAATTATTTTCAACCTGTGGCGATACCACTCCCATACTAAGGCAGGATTTTCTAAAAAACCTTGAGGAGAGGCTAACTTCATGGGGTCATATTTGCTCCAATACCCATCTTTATCTCGAAATGTGGGAATACCAGATTCTTTAGAAATTCCCGCTCCTGTCAAAAAAGTAATATGCTTACAATCTTTTAGGATCTTTAATACACTTCGAAGAGGGTCAGGCTCCTCCACCTTTACAATTCCCTCCTCCAATATATTCTTAAAAGTTTCTGGTCATCGGAAAAAGTGAAATTCAATTCTCCATGATATGCTTTATAAACAGCTTTCCCTATTTTAGACGCAAGCCCCTCTGTGGTGGTCCAGATTTCTATAAAGCCCTCTTTTTCTTCTATTTTCATAATTCTTGCGAGGGGATTGGAAAGTTCTTCTTTTTCAGCTTCATGGCGGATTAGATTCAAAATCTCTTGTTTTGCGTTTTGATTGTTTTTAATGAAGTTCCCTTCAAGGATAACTATTCCAAGGGGAAAATTGTCTTTAATTTTGCGACAGGCAGGACACTCTTTAAAATGAGTTGCAGGATGATCTTTGTATTTTTTATAGAGTACTGCGTCTCGATGCCAGGTTTTATCATGATATACAAGCTTACAGACAGGGCATATAGTAGGGTCCTTATAGATAGTTTTATCCATATAGGGATCGTGGAACTTGGTATCTAGCAGTTTGTCCATTCTACCTTTGCCCATAAATAACCTCCCGGAATTTATATTTAAGGTCTTTCATCTTTAGTGACAAAATTTTAAGTCCATAAGGCATATAAGTCAAGTTATTAGATTTCCTTACATGCTTCCTGAGATGCAGACAACTTAACCCTTATTCTCCCATTCCAATTTAACTTTTTTTGCTTGCATATTTTCGAAGTATTCAATTATTTTATTTTTAAGTTCAGGAGATATTTTCCTGCTGAGAGGAAATTTTTTTGCATTTGCAAGACGAGTAACGAGATTTAGCGAATAGTCTATAACTGGATGTAAACCTGATGGTGACACGAATTTTATCGTATCATTATGTGTATGGATGAAAAAAGATGCTTTTCCGCCACTTCTCGAAAGATTAATGGATGGAATACCCTTTAATGCAAATGGCATACAGTCACTTGAGTATATATTTACATCAATTTTAAAATTCGAACCTGTTTCTTTGTTAAAGAAGTCAAGATATTGTTTACTATCTTGGTCAGAAAGACAGATAGCCCTGTTCATTCCCAGAATATCCCCTGATACATCCACATTTATCACAAGCAATATTTTCCGTAGGACGTTTTTCTTAAGAGTCTTCACGTATGCCTGACTTCCCACGAGGCCCAATTCCTCTCCTGAGAACCATATAAATCTTAAAGTTCTTAGCGGCGGATTCTTAATAAAATGTCTCAGGAGAGCCAGCAAAGTGACGCTTCCTCCACCATTATCTGAAGCTCCAGGTGATATTCCCACAGAATCGTAGTGAGCAACAATTGCTATTATCTCATCCTTAAATTCTGTTCCTTTGATTTCAGCAATTATGTTATAAGCTTCAGATTTATAGGTTTTTGTCGTACCTTTTATTTTAACAGCCTTACCTGTATTTACAAGCAATTCCATCCCGGTGTCGTAGCTACATGAGATGGAGGGAATAATCTTATTCTCCTCCACAAAGACCTGGTTTATTGAACTGAAAGTGATGCCTTTACCTGGGGGACTCACGCGAATGATGCCCTTCACTCCAGCTTCCAGAAAGTTCTTATATATTTTTCCTCTAACCCCGCCATATACTAGTACAATTTTATTTCGCGCTTTGGCTTGCTGAAACTCAATATCTTGGGGTGAGTCTAGATATAGAAGTTCGCCCTTAATATCAAAAGGTTGAGTGTTGCCAAAGGGTATACCTTTAAATTTTCTTTCCTTGGAATCTATAATCAGGCCATCTCCCAGTGTGAAAGTCCATAGTTGAAACTTGTGCAGTCTCGGGGTGACTCCCAGTTTTTTCAGTTCTGATAGAATTATTTCCCTTGCTTTTTGTTCCCCTTCACTACCAGCCAGTCTTACAAAATTTATAGCTTGAAGAACCTTATAAGAATATTTAGAAAGACTTGTGATCGGGTTCATAAAATTATTGTAAAGAAAGTATAGGGTATTATCAAATTGAAATTAAAAGGAAACAGTGAGACCCACACCGCATTTTTCTGACTGTATATGTTTATCCCTTAAAATTTCTTGTTTTATCACCGTACAGTGACATGGAATAACTAGATCGAACTTTCTGAAAAAATCCAATTCTTTAAAACCATGAAATCCTCCTATTATTGCCTTGACAGGACCGAATTTCATCAGTGCTTTATATATTACTGGCACCTGTGGATGGGAACATCCTGTTAAGATTATAATTTTACCATCCTCAGTGCTAATTCCTAAAGATTGTTCCTTTATCCCTATATCGGTTTCCAACTCACCTGATGTGTAAAGCCCTGCAATAACTTCTGAAGGCTCTTCCACCTCCAGCAATTTTCCGTATTTTAATAGCTCTTTTTTAAAATGTGAAGTGAAGGATTTTGGTATCACAATAAGGGGCTTGTCTACAAATTCAAGCAGAATAGAAAGTCCTCCAATATGATCCCAGTGTTGATGAGAGAGGAAGATTATATCAAGTTTAGCAGGATCGATTTGAAATTTGTTTAAATTTTCGAGTAATATTTTGCCATTCCAGCCTGTATCAAACAGAATGTGTTTGTTATAGTATTCCAGATAAGCTGCGAAACCATGGGAAGCTCTACATCCAGGTATAAGAGTTTCATTGTCATATACTATGGTAATTTTCATATTAATATTATTATAGTGCAAAAAAATAAATACTCAAAAAGCTATTTAAAATATTATGAGACAGCAACCGCACGGCCATAAATAATGCCTCTAAGACTGATCAATAAACTTCACCATTTCTTCTTTTCCCCTTCGTGGGGGTGGATCAGGTATGTATGCTGGATATCCAAGAGGGGTCACGGTAGCAACGTAATGAGATTCAGGGATTTTAAGTAGTTCTTTAACCTCTTTTCTATCCATTGCGGCTATCCAGCATGTTCCAAGTCCATAGATCCATGCCGCAAGTACAAAATGATAGGCAGCTATACAGGCATCCTGAATGTATCGTTTAGATTTTTGTGGATCCGAGCATATAGCCACTGCCACAGGAGCGTTTGCTATTGGTAAACTAGATTGACCCCTCAAAGCAGCAAGTTTTCTTATAATTTCTTTTTCTCGGATAACCACAAAATAGTATGATTGTGAATTCCGGGAAGTAGGTGAAAACCTGCATATCTCGAATATATTCCAGAGTATATTTGTTGGTATATCCTCTTTTTTAAATTCTCTAATACTTCTTCGAGTTACAAGCAATTCTATGGCATCCATAATTTGCCTCCTTTTTAGTAATTTCTAAAAAGTGATTTTTGTAAAACGATGCTGAAGAATAATACCAGATATAATCAAAAGAAGTCCTGCAAGAGTGGATACATAAATAGGTTCACCAACAACGAGATGTATGAAAAAAAGTGATAGAAAAGGAGTTATATAAATGAGGTTGCTGATTCTGGCTGTATTACTTGTGAAAGTGAGGGCCTTAAGCCACACGAAGAAAGTGAGCCCCATCTCAAATATACCCACATATATAGGGCCTAACAAGGCTGTTGTTTTTTCCACCTCCAAGGAGTCTGAAAATAAAATAGTTATAAACACAAAAATAAATCCTGAAAAAAAGTTTAAAAACAATTTTATGGGCACTTCTTTCTTATCTTTTACATTCAAAAGCCAGAAGGTAGCCCATATTAAGGTACTTAAAAGTGCAAAAGCCACACCCAAGGGATCTGTAAATCGCAATTGCTTTAAATTACCTCTTGTAGCTATAACTACTACACCAGAGAAACTTATAAGAATTGCGGTGAAACTTTTAAAACTGATTTTTTGTTTTAGGAAAGGTATGGATAGAATAACAAGTGTAATAGGCCAGAGGTAATTTAAAACAAGTGCTTCTTGAGCTGTGAGTAAAGAATAAGCCTTAAATAAAACCATATAGTATAAATACGGATTGAGAAAGCCCAGTAATAAAGAATAGAGTAGTTGTTTTTTGGGAATTTTAAACAAATAGATGAGGCTTCTACTCAGTAAAAGGATAAAAAACAAAACCAACAGGGATGTTAATACAGCGTAAAATTGCAATTGTAGAAAATTCAGGTATCTAAGTGATATCTTAAAGGCAGAAGCAACTGTGGACCAGAATAAAACAGCCAGAACTGCAAAAATATACGCTTTCTTTTCCTTTTTCACACTACAAAATATATTGAGATAACCACGGAAAATCAAATTACCAGAGGATAATATTAAGAATCTATAGGTTGTTTGACTTTCTGAACATAAAGCCTTTTAATTACTATAACAATCAACTTTGTGATAAAACCTGTATCCCCGGTTCTATTGCATTAAACAAGGAGGGTTTATGTTTAACCTAAAGAAACTACTTCCGTTGCTGCTTCTAGTAGGCAGTTTGACGGCTGGTAAAGTGTCTGAACATCTGGCAAGAATGGACCAAAGAAGTCGTGAAAATGTCACCATTACGCTTGAACCAGTAATGGCGTCCACAGATAATATGCAGCTCGAGGTAAGGAGAATAGCAATAGATGCATCCAGACCAGGCGCTATTTCACAAAAGGTAGTGACCACGCAAAAGATCTTGTTAGAGGATTCAGAATTAAAAAAGGCTGAAAGTCTTTGGAATTCCGGTAATTTTGAAGACGCAATAGCATTGATAAATGAAATTGAACAGAAACAGGAAGTCTTTCTGGGAATTTCTCGGAAGGACCCTCTATACACAGCTGATGTAAAATGGGGAAATGATATATCTGTAACACCGTCCAGTTATGATATCAGTCGCATAGAACTTGCAAAAGCAATGGGGAACGATAACCTCTTTATAATAGCATTGGGGCAGGATGGAGGTACCTATAAATGGTGGATTTTCATGTCCTCAGATGGGGGATATTCCTGGGCACAGACCTATGAGTGGTTTTCCGCTAGCCCGATAGCAGATGTAGATTTAGCAGAAATGCCGGATGGATATGTATATATTGCATATGGATATACAACGATTGCAAGAGTGAGAAGAGTCGATGAAAACACAGGTAACATAGATGCAGGTTTTGGTTATGTAGATGCATTTGTTAGCCCTGACACTTTAACTGAAGTTAATATTGAACCCAATAGATATCCTGGCAATTTAGAATTATATTATGGTTCAATAGACCAGTCTGGTAACCTCTTATGGTACTATTCTTCCGATTCAGGACATACGTGGAATGATTACAGCCCGGGTATTACTAATGCTGAAAGAGGACTTGATATGGATTATGGTTATCTAAGCAGTGCTCATCTTTTATGGATATCATATATTTCCACAGCTGATAGCCTCTGTGCCGGCGGTATAACGGGCGGCGGTTGGGAGCTACATCCTAATCTTACAGTGACTCACAGCTATCCTTTCTTTAAAACCGCTATTGCTATGCACGGTGATACGATTATAGTTTTCTATGAAGACAATTCTTATACTCCTTCTTATAGAATTACTTATAATGACGGAGATAATTGGGCATATGGCTCTTTTTACAGTGATAGTGCGGGTGCTATGGACGTAACCGGTAGAGGAGATGAAGGCTGGCATACAAGTTTTGCCACTTTCACAGCAACTGGCCCAGAAGTTGTTAATTACTCACACCGGAACTATCCGTCAGGCACATGGGATACACCCGTGGAATTGGGAGACGGAGATGCATGGATTCAATATAAAACCTCCATTGATTACCTAGGAATTCCCGGGGCTTACGGTGCTGCTTACATAGATGATAGCAGAGATGTTTACTTTGATAGGTCAGACTGGACATCCATCACTGAAAATACACGTAAATCCAATACACTTGCATTTACATCAAAACTTAGATCAAATGGGGCAATACTTACTTTTGTCTTGAAAACCACCTCCAGTGTTAAATTGAATATCTATGATGCCAAGGGTTCGCTTGTGAAGAAAATATCCAAAGACTTTCCTGCAGGAATAAATCACGTGAGTTTCTCGGCCAAGAAAGCAGGAATTTACTTTGCTACATTGGATACTGGAAAAGAAACTGCCACAGTGAAATTTGTAATAGTAAAATAAAAAACAGAAAGATAGAATTATAATTTAAAAGGGGGCTTAATAGCCCCCTTTTATTTTTGTGTTACTTCTAAGTAGCTATTTAAAAAAGCAAATTCTGTGAAAGGTAAGCGAGGAGGTCTTTTAAATTCTGATTTGTTTTATTGCATCCGTTACATTCATTTTTCTGTTCTCCGGTGGAACTGGGCTCTTTTCAGGTAAAATTATCTCTTTATCACCAACTACACTTTTGAGCAAAGCTTGAATGTTCATTATTTATCCTCCTTATAGGAAATATTCATCGGGGTAACTTTCAAATGGTTCATATTCCTCCACTTGATCAAGTAACAATTGAAAAGTTTCTCTGTGTTTTTCTTCTTTTGCTAAAAAATCAAAAATACTCTTAGTTTGTTCTCCAGGTTATTTGTCTCTCGTAGCTGTATAGAATCTCTGCCCATTTTCTTCAATCTTTATCGCAACCTGCAAAATCTCACTTACATCATACAAGTCCATAACCCCTCCTTTATATTATTCCAGCTTCTTTATGTTTTTTATAAATTGTTTCAGCTAAATTGTCAAGAAGTTTGAGATCTTCTATTTTGGGGAGTCCTTTTATAAGAACCGGTTCAAGAAGTTCAACTTTGAGATTTGGGAGGAGTCCCTTTATCTGCTCAACCGTTTTCCCTCCCCATCCGTAGGAGCCGATGATACCGGCAAATTTTAATTTAGGTCGCAGAGCATTTGTAAGGAATGCAGCATAAACTGCAGCTGGATGAGCTCCAGTCAGAACTGTGGGAGTGGCGAGTATAATAGTTGCAGCATCAACAAGTGCCATTGCCAGTTCTCCAATATCTGTGACTGTGAGGTTGAAGGGTTTTACGGTAATTCCTTTATTCATAAGTGCATCAATAAGATAATCAACCATACTTTCAGTACTCCCGTGCATAGAGACATAAGGCAAAATGACCTCATTTTTTACATTATCTGAAACCCACTCACTGTAAGCATCAATAATAAAATCAGGGTTTAGATATATAGGACCATGACTTGGCGCTATCATTTCAAGATCAAGGGCTTTCACCTTTTCAATATTCTTTTGTATTATAGTTCTAAAAGGCATCATAATTTCAGCGTAGTATCTTTTAGCATCTTCAAGTACCTTTGGATCATCTTTCACAAATAACTGAGAAGTAGCCAGGTGTGATCCGAAGAAATCACAGCTAAATAATATTTTGTCCTCCACCAGATATGTAACCATAGTTTCTGGCCAGTGAACCCAAGGAGTAAATACGAATTTTAATGTTTTATTCCCTAAAGATAGAGTATCGCCATCATTTATAGTGATAAATCTAGTTTCTGGTATATGGAGCAGATCTTGTAAAAATCGCTGGCACTTTTCATTGGTAACCACTTTTGCCTCTGGGAAAAGCTTTAAAACTGCTGGAATAGAACCGGAATGATCCTGTTCTGCATGATTGGAAATAACGTAATCGATTCTATTAACCCCGAGAATCTTCAAGTTTGTAAGTAACTGGTCTTCAGTAGCAGGATCCACTGTATCAATTAATGCAATCTTCTCGTTTCCCTTTATTATATACGCATTGTAGGAAGTACCATCAGGGAGGGGTATTAGTTCATCGAATAATCTTCTATCCCAGTGTATTGCACCCACAAAGAAAATATCTTTTTTTATCTCCTTTACAGCCATTTTAAACCTCCTTTTTCTCTTTTATAAATGTTGGTGCTGTTCGGGGCTCCTTGCCCTTTACAACCCTGTGATAATAATCATAGGTCATAGGAGTCCCTTCTTTAAGAATATCAGCATCTACAAGTTCACCCACAAATAATGTATGCGTGCCGGCATCCATAGATTTTACCACCTTGCATTCCATATAAGCAAGACTATAGTCAATGACAATGGGACTCCCAGTTTTTCCTATTTTATAATTAATTCCCTGGAATTTGTCAAAATCTCTTCCCGAACGAAAACCAAATCTTCCTATTAAGTTGGAAGGGGTCTCTTGAGAAAGCACTGATATGGAAAATACGCCGCTTTTACTAATGTATTCATGAGTTAGGTTTTGTTTGTTGATACATATGGCAATTCTCACAGGCTCAGATGTAACCTGGAATACTGTATTTGCGCACTGGGCATTTATCTTGCTCCCATTAGTGGAGCTCACTATATATAACCCATAATTTATTTTTGTTAGGGCCCAGACATTCATTATATATCTCCTTTTTTACTAATGTAATTACAATTATAACATTTTTATACTAGTTTGTCAACTGTCTATTTGAAAACTTCTCCCGTTTCTTTAAACCAAAAAACAAAATCCAGATGTTCCATAGGGATCTTGATTTGTTTTGAAAATTCTCTCATTCTGTTTTCAATTCCAATATACTTCTTGCGAGATAAGGAAGTTGGTATGTCTTGAATCACACCGTAAAATTTCAAATTTTTTAATACATGACGGTCTAAAATTGCAATATCTTTTCCAAAGCCTATGTTTCTTAAAAAATGGCTAGCTTCTTTGTATCCCATGCCTTTGATATTTTTAACCAGCCAGTCTCTTAATTTAAATATATCTTGGTATTGTTTTATTATCTCTCGGATAATTAATTCCCCATTGCGGGACAAGGTGTTTCTGGCCTCAATTATATACCTGGATTTATTATTTTTGAACCTGATTCCTATAAGTATTTTTCTAATTTCTTGTTCATCACCTTTAAATAATAGATCTGAATTCCAAAGTTTTTCTATGGCTGACCAACAAACTTTTGCTCTAGATTGCGGTGTTAAAAGACAGAACGCCAATTCTTTAAATAGCTCTTTTTCGGAGGCATTATGCCAGAGAGCCCTAAATTCTGCAAGTCTCTTCTCAATGAGTGCCTTAATTTCCTCATATATCATTATTAAATCCTTCATTAATTTTATCCTAAAGCTCCTCTTTTGTATATCAAAATTCTCATAAGAGTTTTTTGATTTTTAGGTAGTAAGTTATTAAAATTTAAAAAAGGAGTTGATTTCATATGTATCTCAAAAAGAAAACATTGAAAGAATTATTTGAATTAGCGGTGAAGGAATATGCTACTAGACCAGCCCTTGCTTATTATGACTCTGAGCCTATAACTTATAAAGAATTGGGAGAGAGAGTCAAAGCTTTGTCTAGTTTTTTAAAAGAGAAAGGTGTGAAAAAGGGAGATAAAGTTGCAATTATAGGTGAGAATTCACCTAACTGGGGGATTGCTTATCTAAGTATAGTTACCATGGGTGCAGTGGTGGTGCCTATATTACCTGATTTCCATGCTGAGGATATCGCTCATATAATCTCACATTCTGAATCGAAAATTGTTTTTGTAACACAGCGGCAGATGGATAAATTGCTTGAGGTAGAGGTAAAAGGTGTAGAACTTGTTATCTCTCTTGACGATTTTGTGCCGGAGTTTTCATTTGCAAAAACTGAACCCATCTCTAAGCTAATTGGAAAGGCCTCCGAAATATTAAAAACCATACCAGAAAAAGTAGGACTCTTATCATCGGAGATCAAAGAAGAGGATCTAGCGTCAATAATTTATACATCGGGAACCACGGGACATTCCAAAGGTGTCATGTTAACGCATAAGAACATTGTTTCTAATATCGAGCAAATTGATGATTATTTTGGCCTGACTCCTGAGGATAGGCTTTTATCTATTTTACCATTATCTCATGCTTATGAATGCACCCTTGCGTTTCTTTATCCATTATCAGTGGGGTGCTGTATCTATTATCTTGGGAAAAAACCCACCCCAAAACTTCTTCTTGAAGCTACTTCAAAAGCCAAACCAACAGTGATGGCTGCAGTTCCATTGATTATGGAAAAGATATATAAAAAGCATGTGTTACCTGTACTTAGACGTAACCTTATGATCAAATTACTTTCTTCAACTCCATTTGTAAGAAGAGCCTTGTATAGAAAAATAGGTAAAAAACTTGTTGAGTCTTTCGGTGGAGAATTGAGGACACTAGCCTTCGGTGGAGCACCACTAAACAGAGAGCTTGAGATATTTCTAAAAGAAGCAAATTTCCCTTACGCAGTGGGGTACGGATTGACCGAGACTTCACCTGTTCTCACAGGTATGAGAGACGAAGAATTGAGAATCGGCTCTTGTGGAAGACCTCTGAAAGACGTAGAAGTAAAAATAGTTAACCCTGACCCCGAGACAGGAGTGGGAGAGATCTGGGTCAGAGGTCCCAATGTTATGAAAGGATATTATAAAAACAAGGAATTAACAAGAGAAGTTCTTGAAGAAGACGGTTGGTTGAAAACAGGGGATTTAGGGTATCTGGATAAAGATAATTACCTATATATTAGAGGTAGATCTAAAAGTGTAATTTTGGGTCCAAGTGGAGAAAATATCTATCCCGAAGCAATAGAAGAGAAAATAAATATGCATCCCTATGTATCGGAATCTTTGGTTGTGGAACGTAATGGTGGACTTGTGGCGCTGATCTATCTGGAGTACTCCATGTTAGAAGATAAATTGGAAAATAAATCCGAAGAAGATAGAGAGAGAATTATCAAAGAAATTCTTGAAAAAATAAGAAGAGATGTTAACGAGAAACTACCTTCTTATGCAAAACTCAAGGAGTGTATTGAACATCCAGAGCCTTTCGAAAAAACACCAACACATAAAATCAAGAGATATCTGTATCAGTGAGATTCTGTTTAGAATAAAGCTGTGAAACTATCATGCCGAAGAACATTAAAAGACAGCCTACTATTTCTCTTTTAGAAAGAATCTCGTGTAAGATAATTCTACCAGCTATAACAGCAAATACAGCTTCAAGACTTAAAATTATAGCAGCATGTGTGGGGTTAGCCTCTTTCTGCGCAACTACTTGAATGGTGTACGCAACACCCGAGGAGAGGACTCCAGCATATAAAAGAGGTAAAGATGCATTTAAAATCTGGATAAATTCTATTTTTTCAAATATTAAAGCCATAATAAGACTAAGGAATGATGTGGTTATAAATTGCATGAAAGCAAGATTGAAAGGGTCTAAATCATTTACAAAAGAATCAATGAGATGTACATGGGCTGCCCAGAAAAAAGCACCTATAAGTTCAAGAGCGTCCCCTTTGCTCATAGCAAATTTTTGTGTAATGCTTAAAAAGTAAAGCCCTGAAAATGCCAGAACTGCTCCCATCCAGGACCCCTTTGTTGATTTTTTGTTCAGAAACATTCCCATTATGGGGACTATTATAACGTACAGGCCTGTAATAAAACCTGCTTTCCCCGCAGTGGTATAGAGAAGGCCTATTTGTTGGAAAGTGATGCCCATAAAGATTGCAGATCCAGCTAAGAAGCCTGATTTAATCAATTTTTTTCTTTTAAAAACAAAATCAGATTTTATGCCTTTCTTCCGATTTAATAAAAAGAGTAGAGGAGTGAGAACCAATGCTCCAAGGCCAAATCTGACAGCATTAAATGTAAAGGGTCCTATATAATTCATACCTGTTCTCTGAGCAACAAATGCAGTACCCCATATAAAGGCCGCTAAAAGCATCAAGAGGTCCGATTTAAAAGTTCGTGTTTTCATGTCATTTTTAAAAAGTTTAATCCATTAGTATGTCTTAACCGAGATTTCGTGAGGTTTTAATTATAATTGAAGAGAATTTTTTGAGAAACATTTAATTCTCTGCGCCTTGCTTTCTGTGGTTTGACTAATTATAAATATTGAGATATAATTATGTATTGATAAGTAGCGATATACTTGTAGGAGGAAAAGATGAGAGAAGAATTAAGGATATTCAAAGCGTTATGCAACGAGGTGAGATTAAAAATAGTTGAAGCGCTATTGGATGGAGAAAAGTCTGTATCTGAGATTATTCCATATGCAGGGAGAATGCAGCCTGCCGTTTCTATGCAGTTGGCAAAGCTTGAATACCTTGGGATCGTTGAATCAAGAAGAGAAGGAGGAAAAGTCTATTATAGACTCACGAATGAAAAAGTTAAAAAAATATTAAAAATATTAAGGGAGGAGTAAGCCGTGATAGAGAAAATTCAAAGGGCTTTATCAAAGAATATGCTACTATATGCGTCTTTAGCGATGGTGCTTGGAGTTTTAGCTGGCCATTATTTTAATTTAAAAGGTATATCTAAATTTATAATACCCATCGTTTTCATGATGATTTTCCCGATGATGGTAAATCTATCTCTGTCTTCTTTGAAAAAGATTAAAGGATCTGTAAAACCTCTTGTCGAAGCAATGATTCTAAATTTCATTGTTGCTCCCTTGTTCATGTGGTTATTGTCATCCATATTTATCTCTGACCCAAAAATCAAATTGGCCTTGATGTTGCTTTCGATCGCACCGGCCTCAAGCATGGGGTTAGGTTATATTGGTATAGCTGAGGGCCATATGCTCACAGGTGCAGTGATAGTTGCTTTTGCTTTTCTTGCATCAATTTTTGTTTATCCAGTTGCAGGACATTATCTTGCTATGGGAGCTAATATACCAGTCCCAATAAGAATGGTGTTAAAAAATCTCTTCGTAATCCTGATTTTGCCTTTCCTCTTTGGAATAACGGTAAGAGAATATATTGAAAGGAAACACGGAGCGAAAGGATTTCTAAAAGCAAAACCTTACTTTTCGGTAATGACCCTTACTTTTCTGTATATTTTGCTCTTTGTCATATTTGCTTCAAAAGCGAATTTGATAATAAAAAAATATATGGACATTATACTCCTGTTACCACTTGCAGTCCTTTTCTATGGTATTACAACTTTAACCATTTTCTTTGTAAATAGAAAAATCCTCTATATGGAATATGGACGTCATCAGGCAGTCGTTTTTACCACTGTTAGTAAAAATGTTGCTTTAACTATAGCTGTTCTCATATTAGTTTTTGGTAAAGAAGGGCAATACATATCAGTATTTCCCGCAATTATGAGTATATTTCAAACCATCTTTCTGGTGAGTTATCTGAAGCTAAGCTACAAAGTTAAATCATGGTTTGAAAAAGATAAGAGCAATGAAAAAGTTGTCAGTTTGGTAAAATGAGGATCATTAATTTTGAAAGAAAAAATAAGAAATTAATAGGAGGTGTATCATCAGGATTTGCTTTACGGTAGACCAGAATAAAGGGTTGGACAGCGTTTTGAGTTATCACTTCGGTTACTGTCCATACTTTGTAATAGTGGATGTTGATGAAAAGGGAAATGTTACGACTGTGGAGTCAATCACCAATCCTCTCACTGAGAAACACAATCCGGGAGAGCTTCCGTCCTTCATAAAATCCAAAAATGTGAATGTAGTGATTACAGGCGGTATGGGCCCTAAAGCTCAGCAATACTTTGCCAGCTATGGAATAAAGCCCGTCGTAGGTGCATACGGGAGGGTAAAAGATGTTCTTGAAGAATACTTGCAGAAGAAAATTCAGTATGTTCCCCCTTCCACTGGCGGAACATTCCCCGAAAAAGAGTCCGAACCTGAAAACGATGAAGTGGAAAGACTTAAAAAGGAAGTTACTTTCCTGAGGAAAGAGATTGCAGATCTAAAGTCTCTAATTAAAAAACTCGAGGAAAAATTAAAGTAAAATGAATATTTGGGGAGTTGTTGTTTACACTATCATAGTTATTGCAAGCTATCTATATGCCTTCAAGAAAGATAAAGTGAAGGGAATGAAAGGATTACAGAAAGGCTGGAAACGGTTTCTGAGGCAGCTCCCCTTTATTTTTTCTATCTTCCTTTTAGTAGGATTGTTTGATGTTTTTATTCCCAAAAGTACTGTTGTTTCGGTTGTAGGACATGGAAAAGGCTTTTTGGCTATCCTTAATGCTGCATTAGTAGGTTCTGTTGTAGGGGGTCCTGTTTCTTCCGTTTATCCGTTAGGTGCACTATTGTTAAAGAAAGGCGCTACTATTGCAGTTGCCGCGATTTTTATAAATGCATGGGTAATGGTAGGTATTATTTCTATGCCATTTGAAATTTCTATTTTCGGTAAAAAATTCGTTTTCATTAGAAACATTTTTGCATTTATAGGAGCGATTATTATTGGTATGCTGACGGGATTAATTCTCACGGGGAATGTGATATGAAAAAATTATTAAAATCACACGCATTTGAATTTATAGTTGTTATTGCATATGGAGTTCTGTTTATATTTTACCCGGAAAAAACCTTTACTGCACTGAAAGTTGGACTCACTCTTTTGTTAAAAATGTTACCCATATTTTTTTGTGTGGTATTCTTTTCGTGTTTTATTGCAATATTTCTATCTCCGAAGACGATACAAAAATATATGGGACAACAATCCGGGCTAAAAGGCGTTGTAATCGCTGCTATTCTCGGAACGCTTATTGTAGGCCCTTTGTGGGTTCTATTTCCTCTATTTGGGACGCTTCTTAAAAAGGGCGCAAGGATTTCTGTTGTTGGAGCAATGATAGGTGCATTTGCAATAAAAATGCCGTGGATACCCTATGCAGCTGGCTTTTTGGGTTGGCCTTTTATCACGGTTACTGTTATTTTAACCCTCGTCTATGCAATATTTGAAGGACTTTTAATGGAAAAAATATTGAAACGATAAAAAATTGAGCATGGTAGAGAAAACCAAAGGAATTTATTAAAGAATATGGAACTATCTGCGTCTTTAGCGATGGTGCTTGGAGTTTTAGCTGGCCATTATTTTAATTTAAAGGTATATCTAAATTTATAAAACCTATTGTATTCCTGATAATTTTCCTCTATTGATAAGTTCAATTTTCGACTACATCAAATACATTGGAATGTCTTTAACCATATTATATTCATTCATTAATAACACCTCTGTTTGTTAAAAAATAAAAAGCAATCTTGTAACATAAAACCAATATAAATTATCCCTAGCAATTAGGGACACGATGCCACGGTTTTGCATGGGTTGGAATACAACGTTTTATACGCCATTGGTTCACTTTTATCTATTTTTCACATCTTTTTGCTTACCGATACACTTGCAGAACCCGTGGTAAATTACACATATACCACCTAGAAGCGAAAAGGAAATCCCCAAAAGGAATGTGGTAAAAAGTGGGTTAGAATATAGTTTGAAAAAGTAAGCAAAGATATAACCATCTCCTGGATTGGTAATAAACTCCCAGCCTACAACCAATTTGAACCTCAAGTGCTTAATTGTCAGGTTACCAAAGGGAATGGAATATAAAGTAGTGGAATAATTAATACCAACCTATAGCTGATCAGTCTTTGTAGGAGTCTAAGTAGGGAAACCATAAAATTTGAGTAATACGTACCTTCCAAGTGCATTGGTCAAGTTTAATTCCTTTTAGCCTTCTTTTTTATAAAATCCTCACCTTATCCGTCAACTAATTTTTATATTACAATTCATTTCTATTAAGGGCAAAAATTACATATTGACATATTGAGTTTTATAGTGTATAGTTGGTTAAAAAGGGGGTGGTTATGCATTATCTAATTATTTTGTCGTTGGTATTAGTTTCCTCCCTATCCGGGGGACAGAGAGTTGTTGTCCAGGATAGTGAATTAAAAGCCAATACTTCTCCCGCTTATATCCTTGAAAACTTGACATTAGAGGAGAGAAACAATGCAATCATTCAGTTAGAGTATGATGAAAGGGTAAGGAATGAGGCAGAAAGTATTGAGGCTCTTTGGAATTCAGGAAAATACGATGAGGCAATCATCCTTATGAAGAATTCTCAACAATTGCAGGACGTTGGTATAGGAATTGCATGGAAAACCCCGATAAAGACATCTGTAAAATGGGGAGACGATGTATTGATAAGCTCATACGATTCTGTTCAGGTTGTTGACATGGATATTGACAATGCCACAGGAAACCTTTTTGCTGTTATTGTTTTTCCCAGTGGCACATACACCAACTGGACCGTTAATATCTCTTCTGACACGGGAAGGACTTGGTCTCAAACATACATCTGGGGCTCCAGTGCTGTTCTTGCAGATTGTGCTGTTCTCGGAAACTTTCTTTATGTTGCCTATACTACGACAGGTGGGGTTGGTCGTATCAGAAGATTTAATACTTCAGACGGAAGTGTTGATACTGGTTATGGGTACCATACTGTCATAGACGAAGGGACTGACCTGAGGGATATAGTGCTCACAAGTGATGCAGACCATAGCACACCTCACTATCTTCTCTACTTTGCCATAATGGACAATGATTCCTTAAGACTCTACTGGAGTGATACAGCAGCAACAACCTGGACAACCTTCAATCCACCGGTGGGTAACGCCAGCAGGGGGCTTGATGCCTGTGTTACTTCAATTTCAACTTCTCCTTACAGAATCATGTGGGCATCCTTCATTGGAACAGATAACAAAGTATATACGGTTGGTGGATGGTCAACATGGAATGTGTACGGTCCCCACGACACAACGGGAACCTCCTCTTCCTTAGTCACTTCTATTGGTGCTTACGGCGATACTGTGATCGTTGTCTTCCCTCAGACTTTATCTTCCGACTCCAATTATGTAAAATACAGAATAAGGTATACTGAGGGTGGAACTTGGTTCTATGGCTATTTATATGGTCCGTCTACCTCATCAAGTTATGTCAATGATGTTACAGCAAGGCTTGGTGATGGAATAAGCGTAGTTTATCAAACTTCAGGTTCATCAGCAGAAGCATATTATAGACATAGATCATACGCTAATCCCTCGTGGAGTTCTCCTATCAATGTTGCTGATAGCATAGCCCGCTACAATGTGAAACCAAGTATAGAAAGGGTTGGATCTGAGATATACGGAATCCTTTATGTGAATTATCCAGAACAGGTGGTACTTTTTGACAGAAGTGATTGGGTTGTAGGTATTGGAGAAGAGGAGGAAGAGAATACAGGACTTTACCTATCAACCATAGGCCCAGGAATATTCAATGGCCAGGTAGCCCTTACTTACTCCCTTCCCATTAATCAGAGGATAAGCCTGGATATATACGACTTTTCTGGAAGGCATATAAAAACGCTTGTCAGAGGCCCTAAAGAAGCAGGAAAACACTCGGTTGTCTGGAGAGGCGATAGGGAGGATGGTAGAGCTGCACCATCGGGTATTTATTTCTGTGTGCTTGTTGCTGACAGATTCAGAAAGGTAATGAAACTTGTGCTTGTGAGATAAAATTAAAAACTGCTTACTCTCTTTCAGGAACAAATGACACCACCTTATCAATTTGATGACAAACGCTGGGTAATTAAGAAAACAACCTGTAGCTAGTTTCAGAGTGCGAAAGGAAACACAGTGGAGCTGGGGGGGAAATTGAACCCTCGTTCTGAGTTTTAGAGTGCGGAATAAAACTCCCCGGGAGGGTCTCGAACCCCCAATCCGCCTGAGGCGGATTAACAGCCAGGTGCTCATTTATCCTTGAGTATCTCTTTATGTAGCCATTCTCTTCCCTTACCACTTTTGAGTTGTTTTTCTCTCTTCATAGCCATAGCTCTGGTTCTGTGTGTTTCATA
>Ga0190361_1000100_pt1 | contig 34313 bp, 32 predicted proteins | sample 48721845_MG_FD_161273 | JGI IMG/M metagenome (GOLD analysis project Ga0190361, IMG submission 161273) | Hydrothermal vent microbial mat bacterial communities from Southern Trench, Guaymas Basin, Mexico - 4872-18-4-5_MG | ecosystem: Environmental > Aquatic > Marine > Hydrothermal vents >... | reverse complement strand
ATAATCCTCAAGAAGAGTTGATATGCGATTTGAAAGCATTACTGGATCCGCCGGATCCACGAGAAAACCGGTTACACCGTCAATGACAATTTCGCTTAAACCTCCCACCGATGAAGCCACCACAGGCCTACCGGAAGCCATAGCCTCTAAAGCAACCATTCCAAAACTTTCAGACATTATGCTTGGAACGATCACTAAGCTTACACTTTGATATATTCTTGTCAACTCCTCGTCTGAAACCTGTCCGAGAAAGTTGAAGTTATCATTTGGAAGAATCTTTTTAGCCATCAATTGGAGAGGGAGGGAGAGATAACCATCACCGACTATTAATAATTTGGCGTTGGGAAATCTTTTAACAACATTTGAGAAAGCCTTCAAAAGTATGTGAACACCTTTCCTATAAACAAGTCTGCCGACAAATAGTAGGATGGGATTCTCGGGAAAGTATGGGGAAAAACTAAATCTTTCAACGTTAACGCCATTGGGAATTATAGATCCATTAAAGTTTGAGCCTACAATATTTTTTATAAACAGGTGGGCGCTTCTACTCACCGAGATTATATGGTCAGCTCTAGATAAAATCGATCTGAGAAAGAACAATAATTTAGAGGGAAAAACTGAAAATATCGGAGAAGTAAACCCGCCTATATATGTATGGTTAGTTAAAATGACTGGAAATCCCAGTTTATTCGAAATGTGAATGGTAAGAATGGATGTCGGTGCAAATGCATGGTGAACGTGAACAATATCTGGAGAAAACTTGGATATTACTGATTTAAGAGAACGTATGTCAGGTGGAAGGACTACTAAGTTGAACGGCAGAATAGGATCTATAGGTACATGTTGAAGACAACATAAAGCCTCTCTGGAATTGGAGCATCCCTTAAAGATCACAACTACTTCATGCCCCTTCTTCAAAAATGTTTCAGAAAGCTCTCTCACATGCCTCTGGACGCCGCCAATCGAGTAGGGATTCCACTCCATAGCCATCAAGATACGCATAGAAACTCAAATAAATATTCGAAAAATGAATATATAAGGTATTATAGAAGTTTTATGAATTAAAATGATATGTGAGGACCCGTCCAGAATTGAAATATTCATGTATAGAGGAATGTATAGAATATTAATTCTCTCCATTCTTGAGAGATCGAAGATGAGGGGATATCACATCTTGAAGAATATAGCGAGACTGACAGGTATGAAACCCAGTTTAAGTACATTACATGACATACTCTCAGAAATGGAGGGAAACAAACTTATAAGCAGTATAACGGAGCAAACGAATGAAAAATATTATGTAATAACCAGCCTTGGAAGGGAGAAACTCAGAGAGATAAGGGATAAATGTAAAGAGAAAATTATGAACATCACAAACTTCATACTTGGAAGAAGAGAATAGAATAAGAGGGAAAAAATAAACTTAGAAGGGGAGAATAATGCGACAATTGGTTACGCTGCTCTTCAATCTAACAGCAGTAACGCTATCTATACTCTCTCTAACCATAATATCATATCATGTAATATATTATTGGAAGGGAAAGAAGAGAAATGATCAAATAAGCATTAAGTTTAATGAAAAACCGGAGATAACTATACTGATACCCATAAAAAACGAGCCTGTCGAGATTGTAAATAGAGTGTTAAAATCATTGTTGAAACAAACCTATCCGAAAGAAAAAATGCAAATTATAATTATAAGTGACGACTCTGAAGAGAAATTCAAAAAAATTGAAAAGAAAATTCTAAGAGAAGAAAAGTTAAAGGTAGAGCTTTACAGAAGGAAGAAGCCGAAGGGATTTAAGGCGGGAGCAATAAACCATGCAATATCGAAGAGTAGAGGAGAATATATAGTAATATTAGATGCAGATGCAGTGTTAGAAGAAGAATACTTAGAGAAGGCGATAGGATACATGAATAGTAAAAGAGATGTGGATATTGTAGCTACATGCTGGCAACCGTTAAACCCGAAGGAGACCCCCATATCTGAAGCCCAATCAATATCATTAAACTATTTAACAAACGTCTTCTTCAGAAGCAGAAGAGAGGGAGCAGGACCCATAATAGCGCCAGGAAGTGGATGTATAATAAGGAGGAAACTTCTAGAAGAATTGGGAGGATTAGATGAGAAATGCTTAGCAGAAGATGTTGAACTTTCAATAAGAACAATACTTTCCGGAAGAAAGGTGGACTTCTTCGAAGATGCAAAAATATACGTTGAAAATCCTGAAAAATATTATGTGTTTAAAAGGCAGCAGGCCAGATGGATTTACGGAACAAACCAAGTATTAATAAAATATTTGGGAAGAATATTGACTGCAAAAATACCGCTCAGCTGGAAGCTTGGATTAATAATGCATCTAACACAATATCAAGCATTACTGATCAACATAGCCCTAGCCATAATCTCCGCAACATCACTTATATTAGGAGAAGACCTAGTGGCAATAAACAATTATTATATGCCAATTTTCATCATAGCTCTCGGAGCGATGGCATATTCATACTATGATGCAGCCACACAGGCAGGATTAACACCGAAAAAAAGCATAATTAACATGGGAAGAGGCACAGCAATAATTTCATCACTCACCCCAACAGTGATAATTCAAGATATAAAAGCAATATTCAGAATAGGGGAGCGATGGTACATAACGCCTAAAGGAAAAAAGAAATCGGGAAAAAAGATATGTTTAACTGAGATTGTGATAGGAACAGTTGGAATATTGCTTGCAATAATTTTATTTTTAAACAGATATATGGCTTCAGCCTCAAGCATCTTCACTATGAGTCTACCATACCTATATGTAGGAATAAAAACTTTAATGGGAAAATGGTGAACATCATTTTAAAAGCTTAATTCCAATAATTCCAAAATCTAGGGAGTTTAAGAGGAACCTAAGAAATACGCTACTCGAAAATTGGAGTTATGCTCCGCATTATGTTGATTCAGCTATTAAAGTCGCTTACTCTATCATAAATTCTTGGAGAAGGAGCTACCTTAAAGGGAGGAGAAAAAGAAAAACCGATAGTAGAGAGGAAGTTTGTTAGAGTCAAGGAGACATTTTACGTTTATAGAGGCAGTAAAATCAGGATAACAGTTAAGCCGAGAGAACTTTATTTAGAATTTGACTTATCTAAAACTTGGTTTAGAAAGAGAGTTAATGGTTGTGATTTAGGAGAGTTAATACTTAAAGAAAATGAATTAATAATTACGTTTAGGAAAAACTCTTAGAGGGGATGTCGTTAGAGAGAATTGGTTGGGATTTAAATAAATACAGCATGGATGGATTCTCTCCTAAATACGGATAGATAAAAATCGATTTAAAATATCTTTACCACATACATAGAGTACATGAAATTAGGAGGAAAAGGCTCAGAGTAAAGCTTCTAAGAAGGATTCGCTCAAGTCTATAGTCTCAAAACATGGCAGAAGAGAGAGAAATAGAGCTGAGGACTTCGTTCATAAATTAACTACTCAATTGGCTAGAATATTCCCAAATGTTGAGCATAAGTTGATGATATACATATTTACTGCAATTAGCACTAGATGTATTATAATAGGACTTTTCCAAAAATGCCTAGCCATTATAGGAGTAGTTCTCGTCACTCTGGCTTTAATTCTCTACACACCTTCAAAATTTGGTAAACCCCTAATCAATGGTTCAGAGAAAATTCTGGACATAGGAACAGGATATGGCTTACTTACAATAGGCTTCGCCAAGAAAATAGGAAAGAACATGTTATTTAAGCTTAAAGCTACTAAAGTAAGAATGGTAGGCAAAGCGATGTAAAATACAAGGAGAGTACAGATTCTACTTTGACTGACAATTACTGGAATAATAATCTGAAATTTCCAAGTTGAGAGCAATAGCATTTAAGAACTATTCAAGTTGCTTCATGTGAAACGTGACGGATTTCCAACCTAAGGTTTCTATATCAAGTATGGCAATTCTCTTGGCGAAAAATTTAAGAAAAATCTATTAGAATATGATCGAATTATTTTCGTTTTCTCCCGATCTAATCAAACCAACTTCTTATGGACTATATCGGGATCTCCCGCTGAATCAAGGGTCTCCCACCTTCAGAAAAGGTGATTTGAAACTTGCTTAAAACATGGTGTGGTGCGGGGGGTGGGATTCGAACCCACGCAGGCCTACGCCACAGCCGTTCTGAGAAATTCTCCTCAGGGCTGCGCCTTTGACCTGACTCGGCCACCCCCGCCTCAAAATCACTTTAAATAATTCTCCGATTTACTCATAAATGCTTCCTTTTCTATCGATTATTGAGGCCATTGCTTTTTTAAATTTCACCGAGGTCACTTTAACTTTAACTATCTCCCCTATTTTTCCTCCAGGTATAAATAATATGGTGTCTTTGACTTTGGCTATTCCTTCACCCTTATTTGAATAATCCTCTATAACCACCGTATATATTTCGCCTTCTCTAAGTTTTCTGAATGAATATTTTTTAGACGAGCTGCCTCTTTTGCCTGATCTTCTCTTATGTATTCTTCTCGGCATTTACCTCCCCAACTTGGCAGATTACCTCTTAGATCTTGGAGTACCCTTCTTTCTGCCAGTTCTTCTGGGAGCTATATGTCCCACTTTCTGTCCCGGTGGGGCTGTTCTGGGAACCGGTGTACCTCCTTTTGGATGATGGCCGCCTCCATGTGGATGGCTTGCAGCCACCATGGCTTTTCCTCTAACTACAGGCCATTTCCAAGCCTTTCTTTTAACCAAATGATACTTAGTTCCAGCTTTGACGAAGGGTTTTTCGATGCGGCCGCCGCCTGCCACTACTCCAATTGTAGCTCTACATTTCGGATCTAGAGATTTCATTTTTCCTGAAGGCATCTTGATTATTGTTCTCTCCGTGGATTGTGCTATTACCATGGCATATGATCCTGACGATCTTGCAAATTTTCCGCCATCTCCAGGTCTTGATTCAACATTGCAGATTGCAGTGCCTTCCGGTATTCTTCCAACTGGAAGTATGTTTCCTTTCTCCAGTGGGGCATTAATCCCCTTAAAGACTATTTTTCCAACATATAATCCTTCTGGAGCCACTATGAATTCTTTTGAACCGTCTTCGAATCTTATTAGGGCTACTGGACAACCTCTTCCAGGATCATGGAGTAAAGCTTCAACCTTCCCTTTTATAGATGAAGTATACTCCACTTTGCTTGGAGAGGAATATTTAACTTTGCCGATTCTTATCCATGAAGGCGATTTGAAAACTGAGCCTCCACGCCCTCTTCTTTGAACGAGCAGTCTCTTACCCATAGAATCACCTATAGAACACCAAGTTTAGTTGCAATATCTGCTGCTGAAAATTCTGGTTTAAGTTTAACATAGGCTTTTTTCTCCCCGCGAGGTGTAATCAAGACATTTACTTTTTCAACTTTAACGTCGAACAATTTTTCCACAGCCCATTTAACTAAACGTTTATTGGCCATTCTATTAACTATGAAGGTTAATTTATTCTCCTTTTCAATCTTCTCAATTGCCAATTCTGTTATGACTGGCTTTACAACTATATTCCATGGATCGCTCAATCTCAACTTTAATCCCTCTAGATCACAATTCCAACTTGAATTCTCACATATACAACGTAAGATGATAAATAAATTTTTCTAAATGTTCTTGAAACGTTCCTCTAAAACTTTGATTGAGGACTCAGTCCACAATGTAAGTCTTCCAGGAAAACCTCCTGGAGCAAGATGAATGACGCTGACATCGCATGCCCTGACGACGTCTACTCCAGGAAAGTTTCTTGCAGCCCTTATCACTGGAACCATGCCAGATACAACTATCAGCGGCCCCTTTCTAATCTTGTATCTGCGCCCCCTCATCTTTCCTTTACCAGCTCTAATCTTTCTACCATTATATGCTCTCAGAACATCTTTCCAGACTCCTAGAGTTTTGAAGGCTTCTCTAACGTCGCTTGCCTTCTTTAAACTTTCAAATGAATCTTCTACTATTAATGGAATCTGCGGAGTATTCTCCACTAAATGTCCTCTAATCTTAACATATTTCATGTTTGAGGCGGCAGATATGGCTGAAATTACTGCAAGCCTCTTCTCCTTTCTATTTATTCTCTCCCAAACAATTTTCTCCGCTCGTGGTGGATGTGTTCTCCTTCCACCAACCGTCATGGGAGCGAAAGCTGCCTGTGATGCTTTGGGATATCTGTTTCCCTTCACTCTCGGAACCCTTGCTATGCCGAATCCTACACCCCAACTTTCAGCCGTCGTCCTCTTACCTGCCATGGGATCTCTACCTTGAGGTTGAATTCTGGCTGTAAGAGATGAGATGAACGCTCTTCTAATTAGATCTTTTCTCACCGGGTATGAGAAGAAGTGTGGAAGTGTAATATCCTTTATGGGGGAGCCGTTTAAACCGTAAACTTTAACTTGAATTTTCTTATCTTGAAGAAGAAGCATTTCATACACCTCTATATATGTACATATATAAGTTTGGGTTTTCCTTCCGGAGCATTTAGGGGAGGTCTAATGGAATATCTCAGCTTAACCAGTCTTTTGACAGGTGCTGGAACCGAACCTTCCAATATTATATATCTGCTTCTTACCAAGCCATAATGTTTAAATCCACCCTTAGGATTTATTTCATCTCCACCGTCACCTATCTTTAAAATTCTTTTATTGTATTCTGTTCTCTGATGGAAACCTAACTGACCTGCCCTTGGAATGGTCCACATAACTCCGGGATGAGCTGGACTTATAGATCCAATCTTTCTAGCTCCCTTTCTATGCTTATGCCATCTGGGTTTAATTTTAACGCCAAACCTTTTAATTACACCTTGAAAACCCCTACCCCTAGTTACTGAAATTACATCTATGAATTCTCCTTCCCTGAATACGTCGGCAACATCTATTTCGGAACCCACAATCTTCCTTGCATATTCAAACTGTTCCCTTAAATCTCCCCCATCAATTTTAATCTCGAAGATTTCAGGAGTTTTCTTTCCTATTCCAGCTTTTCTTGGTTGACATGCCACAATTAACCTTAACTCCGAAAGGTCATCAATATTGGAGGCTATTTTCTCAATGGAAGATTCAAAATCAAATTTTTCAGGAATTGTGAAAACTCTTCCAAAATCTTTTGGAACTGTTGGAGACCAAGCTTCAGAGAAGACTTTGAGGCCATATGGAGATTTAATATAGGCTCTAAGGGCACCTACAAATAGGGGAGGAGTTTCTATTATGGTGACAGGTTTCACCACTTCTCTTCCATACATAGGGGTTCCCGGCCAATCTTCAACTAAAACTGCATGGGTCATGCCAACTTTATATCCTGCAAATCCAAGAAGGCGAGGGCCTTTCTCAATTTTAGGCCAAGATCTAATTCTGGCCACTATGCTTTTGGCTCTGGCTCTAGGCCTGAATCCGAGGGAACCCCTCCTAGGAGCATTTACACGTCTATGACCCATACATATCCCCCAAACCGGATTAATCAGCTGGAAATTTAACAGGCAAATCAAGCATATATACTTTTACATTTAACTTGAAGGTTGAGAACAAGATAAAAGGTTAATTATGCTTAAAGTGGCCAGTAAAGCTTCCTCAGTTCTAACAGTTTCACATCCTTGAAGCGGTATCGTATTAACGATATAATCGGCGAGACCCCTCAGCTTAACACCCTCACGTTTACATATGTCGAATAAGCTTTCATGTGGAGAGCCAAAAAGTATGAGTAGATTCCTGCAAGTTGACATGGTGTTTGAGAATTCATCCAATAGATTATAGATTATTTCACCATATTTTGAAGTGGCTAAAACCATGTCGGCATTCACCATTGAAACTGTCTTATGCAGTGAGCATCCTGTGAAATATGCAGTATACCCCCAGTAAACATTCACATCTTCTTTGGATGCAAGTTTAACGCTTACATCACCTCTCCTCTTAACCAATCTAACCGTAACTCTGGAACCTTTACGAAGCCTCTTAGAAATAGGATATAGTTTTCCTAAACCCACATCCACCAATGAAGATCTACCACTTTTAACTACAACTCCCTCCCTAAATTCGCCTCTTCCAATGGTCTTTAAATTTCCCGAAACGGTATGGTGGGGAGCTTTAAGGGGGGGAAGAATACCTGCATATTTAAGGAAGGGGGATATGGGATATATTCTTTTACGAAGATATTGTGGAGTGTCAAGATAGTTAAGAATCTTGCAGAGAAATTCACCTTCAGATTCAACGCCATGTCTATCCAAATATATGTATATGTCTTCTACTCTAAAGAGGGCTGCAGCTCTCGCAACTATTCCAGCCCTAACACTTTTATCTCGAAGATGAGGAAGATCAGATGTTAAACTTGCAGGAATTGCCACGGAGATTTTACTCTTCCTTCTAGGCGGAGGCCAAACCAAAATGGACACCAAATAAATTTACGTTGATTAAAATTATATAAATAAGTATAGTTTTCAAAGTAAATTTTGAAAATTAAATTTATCTAGATATAGCTTCATAGAGTTGATTTGCAATGATGTCTTTGCCGAGTGCTGAGAGGGGTGATGAAAAAGCAAAGGCTGAGCATCATCCTTTAACGACACCTATCGGTACAAGTCTAGCCACCAATGTGGCTATTCCAACCCTATGGGAAACTTCTACTACGCGGTCAATATCCTTATAAGCTTCAGGAGCCTCTTCAGCGATACCCTTCATACTTGCAGATCTCACCAGAATTCCCCTTTCAGCAAGCCTTCTCTGAACTTCGCTTCCTCTGAAACGTCTAGTGGCTGCACGTCTACTTAAAAGTCTACCTGCACCATGAGCGGTAGATCCGAAACTTATCTCCATAGCTTTAGGCTGGCCTAGAAGAACATAGGAAGCCGTACCCATTGAGCCTGGAATTAGAACGGGCTGACCGATATCTCTGTAATCGCTTGGAACAGCTGGATGCCCTCTTGGAAAGGCTCTTGTAGCACCTTTACGATGAACATATACTTTCCTCCTTTCACCGTTTATTTTATGCTCCTCAAGTTTAGCGATGTTATGGGCAACATCATATATGAGCTTTAATCCTAAAGATTCCGCTGAACTGTTAAGTACACGTTCAAATGCTTCTCTAACCCAATGCAGTATGCACTGTCTATTGGCCCATGCAAAATTTGTGGCACAGGACATTGCTGCAAAGTAATCTTCAGCCTCTCTGCTTTTAGCTGGAGCACAAACCAGCTCTCTATCAGGAATTTTAATATTATATTTTCTAACGGCACGCTCCATAATTCTTAAATAGTCGGAGCATACTTGATGTCCAAACCCTCTTGAACCTGTATGTATCATAATGGTTACTTGGCCTTCATGGAGAATGCCGAGCCTCTTCGCAACATCAAGATTATAAATTTTATCTACAATTTGAATCTCCAAGAAATGGTTACCGCTTCCCAAAGTTCCCAGCTGCGGCATTCCCCTCGCTTTAGCTCTATCAGAAATTTTATCGGGATCTGCATGCGGCATTCTGCCGGATTCCTCACAGTGCTGGAAATCTTCATCCCATCCGTAGCCGTTTCTAACAGCCCATTGAGCACCATCCAATAATACATCGTTGAACTGTGAAGACGAAAGTCTAATCTTACCTCTTGAACCTACACCTGAGGGGACGAGGTTGAATATCGTGTTAATCAGCCTTGGAAGAACATCCTTAATATCCTCATAATTTAAGTCACTTCTAACTAAGCGCACACCACAGTTTATGTCATATCCCACGCCGCCCGGACTTATAACACCCTCCTCAGCGTCAAGTGCAGCCACGCCTCCGATGGGAAAACCATAGCCTTGATGGCCGTCTGGAAGCACTATTGAAAATTTATATATTCCCGGTAGTTGAGCTACATTTACACATTGCTCCAATGTTAAATCCTGTTTCATCTTTTCAAGTAAAACTTCATCTGCAAAGACTCTGCCTGGAACTTTCATTCCTGGCTTAGAATTTTTAGGGATCTCCCAGATGAAAGCATTAACCTTTTTAAGTGAAATTCTAGACATATTCACTCCCAAACCATAAAGGGAAAACATGTAAAAAATCTTTCCGCTAACAAACATCATAATTTTAAATATCTAAGACAAATTTGACTTGACAGTTTCCTGGAACATCAACCACTTCCATTAAGGAATACGTTACAGCTTTAACCCCGATTCCAAGCGGATGCCTTGAAGGGTCTAATGGTTCTCCATAGACTTCAGCATCCAGAACATATTTGCCACTTGCAGGGCTATATATAGATAGAATGTTAAACTTTGAGAAGACTAGGCCTTCAACATCAAAAATGTAGAGTAATTCTTCAAGCCATGAGTAGAGGAGGGAAGGTAAGTCGAATCCCTCCACATGAATAACCTTCTTGACTAGAGGTCTAACTTTAGATGTATCTGTCATCACTTCAAACATTGCCTTAGCTGCATTTGCAAATGCTTCCTCCAAAGATCTACCGTAAGCTGCGATGTATACGTCGGCTGAATGCTCAAGAAATTCGAACGCCTTATTCACCATACCAATAGAAAATATGGAGCAAAACTTAAATCTATGTCGGATTGACAAGATAAAAGTAGCTGGAAGATTAAATTTAACGACGGCCGGGGTGGCCGAGTGGACCAAATGAGCTTCAGGTTAAGGCGCAGGCCTTGAGCCTCTGAAGGAGAGCCTGTGCCCCTTCGGGGGCTCGCGGGTTCGAATCCCGCCCCCGGCGCCACATTTTAAACTTTAAAATGTCATTATACTAGACTTGAAAATTGATGCGAGATTTATAAAAATATGATGAATTTAGGGCACGAGATCCTATGCCAATATGATCTCGATTTTAACATCTTGAGGAACTCTTATCCTCATTATCTGCCTCATAGTTCTCTCATCAGCATCCAGATCGATTAATCGCTTATGAATTCTAAGTTCAAATTTATCCCATGTCTTTGTACCTTCACCGCAGGGCGTCTTCATAGTGGAGACTACAAGTCTCTTAGTGGGAAGAGGAATCGGCCCAGAAATCCTTACACCTGTAGTTTTAGCTATACGTTTAATCTCCTCACATACTGCGTCAAGCTTCTTGTAATCGGTGCTGGACAACCGTATTCTCGCCTTTCTGACCATCAATTGCACCTCAAAAGCATGCTATTTCTCGGCTTTCACTTCTTTAACATCGACAACTATACCTGCAGCTATCGTTCTCCCCATATCTCTAATTGCAAATCTTCCAAGCTGTGGAAAATCAGAATACTTCTCCAAGCATATCGGTTTTAATGGTACAAACTTCACTATTGCAGCATCACCCTGCTTCAAGTAGGTTGGATTATCCTCAATGGTGGAGCCGCTTCTAGGATCAATCTTCTTTAGAAGCTGATCAAATCTAACAGCCACTGTACATGTATGTACATGCATTACAGGGGTGTATCCAGCTGCCAGTGCTGTTGGATGATATAGCACGAATATTCTACCTGTGAACTCCTTGACCACTGTTGGAGGATTATTTGCATGGCCGCAGACATCTCCCCTTCTAATATCAGTTCTAGAAAGTCCTCTAACATTGAAGCCTATATTGTCTCCCGGAATAGCCTTCTCAATTTTTTGATGATGCATCTCTATGGATTTAACCTCTCCAACCTTGTTAGGCGGCATGAATATTACTCTGTCTCCAACTTTAAGAACTCCCGTCTCAACTCTTCCCACTGGAACTGTACCGACACCAGTGATTGAATATACATCTTGAATGGGGATTCTCAGAGGTTTCTCTATAGGTCTAGGTGGAGGTGTAAACTCGTCTAGAGCTTCCACCAAAGTGGGACCTTCATACCAGGGAGTTCTCTCACTTTTTACAACCAGATTATCTCCATACCATCCTGAGACAGGTATGAAATGCATCTTTGAAACATTGTAGCCTATCATTCTCAAAAACTTTGAAACTCCTGCTTTAACCTCTTCATATCGTTCCTTACTCCAATTAACTGTAGCATCATCCATCTTGTTTATGGCAACAACCATCTGGTTTATACCGAGCGTTTTGGCTAGGAATGCATGTTCCCTCGTCTGTCCCGAGGCACCCATACCGGCCTCATATTCTCCTCTCTTCGCTGAAACGACGAGTATTGCGGCATCCGCCTGGGAAGCTCCCGTAATCATATTTTTAACGAAATCTCTGTGTCCAGGGGCATCTATTATGGTGAAATAGTATTTTGGAGTTTCAAATCTCCAGAAGGATAGATCTATGGTCAGCCCTCTCTCCCTCTCCTCCTTTAACTTGTCCATTACCCAGGCAAACTTGAATGATTCTTTACCGATCTTCTCCGATTCACTTTCAAGCATTCTCATCGTACGCTCATCGACATTTCCAGTTAGAAATAGCAGATGCCCCATCATTGTACTCTTTCCATGATCTACGTGCCCGATCACTATAAGATTCAAGTGCGGTTTCTCAGACATTCTCATCACTCCCATATATCTCGGCGAAATAAATCTTAAAACAGCATATTTAAGGTTTTTGCGAATAAAAATATGGTGAGGGGGGAAATAAATTTTTTGAGACTATCTTGAAGACAAAGCTATACGCTCAATCTCCTCCTTCTTCTGAATGGCATATGATTTTGAATCTGCATTTGCAGCTAGAATAATCTCTTCTGCCAAGCATTCTTCAATGCTCTTCGGATTATTAAATGAAGCTTTCCTTGCACCTTCAGTTATAAAGTTTAATGCAAGGTCAAGTCTTCGAATGGGCGATATATCTACGGCTTGATGGTAAACTATTCCTCCATAAACTATCCTCGTGGTCTCCTCTCTAGGCGCCGAATTCTCTAAGGCCTTCACCAATACTTGAATGGGATTTTCACCAGTTCTTAAATGAATTATCTCGAAAGCATGCTTCACAATGTTAATTGCTAGAGCCTTCTTCCCCATATTCTTTCCAGGCCTCATCAACTTATTTACAAGACGCTCAACTATGGGAACCTCTGCCTTACCAAATCTTTTATGTTCATGTCTCCCCCCAGTATGAGGAACATAAACGGATCTAAGACAGATGTAACGTTTTAAACCGGGATCTCTAACCTCAACATCTTCAAAATTCCACTTATTGAAGAGCTTAATGCTTGAATTGACAATACCCATTATCGATCACACCTCACCGATTTCTGACTGTAGCTATAATTTAGAACTGGTGGATAAATTTTTTCCTCATCGAAAGACTTAAGGGAGAAGCTTCATAGTTAATCACAACGATAAATAATATTGGAGGGGCATTCATGTTTGAAGTCCGCTGGCATGGTAGAGGAGGACAGGGTGCATGGACTGCAAGTAATCTACTTGCCCAGGCTGCATTGAAGGAAGGGAAACATGTCCAATCATTCCCTACCTTTGGACCTGAAAGGATGGGAGCTCCTATAATGGCTTTCACAAGGATAAGTGATGAGCCGATTGAGCTGCATTGCGGCGTATACAATCCAGATGCTGTTGTAATATTGGATTTCACCCTCATAAAGACCGTAAATGTGACTGATGGACTTAAATTTGAAGGATATCTATTAGCCAATTTTAAGGGTTCACCGAGAGAAGTCGCCGAACAATTGAACATTGTCGGCAAAGGCTTCAAAATTTTCACCACTCCTGCAACGGATATAGCCGTGGAGATTTTAAGAAGACCGATAACCAATACGGCGATGATTGGAGGATTAATTAAAGCTACAGGGATAGTTGAACTGGAGAGTATAAATCAAGCATTAACGGAAAGATTTTCGGAGAAGATAGCTGAACTAAATATGAAGGTGGTTGAGAAAGCATTTGAGGAGACTAGGGGTGAGAAGGTATGAGTGAATTAAAAGGTTGGCGTGAAATTCCAATAGCTGGAGTAACATGGAAAAGCTCAATGGAAACGAAGACTGGAGATTGGAAAACATTTAAACCGGTTATAGATCAAAATAAATGTATAAAATGTTTAATATGCTGGATAAGCTGTCCCGACATGGCTATTCAATGGAATGGAGAAAAGGTAGTTGAAAATTATGATTATTGTAAAGGATGTGGAATATGTGCCAATGTATGTCCAGTTAAGGCGATTAAAATGGTTAAGGAGGAGTAGAGATGAGTGTGAGACAGAGAGTTATGGGATTAAATGGAGATGAAGCTGTAGCATGGGCGGTGAAGCAGTGCGATGTAGATTTCGTCTCAGCATATCCGATAACGCCTCAAACCATAATAGTTGAAAAATTCTCAGAGTTCGTTGCTAATGGAGAAGTAGAGACGGAGTTTGTACCAGTAGAATCTGAACATTCAGCTCTAAGTGCATGTATAGGGGCGGCAGCATTGGGAGCTAGAGCATTTACAGCAACCGCTGCAAATGGATTAGCATTGATGTGGGAAATAGTGTATATAGCTTCAAGTCTGAGATTACCTATAGTGATGGCTGTAGTTAACAGGGCGCTTTCAGGACCAATAAATATACACTGCGACCACAGTGACAGTATGGGATGTAGAGATGCAAGCTGGATACAAATATATACTGAGAATGCTCAGGAAGCATATGACACGGTGATCCAAGCATTTAGAATAGGAGAACATTCAGATGTTCAACTTCCAGTAATGGTAACCCTAGATGGATTTCTAATAAGCCATACGCTTCAAAATGTCAAGATACTGCCAGATGAAGTTGTAAAAGACTTTGTAGGAGTTAGAAAACCAGTTGAAGTGGAGATTCCTGGACGGGGAAGAATTCCACTAATACTTGACCCTGAAAATCCATTAACCTTCGGACCATTAGACCTGTATGACTACTATTTTGAACATAAGGTTCAGCAGCATGAAGCCATAGAAAAAGCAAGACCTGTAATTAAGCAGATAAATGAGGAATACTATAAGATAAGTGGAAGAAAATATGGCGATGGATTTGTAGAGACATATGGATTGGAGGATGCTGAAACTGCAATAATAGTGTTGGGTTCAACTGCTGGAACGGTAAGATACGTAGCAAAAGAGCTTAGAAGAAAAGGATATAAGGTTGGAATGCTTAGACTTAGAACTTTTAGGCCGTTTCCATATAGAGAACTTGTTGAAGCGTTGAGACATGTTAAAGCCGTAGGAGTAATGGATAGGAGTGGAGCATATGGAGCATATGGAGGACCAGTATATATTGAGACTAAAGCTGCATTTTACGATGAGGATGAGAAACCGAAAATATTAAACTACATATACGGTTTGGGAGGAAGAGATACACCTCCAACAATGATAAGGAAAGCTTACGAGGAATTACTGGAGGTTTCGAGAACGGGGAAAATTGAGAAGAAGATGAAATTCTTAGGGGTGAGATGAAATGAGCATGTTCAAAATAAATTTAAGAGAGTTAGCTAAAAAACCGAATCTACTTTTACCTGGACATAGATTATGTGCCGGATGCGGTGCACCTATAGTTGTAAAGCAGGTGTTAATGGCCACTAGAGGGCCTACTATAGTTGTAAATGCAACTGGATGTTTAGAAGTGGCTACAACAATCTATCCTTATAGTGCATGGAATTTGCCGTGGATACATGTAGCATTCGAAAATGCAGCTGCAGTTGCCTCAGGAATTGAAGCAGCATTCAAAGCGTTGAAGAGAAAGGGAAGGATGAAATATGAACATATAGATGTTATAGCATTTGGAGGAGATGGAGGAACCTATGATATAGGTATTCAAGCTTTAAGCGGAGCATTCGAAAGGGGACATGACTTTCTATATGTGTTATATGATAATGAAGCTTACATGAATACAGGTATACAGAGAAGTGGAGGGACACCTATGGGTGCAGCTACGACGACTACTCCTGCAGGAACAGTTATCCCTGGAAAGAAGGAGCATAAGAAGCCGATAGCGGAGATAGCTGTGGCACATAAAATCCCATATGTGGCAACAGCAACTCCAGCACACTTCATCGATTTAATGAGAAAGGCGAGAAAGGGAATAGAGGTAAATGGACCTGCATTTATACATGCCTTTTCACCATGTCCTAGAGGATGGAGGATGCCCGGCGAACTGACCATAGAAATCTCCAAGATAGCAGTTGACACATGCTATTTCCCATTATGGGAATATGAGAATGGAGTATGGAAGTTGACGGATAGAAGCTTGGCAATAGCTAAAAATCCAAAGTTAAAGAAGCCGATAGAGGAATTTCTAAAATTGCAGGGAAGATTCAGACATTTATTTAAGCCGGAAAATCAGAAGATAATAAGGGAGATACAGGAATACGTTGATCTGGTATGGGAAGACTTGAAAGAAAGATGTGAAAACATTTAAACATAAAAAATATTTTTTCACTCCACCTTCACCAAAATTTAGAAGAAGGTTTATTTAGGAGAATTAAGAGGCAAATATAGGTTACAGGTGATATAATGCCTGGATCTAAAGCACCTCTGGGATTATATGCTGCGAGAAAGTTGAGGAGGAAGAGAAAGAAGTTCAGATGGAGTCAGAGAGAATATAAGAGAAGAATGTTAATGCTGGATGTTAAGGCAGATCCATTGGAAGGTGCACCGCAAGCAAGAGGCATTGTCATAGAGAAAGTTGGAGTGGAGAGTAGACAGCCGAACTCGGCGGTAAGAAAATGTGTAAGGGTTCAATTGATAAAAAATGGAAAACAAGTGACGGCTTTTCTTCCGAGAGATGGAGCGTTAAACTTCGTCGACGAACATGACGAAGTTATAATTGAAGGAATAGGTGGACCTATGGGTAAATCATATGGAGATTTACCGGGAGTTAGATACAAGGTTATAAAGGTGAATGGAGTATCGTTAAGTGCACTTCTAAAAGGTAAAAAGCAGAAGCCTATAAGATAAATTTAACTTGATTCCCAAATTCTCCTCTTTTCGAGATAATCCGAAACGTTACATATAATTCTTGCCGGAACACCTGCAACAACAACATTTGGAGGAACATCTCTAGTTACAACTGCACCAGCAGCAACAACTGAATTCTCACCTATGATGATTCCTGAAATCAGAGTTGAATTAGCCCCTAAAACTGCACCATTCTCAACTATGACTCCCTGAAGCCTACTGCTTGGAGGATATTTATCATTAGTGAAGCAGACCCTTGGACCTATAAAGACATCGCTTCCAATAATACATTTTGGAGGAATATATACAGAGGATTGAATATTAACGTTATCCTTGACGATTACATCTCCATCAAGAATAGAGCCTGTACCTATTCTCACATGGTTTCCGATGATTGTTTTCTCTCGAATCAGTACGTTATGTCCCGTCTCAAGCCGATCTCCCACCTTTACAGACTCGTAAATTATTGTGCCAGATCTAACGATGCAGTTACGGCCGAGAATACTTCCACTACTTATGGAATCATATAATGTAAGGGAAGCTTTACCCTCATTGATAAGCTTCTTCACAGAGGATCTGACAGGGTAGCCTATTATACATCCATCTCCAATAAGGCTGCCCTCACCTATAACGCTTTCACCTAAAATACATATTGAACCTTCAAAAAATACATGATCTACTTTAGCTTTAGGGGAGACAAAAGTGGTCAAGAAGATCACCGTAGAAGAGAAGGTGAGAAGAGATAATTATAAATTTCTGGTTTAAACAACTACAACATGATCTATATCGAAGTATCTTTTCGCTATAAGTCTAGCCCTAGCAATATTTTTACCCTCCCTGCCTATAGCTATACCCTTATCGTTGGGTTCTATTGTGACATATGCTATTCTCCTCCCATCAGGAGCATTGGTAATTTTGACTGAACGAACCCTTGCAGGGGAAAGTGAATGCTTAATAAACTCTTCTGGAATTTCCGAGAATTCCACAACCTCAATATTTTTACCCAACATACGTTTCAACCTTTTAACGTTTATTCCACCTTTACCTATAGCCAATCCCATGTCTCCAGGTTTAACTATAAAGATCAGCCTATTCCATCGTTCATCTACAATGCAATCCCTTGTAGTGGCACCAGTTAGACTCTCGAAGAGAGTTATGAAATGCATTTCAACTGAAGTTAATTTAATTGAGGGTATAATTATCCCTCCTCAATCAATTTGAGGATCTCAGAATCTCCGGGTTCAAATATTGTTAGAGCTGCCACCATGAAAGGTTTCCCGCAGAGAGAACCTAACTCCCAGCTTGAACCTTGAAAAACATAGATGGGAATATTTGAAAGCCTCGAATAGTAGAATATATCGTTCTTCAATTCTTCAGGTATATTTGAAGCTAAGATTATCAGTTTACCCTTACCAAGCTTTGCATTTTTAACAGCTGATTTAGAGCCGAAATCAACTTTACCTGTCCTTATCACGATACGCAACTCTCTTTCAAAGTCGATGGACACGCTTTCACACTCCAGAGACCACCATCAACCGCATATTTAAACTTTAATATATTGAAAACGAAAGTGATAAATAAATTTTTAAGTTTTCCCCCTGCTTGAAGTGCTTTTCATGAGCAACTGCACGGAGCCCGTGCCTATTGGAATAATTTGACCTACAATTACATTTTCAGTTACACCCAATAATTCATCAACCTCTCCGCTGACACTTGCCTCCAATAAATGTTTAGTAGTAACCTCGAAGGCTGCTCTAGCCAGTACACTAGGCTTCTCTCCGCTGATCCCGTGTCTACCTATCTGCCTTATTCTTCCAGTATAGGTCATCATATCAGCTACAAGCATAACATGTCTAATATCCACATCTAAGCCCTGTTCCTCTAAGACTCCCATTGCTTCTCTAATTATCATATTTCTGGCAGCTTCGATGCCCAGCACCTCAGCAACCTCATGAAGATTGTTTGTAGTGGTTCTTGTAGGATCTACTCCTTCAACCTTTAAAACTGCTGCTAAATTGGATCCTTCAGTATAAATTACATATTCACCCTGCTCCTTTCTAATAACTATTCTCTTAATACCTTTAACTCCTTTAAGCTTCAAAGCTAAAATTTTATTTCTCAACTTCTGCAGTTTATTCACATCTAAAATATCCGTGCGAATAGCTATTTTATTGTCATCCACCATCTCAACTTCGCCGACTTTAAGCTTTTCAAGAGCATTTATGACGTTTTCAACGGAGATATCCTTATCTCGCATAACCTCCAAGTCCAATGTTAAAAGTATTGAACCTGATATTAAATCAATCTCCACACTCTCAGTTATATTCTCAAGATATGTGGTCTCAATGTTTCTTCCAACCTCTTTGGCCTTCTCCTCGTCGAATCTATGATTCTCATCAAGATAAACGGTCATCATAGGTGTTGATGGAGTTCGTCTAGCATCCAAAATTTCTATTAGTCTAGGTAGACCTAAAGTGACATTGAACTCTCTGACCCCTGCATAATGGAAAGTTCTTAGAGTCATCTGTGTTCCAGGCTCACCGATGGATTGTGCTGCGACGACTCCTACAGGTTCACCTGGCTCTACAAGGGATTTTTCATATTCCTTGACTACGGTGAACAGTATCTTCTCCAACTCCTCCTCAGTCAACTTAAATTTTGGAAGTTTCTCTTTTAACTCCTCGATTATCGATGGTGGTAAAACGTTGATTAATGAATCCACTCTGTTAACTATATCTTCAGCTTTAAGATATTTCATTCCACCCTCCTCTCCATAACGACTTTTCTGATGATTCTGTCAATATTCATGGGTTTACCATGATCGCTTCTAGATGGATCCACACCGTCCTCACCATATTTAAATTGGACTACAAGGCCTCCTGGAGCTCTAACGGTTCCATCATATTCAACTTTTAAGTCTTGAAGTGCATTCATAAGTCTTCTCTGCAGGTAGCCGCTTTGAGAAGTTCTAACCGCAGTATCCACTAATCCTTCTCTTCCACCCATAGCATGGAAGAAGAATTCAAGGGGATTTAACCCTCTCTTATATGAAGAGTATACGAAGCCTCTTGCAACAGCTCCTATATCACCCTTCTTAAAGTGGGGTAGAGTTCTATTTTTATATCCGCGTATTATACGTTCACCTCTAACTGATTGTTGGCCGATGACCGCAGTCATCTGTGTCAAATTTAATATGTTTCCTCTAGCACCTGTTTTAGCCATAACTACAGCATAATTATCCATGCCTAAATATTCTGCAGCAATATTTCCAGCTTTATCTCTAGCATCCGTTAAGACTTCCATTATTCTCATTTCAAGGGTTTCTTCAAGTGTTCTTCCTGGAAGTCTTTCAAGTTCACCCTCCCTATATGAGCGGATAAGTCTATTTACAGCTATCTCAGCTTCTTTTAAGACTTCATCGATTCTAATTTTAGCTTCCAGCGGCATGTCTTCGTCACTTAAACTCATAGTGAAACCGTAATCGTCAATATAGATAAGGAAGAGTTTGAACACGTTGTCTATGAAATGGCTTGCAGCGTCGCTTCCATAATCCTTAACGATAAAGTGTAGAAGACTTTCAGGTTGACCTGCACCTATCAGCTTCTTGTCTAGAACTCCCGAAATTAAGAGACCGTTCTTCACGGAGACATATGCATCATATGGACAGTCCTCCTCTAAGCATGTATCACACTTGGCACATATATTTGATCTAGCTGCAAAATTCAAATCTTTCGGCAAAAAGAGACTTACAAGCTGTTTACCGGTCCAAAGTTCCTCCGGATATTTTATGGCTGGCGGTGGAAGAGGACCTGTATAGCCAGCATTATAAAGCAATCTGCAAACTTCTCTCCTCCTAAGAAATGTTGATTTTCTCGTCAGCAGGAAGGCTCCTGTAATGTAGTCTTGAATAGCACCCATAATTGGACCGCCATATCTTGGAGATAATATTTGCTCTTGAACAAGCATTAGAATTCTGGCTTCAGCTCTAGCCTCCTCGCTTTGAGGAACATGAAGATTCATTTCATCTCCATCGAAATCGGCATTGTAAGGTGGACATACACAGAGATTTAATCTGAAAGTTTTGTATGGCAGAACTTTAACTCTATGGGCCATTATTGACATTCTGTGAAGTGAGGGTTGCCTGTTGAATAGAACTATATCTCCATCCCTAATATGCCTTTCAACTATATATCCGGGGGTCAAGTTATCCGCTATCGCCTTCAGATCCTTTGGATATCTTAAATCTATTCTTCTACCGTCAGGCCTAATAATGTAGTTGGCACCTGGATGGTTAAATGGGCCTCTAATCACAAGCTTCTTCATCTCTTCCAGATTCCACTGAGTAACCCTTTCAGGAACAGTTAAAATTTTTGCAATCTCCTCTGGAACTCCAACCTCATTTATGCTTAGATTTGGATCCGGAGAGATCACAGTTCTAGCTGAAAAATCCACACGTTTACCTGAAAGATTACTTCTAAATCTTCCCTCTTTCCCCTTCAATCTCTGGGAAAGAGTTCTGAGAGGCCTGCCAGATCTATGCCTAGCTGGAGGTATACCTGAAACTTCATTATCGAAATAGGTTGTAACATGATATTGAAGAAGTTCCCATAAATCTTCGATTATAAGTTGGGGAGCCCCTGCCTCTATGTTCTCCCTCAATCGTTCATTAATTCTAATTATATCTACAAGTTTATGTGTCAGGTCGTCTTCTGATCTAACTCCAGATTCCAATGTTATTGATGGACGGACACTTACAGGTGGAACTGGTAGAACTGTAAGAACCATCCATTCAGGCCTCGCCGATTCCGGATCTATACCTATAAGTTTGAGATCATCATCTGGAATACGTTCCAATCTAGCTCTTACCTCAATTGGAGTGAGTTTGATGGCGCCTTCCCTTGTCTCTTCATAAAAGGTTGTAGGCTTTTCAAGTTTAACCTTAAATTGCCGTTCATTACAGTGTGGACATTCATTTGTTTTGATAGCTTTACTTAAAATTCTACTTGTAAGATTATCGACGAGTTCAGGCCAGTTTTTCATATATTTTTCGAGAAGAACTTTATATCTCTCCATATCCTCTTGGGGGATGAGAAGTCTTCCACATCTTCTACAGGTGGCCCTTAAAAGTTGATAGATTATTTTAACGTAGCCTACGTGGACTACGGGTCTAGCCAACTCCACATGGCCGAAATGTCCAGGACATGCTCCAACCCTATTTCCACAGGTTGCACATCTCTGACTTGGCTCTATTATTCCAAGCCTTCTATCCATCAATCCACCTTCAATTGGCCATCCATCTTCATCATAAGTGTCAGGGGTTACTATGGCAGTTACGGACATTTTTCTGATAATATCGGGTGAAAGTACACCAAACTTTATAGCTTTAATCCTTTTATAAGATTCAGACATGAATTTCACCTCTAAAATTTCTCCTCCAATATAAGTTTGGGAGCTATACAGAGACTCATAAGCTCTTGGAGAAGCAGTTTGAAAGCATAGGACATAACTACAGGGGATATCTTTGCCTTATCGCCGCAAATTCTGCATACATAGGTATCCCTGTTTCTATCATAATAAGCTATGAAACCGCAGTTTTCACATACATAAACCTCTGTTTTATCCGATTCCTCCAGCAATCTCTCCTTTAAAAGTAAAGCTGCTCCATGCCCTATTAGGCAATCCCTCTCCATCTCACCGAATCTTAATCCACCCTCTCTAGCCCTACCCTCAGTAGGTTGCCTAGTTAATATTTGAACTGGCCCTCTAGCCCTCGCATGTATCTTATCAGCCACCATATGATGGAGCTTCTGATAATAGACTATACCGATGAAGATCTCGGCTTTAAGCATCTTACCTGTTCTTCCATCATACATGACCTCGCAGCCATTAGATTTGAAACCCAACTTTTTAAGCGCCTCTCTTAAACTCTCTTCTGATTCACCGCTAAATGGAGTTCCATCTATGAATCTTCCCTCTAATGCTCCAACCTTGCCGGCAATGCTCTCTATTAATTGTCCAACAGTCATTCTTGAAGGTATTGCATGTGGATTTATTATGAGATCCGGCACTATTCCATCCTCAGTGAAAGGCATATCCTCCTGTGGAACGAGAAGACCTATAACTCCTTTCTGTCCATGCCTTGAAGCAAACTTGTCACCAAGCTCCGGAACTCTATTATCTCTAACTCTAACCTTTACCAATTTGTCGCCTTCTGAAGTTTTAGTGAATAATACTCGGTCAACAACTCCTTTCTCTCCATGCCTCATGCTGAGGGAAGTTTCACGTCTAGTTCTCTCTCCAATCCTGAAACCTGTAGATTCTTCGAGAAATCTTGGAGGACTTGTTCTCCCTACAAGTACAGCTCCACCTGAAACTTCAACTTCCGGTTCAATTATTCCATCCTCACCGAGAAATCTATATGCTTCAGCAGTCCTATATCCTCTAACGCCTGGTTCAGGAATCTCTATGGAATCCATTTCTCCTCCCGGATACTTTTTCTCCTCGATCTCGTAGCATCTGAAAAATGTTGAATGTCCAAGCCCCCTCTCCACAGAAGATTTATTCATTATTAGGGCATCCTCAATATTATATCCAGCATATGAGAGAATTGCAACCACGAAATTTTGGCCTGCTGGACGATCATCATACCTTATTACTTCAGTTGCCTTAGTTTTAACTATGGGCTTCTGCGGATAGTGGAGGAGATGAGCTCTAGAATCCATTCGTAACGGATAATTGATAGCGTAGAGTCCTAATGCCTGTTTAGCCATGGCAGCTTCATATGAATTTCTAGGCGACTGATTATGCTCTGCGAAGGGTATTATCGAAGCACAGATTCCGAGTATTGTGGCAGGGGCAATCTCGAGATGAGTATGTTCGGAAGTTACATCTTCAGGATTTAAGGCTATATAGGCATTCTCCTCCTCTTCAGCATCAAGATATTCTATGAGACCCTTGTCGATGAGATCGCTCCACGACCACTCGCCTCGTCTAAGCTTTTCAATATGATCCTTCTTCAGCTTTATCTCTCCATTCTCAACGATTATTAATGGGCGTCTAACACGTCCCCTATCGCAGTTCACGTAAACCTCATCTATATATTTATCCTTGTAATGGGCTACATTGACTTCACTGCTTATATCCCCCTCTCTTCTCATACGTCTAATCTCAGAGCAGAAGGCTTCAGGATCTGGATGTATACCTAATAGTCGACCGTTGAGGAAGACTTTAGCACCTTTAACCATGGATTTTCTTGCACGTTCTATCGAGATTACTCCTAAACGATGTAATGTTCTCTCTACAATGCCCTCATCGAAACCGACTGAAATTATAGCCATTAATGCAAGGTTTTTAACGAGACCGCAGTTCGGCCCTTCAGGAGTCTCATTTGGACAGAGTCTACCCCATTGAGTGGAATGGAGATCTCTTGCTTCAAAGTGTGGTTGACTTCTACTTAGAGGGGAAACTACCCTTCTCAGATGGCTTAAAGTGGACATATAGTTGGTTCGGTCGAGAAGTTGACTGACTCCAGCTTTGCCTCCAACCCAATTTCCCGTGGCTAGGGCATGTCTCAGCCGCTCAGTTATAACATCGGCTCTAACGAGATTTGTGACGTTAACTCTTCTTCCCCTACTTCTAGCCCGCTCCAACTGATATTTAACATCTCTACAGAAACTTCTGAAGGCAACTCTGAAGAGACTCATTAAAAGGTCGCCTGCAAGTTTAAGCCTTTTATTAGCATAGTGATCTTTATCGTCAGGCCCTCTCCTATTTAAAACCAGTTCGAGAAGTTTTTCGGCCATTTGGCCGAGAAAATATGCTTTTCTCCTTCTATTCTTTGGAAGATTTCCAAGATGTGGGAGAAAATATTTGTCAAGAATTTGTTCTGCTCTTTGAATTCTATATTCACGTGTCTGGCCTATGGCAACTCTATTCCCAATATAATCTAATGCATCTGAAACTCTAGCCACTGCTGAAGCCTGTTCCAATGTGGGTATGAGAAGTTGCTGGATTTCAGGATCATCTGAAACTGCCTCAACAATCTCCTTATCGGTCCTTAGACCTAGAGCTCTCATCAAAATTCCGAGAGGTATCTTACCTGGAACGGATGGAAATGAAACGTGGAGAGTTCCATCCTTAACTCTATTCATGGTGACTGGAACTCTATATCCTGAGGCCACTGAGAATACCTTTGCTGTATGAGTGGCAGATGAACCGGGACTTCCATAATCTACAAGAATCCTGTTTATTGCAAGATCTTCTTGGGCTACAAGAACTCTTTCAGAGCCATTTATTATAAAGTAGCCTCCAGGATCATCGGGATCTTCACCGTGAGTGAGAAGTTCATCTCTGTCGAGACCGTGAAGCATACATTTAACCGATTTAACCATGATGGGCATTCTACCTATAAAAACTCTGACAGGTTCACCTTCAATTCCATCCTCCACTGGAATCATAGTTAGATACATAGATGAAGCATAAGTGAGATTTCTCAGACGAGCTTCCATGGGATAAACCTTCTCTTCGGAGCCGTCAGCCTCCCTTACAGTTGGATCCTTAATTTCTATAACGCCAAATTTGACGCTTAATCCAGGTATATCCGTTTCAATTCCACCTTGCTCATCGACAATCCTCTGTAAACCGCGAGTTATGAACTCGTTGAAGGAGTCTAAATGTTGTCTAACTAAACCCTTCTCCTTAAAGAATGCATCTACAAGCAGCCATCTATCTTCATGAGATAAGGACAAAATTCTCAGCCTCCAATTCAGCTAGGAATAACATATCTGTAGATTATGGAGATCCCGGCAGTCTTACTTTTCCTAACGATCTTCACAATATCTCCGGGCTTTGCACCTATCGCCCTGACGGCAGGATCAGTTGATCTGATCAATGGAAGCTGGTTGCATTTAACGCCGAGCCTCATCAAAACCTTCTCAGCCTCCTCTTTGCTTAGAAGTATATGTTCAGGGACAAGTTCATGGTCAAAAATATTAAATTTACTCCCCATAGCCATACACCCAAAATATAAGAAAATAAGCTAAACCTTTACCATCCATCTCTAACCAATAAATATTTCGCTAAAGTGTAAATTAAAGTTTAAATGAATATTTAACTAAAGTGGGAGGTTGTGGCGGGCCCGGCGGGATTCGAACCCGCGACCAATGGGTTAAAAGCCCACTGCTCTTCCTGGCTGAGCTACGGGCCCAAAGACCTCAACCAGAAAATAGAATAAAGGATACTTATATTTTTCACTCAGCACAAGATAAACCGACAAATGAAATATATCAGCTTTTCCATATTTTCCATATATTTAATGGTGAGCTGTAAAACATATTTTCATCATTGACGGTCAATCTCACATATTGTAACGTTATAGTTCATGTTAGTTGCTTAGCTGAAAGGCATGTTTACAGGAAAATATAGCGGCTACTTTGCTTTGAATCATAATGCTACAGTTAAAGGCTAGGAAATCGTTAATGGATTTATAATTTTCTCCTCAACACGTTAAGTTTTGAATTTCTCTCATAAATTAACATCTCCTAAATGGATTGAATATGGGAATGTAAAATTCCTTTCAATTATGAATTATTTAGCATGATACCGTTTCACTTTTGACTTCAAACTTGACTTTGACGGTTTCTTAGCTTTCACCATGGTCCTCCAATACTTAATGTTTCTTATACATCCAGGATCAGGCGCCAAAATGTATCCATAATATGAAAGTGCTCTTGCTCTACATCCGCCGCATATGTATCTATATGGACATTTACCGCAATTGGCTTGGAGAATATCTTTACTTCTAAATGCTTTTAATATGGGAGTATTCTCCCAAATCTCGCTGAAACTTTTCTCCCTAATGTTTCCGAGGGGAAGTTGAGGGATGAAAACGCAGGGGGTTATGGTTCCATCTGGTTGAAGAGCACAATAAATTCTTCCAGCACCGCATCCACCTATAAAATTAGCTAGATCGCTAAGTCCACTTATAGAGGGGCCGGCATAGAAGTGGGTTGGACTCATCATGGTTCCTCCAGATTTTTCGAGAACAACTCTGGCATATTGTGGGGCTGTGGATAAAATTTCTATGTCTCCAACCTTCAACTCTTCATAAAGCATGTTTAGAAAAGCTTCCCTCTCGGTAGGTGTAAGATCCATTTCAACTATCTTTTCACCTCGCCCTACTGGGATAAAGTTGAAGAAAATCAATCTTGAAACACCCAGTCTCCTCGCCAACCCTATAATTTTCTTGGCTTCAAGATAATTGTATTTTGTAACTGTAGTCGCTATTCCTGTAAATAGTCCTCTCTTCACACAGTTTCTTATGCCTCTTACAGCGCTTCTCCAAGATCCCTTAACACCTCTAAACATATCATGTTTTTCAGGATCCGCAGAATCTATGCTTATCTCCACATAGTTTACACCTTTAGTTTTAAGCTTTTCAGCTACTCTTTCGGTGATCAATGTTCCATTGGTTGCTACAGCCACATAGAAGTTTTTTCTTACAGCCCTTTCAACTACAGGCCAGAAATCTTGATGTATAAGTGGTTCTCCTCCGGAGAAAGCTATAGCGGCAACTCCCGCCTCCTCTAATTGATCTAGTACTTTAAATTTTTCCTCTAATGAAAGCTCATTTGGAAGGGGTTTTTCAGCTCTTTGATAGCAATGTTTACATTTCAAATTACATGCATTTGTGAAATTCCACACTACTAAAAATGGAGCGTCAAGTATTTGCGGGGTGGTGATTCCATATTTTCCTATACTTCTCAAGATAGTTTCTATTCCTCTTCTTACACCTCGCTCCTTAAAGAACTTTCTAGTTGATTCAGATTTAACATCCAATATGTGAGCACTAAAATCGATTATGAAGGATAATAGGAGAGAGGAGAGATATGGGGTGAATTTTCTTGGAGCCTCTTCACCGGAATATATTGAGAGAGCATGATAGAGGAGGGATTTATCCTCAACTTTCTTGTTTGACAAGTATTTTACAGTGGCTCTAACTATGGGATTGCCGAATACTCTTTTTATAAATTTGACTGTTTCGAGAACCATGTAGGTCACCTTCAATCAATGCTAAAAATGAAGTTTAATATAAAGTTTTATCTATAATATTATAGGAAAAATTAAATCATCAATGTTATTAAAAATGAGGTTAAATTTTCAAGTTAAAAAAATAAAATTTATTTTCGTGTATAAACGATTTCTCCGTTAATTATCACCATCTCCACCTTTGTCATAATGTTTAGAGGATCACCGCTTAAAATCCTAATATCAGCATCTTTACCTTTCTCAATGCTTCCAACTCTGTCTGCAACACCAAGTATTTCAGCAGGATTTATAGTTATAGCTTTCAAGGCCTCTTCATATGGAAGTCCATGCTTAGCGGCTAGAGCTGCACATATAGGTAGGAAGGCGATTGTCTGACCTACAGCATCCGTTTGAATGGCAAGTTTCACTCCTGCTTTCCAGAGGATTCTTGGAGTATCAAAGTTGAGCTCTCTCATCTCCCATTTACCTCTACCTAGAAGGCTTGGCCCCCAAACTGCTGGAACACCTTTAGAGGCAATCCAATGGGCTATTCTATGTCCTTCAGTAGCATGCTCCCATGAAAGTTTAACTCCGAATTCTTCAGCAATTCTGATAGCTGTGGCTATGTCATCAGCCCTATGGGCATGGGCTCTAAATGGAATTTCACCTCGCAGAACCCGCTCTAAAGCTTCCAACTTTAAATCTACATCAGGCATCTTGCTGGGATCATCTTTTGCACGCTCCTTCTTCTTCATATAATTTTTCGTTTTTTGAAGCCATTCTCTCAGGAGAGCTGCAACACCCATACGTGTGCTCGGCATCCGTTTACGTTCAACACCATAGACTCTTCTAGGATTTTCGCCGAAGGCTATTTTCATACCTGAAGGTTCCTTTAAGATCATCTCATCTACAACAACTTTTGGAGCTGTTTTTAGAACGACTCCCATACCGCCAATAACATTGGCGCTGCCTGGCAGTATCTGAACGGTGGTGACTCCTGTTTCTAGGGCAGCTCTCAACCCTTTCTCATCAGCATTTGCTTTAATTGCATCGATAGCTCTGAGATGGGGAGTGATAGGATCTGTTGCCTCGTTGCCGTCACTTCCAAACCATCCTACAGTCTCCTCGAAAATGCCGATATGACAGTGAGCGTCGATTAAACCCGGCATAACTACTTTACCGTTTGCATCGATAACTTCAGCATCGTCAGGAATTTTCAGATCTACACCAACATCGATGATTTTACCTTTATCGATAAGCACTGTACCACGTTTAATAACGCCTCTTGTAATGGTCATGATCTTTCCATCTTTAATGGCCAACATAGAGGACACCTAAAAGAAATATGAAGATTGAATAACTTAAAGTTAACCGGTCAAGAAGATTTAATGTGGCGCCGAGGCCGGGATTTGAACCCGGGTCCCGGGCTCGACAGGCCCGGATGATAGACCGGACTACACCACCTCGGCAGCTACTGTTTCAAGTTTCATCGACTCTTCAGTCTTCCTAAAATATGCTATTTCGCTTGTAAAATTTTTGTCTAATTATATAAGGTTTTTCATGGGTGGCTGATTAAAATATAGATGAAAGGTTAACATGTGACGTGAATTATCGATGCTGCTCGTCTCCCTTCTTTCAGAAAAGTGTTTAAAATCTTTATCGCTTCAGGCGTTTTAGCCTTGATAAATGATACGCCGTGATTCTCCATATACTTCACGGTTTCTTCAAGTATGGGTAACGCCCCATACTGTCCTGTACCTATTATGATGATCTCCGGATTTTCCTCTAATAGGGGAGCTATCTCCAACCATGAGAGTGGAGTGTGAATGCCTCTCTTAAAGGGTTTTGACAATTCCTTCTTCCTCTTGGAAATTTTTCCATCAACATGTATTACTATATCGTGACGATATTTTCTGCCATCCACTACAATATATCCGAAACCGGTCTCTTCAATTTTTAACATTGCCATTTCAACTCCACGAAGAATTAACACTATGAAAATTGGTACTGTAAGCTTGATTCCATTCTAAAAATATAAAAGTAGAGGTTAATTTGCTATAATTACCGTAGTTATTTCTCTGAGAGTCTGAAGATCATTCGCCTTCACCAATCTATCTGAAATAGTATATAAAACATTGCCAATATATATGGCTCTCTTAACAGCATATTGAGAATTGAAGCAACATCCACTCTTCATAATGTCCCCTCGATCCTTTAAATGTGTTATCCGACCTCTAAATGTGATTGCAGTTCCATTAATATTGAACACGTATAGTCCTTGCCATACATATTCTCCCTGAACATATGGCGGTACACCGCTCGGATATTTATTAGGATCTATCTTGGCGAGAAGGATTGGCAATGCCAATAGATTCTTCTCCTTACTGAACAGTAGGGCATGATGATCTCTAAGGATGGGGGAATCCGTTCCACGATCACCTATAATGTATTTTGCCAATAGTTTTGGATTTTCTGGATTTGACACATCAAATAGAGCTATTTTCACACCTTGATACCATGCAAAATCTCCTTCCTCAGCCTCCACAGTTTCCTTTCCTATTCCAATTATATGGGAATCGTCATATGGGTGTATATAGTCTGAGAAGCCTGGAATCTTGAGTCTGCCTAGAAGTTTCGGTTTTTCGGGGTTGCTGAGATCTATGACGAAAAGCGGGTCAACCTTTCTGAATGTTACAAGGTAACACCTCGCTCCCATAAATCTTGCAGCATATATTCTCTCTCCCGGAGCTAGATTTTCAATCTTTCCAACCATTTCGAGATTGCCATTTAAAATGTATATGTGGTTGCTGGATGTGGCTTCTGCTAATGATCTGGCTACGTGACCTGTAGTGGTTGCTATTCTAAAGAATCCTTTATACTCATCCATGGAGAATTGATTTAACACTCTTCCAGGAACTTTTCCCGAAGCTGCTGGATGGATCTCGTCGCCATGAATCCGTATTTTATGTATAACTGTAACTGTACCATTTTCACTCCAATTGGACATGGACACGTAAAGGTTTTCATATGACATGTAGATGCATGAAGCTGGCCCTGTAAGAATTGCTTTAAAATTGGGAAAACTATTTTCATCTGCAACATTTAAGGCCATCACTATGGTATACTGTGTAAATATATCGGAAATATTTGAGTAGTATATTTCGTTTGGGCGGATGGGTTGCAATGCATTGTCCACATAGATTTCAGGCGTAACCACCTTAAACTTTTCTCCGTCAGTTCTTAAAGGCAGGATGGCCGGTGTGGAAGCCACCAAATACAAATAGTTGTCGATCATTCTGGAGTTAATATACCAACCTTTCAATGATATATCTCTCCAAATCTTTGGATTAGCCTTATCTTGTACATCAAATATTTTTATATATGTTCTCCATTCAATGACGTTTTTATTCGAATTTGTTTCTCTTTGAAATAGTATGAAAAGAGTCTCCTGCCCTATAACTATTAACAGGTCACCATAAACATATAGGCCTATAACGGTTCCATTCAGAGTAAAAGTTGATTTAACATTTGCTTCCTCAGGGGGATAGGCTTTAACGATACATATTTCATTTCTTCCTCTAACAAAATATAGGTATTCTCCATCAGTTTTAACTATGTCGGCTTCACCTATCCCCTCTACTTGCACATTGGTCTTAGAGTAGCTGGGAACATTTAGATTGAATGTAGATTTCTCTGCAACCTGACAGGTTAATATGTCGAAGCCGCCTAAACCTAGTGGGAAAAAATATCTCGACGCCAATTCAATTTTGGAGAGAATGAAGCTTTCCAATTGATCCATGGATTTAAAGCTTTTAAGTGAAAGCTGAACAGGTTCTATGGAGTTTTCTATGAAAATGGATGAGAGAGTACTGTTCACTACGATGCCGATGAAGATCAAAGTTAAAAATATTAGACGCTTCAAGATATCACCAAGCTAAAATAATTATAGTTATGATATTATGCTATGCTTTAGAACATTAAGTTAAAAAATCTAGAACACCCATAATAATCGTAATTAATGTAGTTAAGTGAAGCTTAATGTAAGGATGGGAAAGAAGTGAAGGAGGAGGCTTCAATAGAAGCAGAGCTTAAGGGAAAAACTCTGCTCACATATCTCTACTTGTTGAGGAGAGGGGGAGGACCGGTGGGAGTTAGAGAGCTTCAGAGAGCATTAAAATTTTCAAGTCCAAGCATAGCAGCATACCATTTAGATAAACTCTTAAACCTTGGATTAGTAGAGAAAAATAGAAGCGGAGAATATTATCTGAAAAGGGAGATAAAAATAGGAATTCTAACATTATTCACGAGGATAGGAAGCATCATTATACCGAGATACCTCTTCTATTCAGTTCTATTCACCACCATGCTAATACTATACGTACTATTATATCCACAGGTCGGAACTATACATAACATTATAGCTTTAATTTTCATATCATTAGCAAGCGCTATTTTTTGGTATGAGACAATAAGATTATGGAGGAGAAAACCGTTCTAAAGAATAGAACTAAAATGTAGTTTACAGGATTATTTGTAGGGAAGGCAAGTTGAAGAGAACCATTATACTAGTGATATTAGGGATAATTCTAGGAGCAGCCATCATGATATCACCAGCTCCAATATATTATGCTAAGATTAAAAATCATCGAGGAGAATGTACGAATAAGACTGAAACTGCATTTTCACCGCAACGTAGAACAAATAATACGATAATAGACGCATTGAACAGTATAAAGGAGAGTTTTAAGTATACAACTGAAGCTATGAAAACGGAAGAAAAAACACCCATCGGAAGCTTAGAGATAGTTAAGCTTGCACTGATGATTTTAATAAGCATCATACTCTCACTAGCAATATACCTTAAAGTAAAAATTATGTGAAAAATGGAAACCTAAGTTTAAAGGAGAATTAAAAACCTAGAAGAGAGAACGATACGATGAGAGGGGCGAAAACCGAAGCCACCAAAGACATAACCGTTATAAGCGTATTTAATGAAGGGCCGGCAGTATCTTTGAAGGGATCCCCGACAGTGTCACCTACAACAGCTGACTTATGCGCCTCCGATCCAGGGCCTCCTAAATGTCCAGCCTCAATGTATTTTTTAGCGTTATCCCATGCTCCTCCAGAATTAGCCATAAGTATGGCGAGAATGAAGCCCGTTACTATGCTTCCGGCTAAAAGGCCGCCCAAAGCATCCTTTCCAAGAAACAAGCCAACCATTAATGGAACAATTATAGCTAAAATTCCGGGGGGCATAAGCTCCTTCAAAGCACCAATTGTGGCTATATCAACGCATCTAGCATAATCGGGTTTAACTTTTCCTTCAAGAATTCCAGGGTTCTCTCTGAACTGCCGTCTAACTTCTTCAATCATTCTGAAAGCATTCTTACAGACTCCTAGAATAGTTAAGGCTGAAAATAGAGGAGGCATCATCGCCCCGATAAATACTCCAGCTATGACAAATGGATTCATAAGATCTAGGGTTGAAAGATTAACTATCTCAGCGTAAGCGGAGAAGAGGGCTAAAACCGTTAGAGCTGCAGCACCTATTGCAAAACCTTTCGTAATGGCTTTGGCAGTGTTTCCAACAGCGTCGAGAACATCCGTTCGAGAGATTACTTCATCGCTGAGACCGGCCTGTTCAGCTATACCTTTAGCATTATCCACTATCGGACCATAAGCATCAGAGGAAACTATCATTCCAGTAATGGAAAGCATACCTAAAGCTGCGACGCCGATGCCAAATAAACCGCCAAAATGCCAGGCAAGAATAGTGGCAGCAGATATGCCTATTATCGGTGGAACAACGCTTAAGAGACCATATGAAAATCCTGAAAGAATATTTAAAGCTGAACCAGTCTTGGACATTTCAGCTATCTTAAGAACTGGAGTTTTATCAATGGCAGTGTAATAATCGGTGGTTAACCCTATAAGTACTCCTGCAACCAATCCTACAAGGTTAGAATAAAATATGTTAAGATCGAAATTGAGAGATATAGTGGCCATATAGGAGAATATTAAGAAGAGTCCTCCAGTTGTTAATGTGCCTAAATTTAAAGCGAAACCAGGATTCTCAACTTTAATTTCACGGACAATTAATGCGCCAATAATGGAGGCAATTATCCCTGCAGTTGCATAGGAGAGGGATAAAAATATTCCGGAAGAACCATAATATGCGTATCCTAAAACCATGGCAGCTATAACGCTGCCAACATAAGAATCGAACAGATCTGCCCCCATGCCTGCAACATCGCCGACATTATCCCCCACATTATCCGCTATAACAGCAGGATTTCTCGGATCATCTTCAGGAATCCCCATCTCCACTTTACCAACCAAATCAGCTGCAATATCCGCAGTTTTAGTGAAAATTCCGCCTCCAGCCTTAGCGAACAATGCAACAGCACTTGCACCGAAACTGAATCCTAAAATAACGTTTAAATCATGATAAATATAATATAAGACGCTTATACCTAGAAG
>Ga0190361_1000098_pt1 | contig 34593 bp, 32 predicted proteins | sample 48721845_MG_FD_161273 | JGI IMG/M metagenome (GOLD analysis project Ga0190361, IMG submission 161273) | Hydrothermal vent microbial mat bacterial communities from Southern Trench, Guaymas Basin, Mexico - 4872-18-4-5_MG | ecosystem: Environmental > Aquatic > Marine > Hydrothermal vents >... | reverse complement strand
ATGAGATAGAAGGGTTGTTTGGGAATATGAAGATGAAGCTATCTGGATATGTTGCAGCGTACAGGGAAGATATGGCAATGGTGATGGCACTTGTTAAGTTCCTTTTCTGCAACATGTATGTGATATATTTTTGTCTTATTTTTCTCGCTTTTATCTCATATTTTTGTCACTCCTGCCCCGATTTTTGGAACAACGCCATTTACCCCTTGATTTTTTAGATTATCCTACAGAAGATATGATAGCACAGCTTCTTATATTCTGTTTTCAATCGAGATTTTCTTGTCTTGATCTGGTAGTGGAAAAATTTCTTGTAATATTTTTAACAAATGCATATATATGCAATATAATTGGAGATGAGGAGGTGGTAAAGGTGAGAAAAGATATCGTGATACTGGGAGGAGGTCCTGCGGGACTCCTGACCGCTGCAACTGCAAAGAAAAACTTTCCAGACAAGAGTGTTCTTCTTGTCAGGAAAGAAGAGGTTGGTATGGTACCGTGTGGTATCCCCTACATATTCTCCACGATCGGTAACGTGGAAGGAGACATTCTAGGATTGGATAACTTCAAGAAGCTAGGTGTCGAATTTCTCTTCGAAGAAGTCATGGATGTCGATTTCAGTTCGAAAAAGGTGAAAACCGCTTCAGGAAAGGAAATAGAGTACGACAAACTCGTTCTAGCACTCGGTTCAAAACCCATAATTCCCAGGATAGAAGGAATTGACCTCGAAGGAATATTCCCTGTATCGAAGTATAAGAGCGACCTTGAAAAGATCTTTTCATATCTTAAAGAATCCAAAAAAGTCGTAATTGTTGGTGGTGGATTCATAGGTGTTGAGGTGGGTGATGAGATAAGAAAACAAGGAAAAGATGTTACGATCGTCGAAGCTCTCGATCATCTACTTCCCACAGCTTTCGATCCAGAATTTGGAGAGTTGCTTGAGAAAAATCTGGCGGAGAAAGGTGTGAAAATTTTCACTAATAGAAAAGTAACCAAGTTCGTGGGAAGCAGGAAAGTGGAAAAGGTCGTTCTTGAAGATGGAGAAGAACTGGAAGCGGATATCGTTCTGATATCGATAGGTTATAGGCCGAACGTGGATCTTGTGAAAGATAAGGGTATAAGAATGAGTGAAGGAGGCGGGATATGGGTAGACGAATACATGAGAACGAGTATTCCAGATGTATTCGCGGTTGGAGATTGTGCAGAACACAGATGTTTCTTCACCAGAAGACCGAGTAAGTTGATGCTGGCGTCGACCGCCACTTTTGAAGCAAGAATAGCTGGAACGAATCTGTATGGACTCAAAGTCTTCAGAAGAAATAAGGGAACACTTGGTATCTTTTCAACATCTATAGAAGGTTTGACTCTAGCAACTGCGGGAATGATAGAGAAAGTTGCTAAAGAAGAAGGATTCGAGTATATCGTGGGAGAAGCAACAGGCATCGATAGGCATCCTGGAACGATTCCAGACAAATCCCAGGTGAAAGTGAAACTACTCTTCTCAAAAGTTAGTTTGCATCTTCTAGGTGGACAGATAGCCGGTGGAAAGAGTGTTGGAGAGATGATAAACATCCTTGCAATGGCACTCCAGACTGGAGCAACTGCAAATGACTTGTTCACACTTCAGATAGGAACTCATCCTCTCCTCACGGCACCCCCAACCGCGTATCCCATAATCTCAGCTGCGGAGAATGCTTTGATGAAAGTCAAATGTTGAGAGGGCCTCAAGGCCCTCTTTTTCGTTCTGGGTGTAAAATATACAAAAAGCTCTTTGGAGGTGATCTTTGTTGGAGGGAACGTTGCTCTATGGGCAATCGGGAGGTGTGACGAGCGTTATAAACGCCACGGCTTTTGGTGTCCTTGATGAGGCTTTAAAATCGAAAGCTTTCGATAGAATTCTGGTCATGAAAAATGGAATATCTGGTTTCATGGAAGGAAAATTTTTCGATATGACCGATGCTGACCCCAGAAAGCTCGAGATTTTAAGAGAGCTTCCAGGTGCTTTCTTCGGCTCGTGTAGAAAGAACCTGAAAATCGATGAAGAATTCGAAGAGCTCTTCAAAGTTTTTGAAAAATATAACGTGAGGTATTTCCTGTACAACGGTGGAAACGACTCCATGACCATGGCCATGAAGGTTCATGAGAAGGCCAGGGAATTCGGTTATGAAATCACTGTTGTGGGGCTCCCAAAAACGGTGGATAACGATCTCGTTGAAACCGATCACTGCCCAGGGTATGGATCGTCTGCGAAGTATCTCTATGTATCTGTCATAGAAGGAACCCTCGATGTGAAATCCATGTCCAAAGATTCCACGAAGGTGTTTGTCATAGAAACGATGGGAAGGCATTCGGGATGGCTTGCCGCTTCCACCGTACTTGCACGAAAATACACGACAGCCCCTCACGTTATTCTGGTTCCTGAAGCTCCTCTGAACGAGGAGAAATTTCTGGAAAAAGTTGAGGGTGTTCTTTCAAAAGAAGGATTCTGCACAGTAGTCGTTTCAGAAGGTATAAAAAATGAAGAAGGGAATCTGATATCGAAAATGGAGTTGAAAGATTCGTTTGGGAACGTTCAGCTTGGAGGAGCAGGTCTTAAGATATCGAAAATGATATCGGAAAATTTGAAGGTACGTGTCCACACCGCTGTACCGGATTACTTGCAAAGATCTGGAAGACATGTTGTGAGTTTGCAGGATTTGATAGAAGCTGAAGCCGTTGGAAGAAAGGGTGTTCAACTTCTTCTTGAAGGTGTCAAAGGGGTTATGGTCACAATAAAGAGAGAGAGTAACGAGCCCTACGTGTGGAACCTTGGATTCGTTGAGCTTTCAAAAGTAGGAGGAAGAACGAGGGAGTTACCAAAAGAGTACATACTGGATATGGACATATCGGAAAGCTTCATCAAATATGTTGAACCTCTGACCGTTGGTAATTTCTTGCCGTTTTATACCGAGAGAAAATATAACCTCTCAATATTCGAAAAATGAGGCGGGGAGATCCCGCCTCACTCTATCTTGACATCTATCACTTTCTTTTTCTTCTCTTCTTTCTTTGGAATGTTTATCACCAGCACACCGTTTTCATACTTTGCTTTGATTTTCTCTGCGTCCACGTAATCTGGTAGGTTGAATGCCCTTTCGAATTTACCGAAGCATCTTTCCACGATCATGTAATTTTTCTTTTTCTCGTCCCTTTCTATTTTCTTCTCACCGGATATCACTAAGATCCCATCCTGAACGGTGATCTTTATATCATCTTTTTTCAGACCGGGAACATCCAGCTCTATGACCAAGTCGTTTTCCGTTTCGTATATGTCGACGTCTGGTACGAATCTTCCACCAGTTTCTCTTGGTCCCACTCTGAAGAAATCATCGAATATTCTGTCTATTTCTCTCTGAAGCTCTCTGAATGGTCTGAAGAAATCTTCCCTCCTTTCAAGCAACATAGTATCACCTCCCTTTTCACGCATTTTCCTTTTTCTGATCTTCCGAAACTGTTTTGTAGAGGTACTGTCCAATTTTCATACTCTCTTTCTGGAGATCATCGAATAACATCTTTACCTTCGGTATGTCGTTTTTATTTATCGCATCTCTGAGATCCTTTATCAGATCCTCCAGTTTCCTCTTCAGATCCTCAGGTAGTTTATCACCGTATTCCTTCAAAGATTTCTCCACACTGTATGCTAAATCATCTGCTTTGTTCTTCAGCTCTATTTCCTCCCTCAATCTCTTATCTTGTTCTTCATATCTTTTCGCATCTTCGATCATCCTCTTTATCTCATCTTCCGTTAACTTGTGCCTCCCTGTAACGACCATCGTTTGTTCTTTTCCACTTCCAAGGTCCTTTGCCGAAACGTTGACTATACCGTCGCTATCGATATCGAAAGTCACCTCTATCTGAGGAACTCCTCTTGGAGCTGGAGGAATTCCTATCAACTTGAAGCTTCCAAGGAATATGTTATCCTTCGCGATACTCCTCTCACCTTGGTAGACTCTTATCTCAACTTCTGTTTGATAGTCTTCAACAGTTGTGAATATCTTGCTCTTTTTGACAGGAATCTTCGTGTTCCTTGGAATTATCGGTTCGAACAATCCTCCTTTTATCTCTATACCAAGTGTCAACGGCGTGACATCCACAAGGACGATGTCTCTACCTTTGGCACCTTCTTCTCCTGCCAGAATTGCAGATTGTATTGCAGCGCCTATCGCAACTGCCTCATCTGGATTGACTCCCTTGTTCGGTTCTTTCCCGAATATGTCCTTTATGAAGTTCTGTATCATCGGAACCCTCGTCATCCCACCAACAAGGATTATTTCATCTATATCGTTTGGTGAGAGTTTCGCATCGCTCAGAGCTCTCTCTATTGGTCCCCTCGTCATCTCAACGAGATCCTTCGTCAAGGATTCGAAGAGTGACCTTGTTATCCTCATTTCAAGATGAAGTGGACCGCTTTGGGTTGCTGTTATGAACGGCAGGTTCACTTCCGTTTCAAGCTTCGTTGAAAGTTCTATTTTAGCCTTCTCAGCAGCATCTCTCAATCTTTGTAGAGCTTGTTTGTCCTCTCTCAGATCTATTCCGTGTTGTTTTTTGAATTCCTCAGCCATCCAATCTATGAGTCTCTGATCGAAATCGTCTCCTCCAAGATGGTTGTTACCGGAAGTTGCAATGACTTCGATGACACCGTCTCCTATCTCCAGTATCGATACATCGAACGTTCCTCCTCCAAGGTCGTAGACGAGAACTTTCTGTTCACCTGGCTTTTTATCCAATCCGTAGGCGAGAGCAGCTGCAGTTGGCTCGTTTATTATCCTTAAAACATCAAGACCTGCGATTACACCAGCTTCCTTGGTTGCTTGTCTTTGTGCGTCGTTGAAATATGCAGGGCACGTTATAACAGCTCTTTTTATCTCTCCTCCAAGGTACGATTCAGCATCTTTCTTCAATTTTTTCAGAATCAGAGCACTTATCTCCTGAGGGGTGTATTCTTTATCGTCTATCCTCACCTTGTAATCCGAGCCCATCTTTCTTTTTATAGACTTTATGGTCCTATCAGGATTCAGAATCATCTGTCTTTTTGCAGGTTCTCCAACGAGTATTTCACCAGTTTTCGTGAAAGCAACAACCGAAGGTGTGATCCTGCTTCCCTCAGCATTCGGTATAACCTCGACATTCCCATCTGGTTTCATCCAGGCTATGACGGAATTCGTTGTTCCAAGGTCTATTCCAACAACGAACTCCTTCTTATCCGCCATCGTTTCACCTCCTCCGTGGATCATTATATGAAAGCCCAGTTGGTTTGTCAAGAGGGTCTGATAAAATTTGTTCATAATTGCATCTCACTGTTTATCGTAGAAATTGTCATATCAATTTTATAGATATGATATTTTATAGCAATCGTTACATTAAAATGATAAATAAGAAGAATATGATCAGAAAGAACTGGACAAAATCCATTCAAAAAGATATAATCTCACAAGAAAACACACGCCTCTGGATCCCGGCCTCGGTGCCTGTTCAAAGGCCGGCCAGGGTTTGAAGGGGGCGGAGGTTCAAAACCAAATGGAGGTGTGAAAATGGCAGTAGTTACGATGAAACAGCTTCTTGAAGCTGGAGTGCATTTTGGACATCGTGTCCGAAGATGGAATCCCAAGATGTCTCCCTACATCTACACATCGAGGAAGGGCATATACATCATCGATCTTCAGAAAACGTTGGAACTTTTGGAGCAGGCTTACACTTTTGTTAGAGATAAAGCGAGTGAGGGTGCTACCATTCTCTTCGTTGGAACCAAGAAACAGGCACAGCAGGTTATAAAAGAGGAAGCCGAAAGGTGTGGTGCTTTCTACGTTAACAACAGATGGCTTGGAGGGCTCCTTACGAATTTCAAAACCATAAGATCGAGGATAGAGAAATTGATAGAGTTGGAGGAGAAAGAGAAAAGTGGTGAACTGGAGAAGCTACCCAAGAAGGAGCTCAGTAGAATTAGAAGAATCCTTGAAAAACTTAGAAAAAATCTCGGTGGCCTCAAGGGAATGACGCGTCTTCCAGATATACTGTACGTTGTGGATCCAAGAAAGGAGAAAATAGCTGTTGCAGAGGCCAACAAACTTGGAATTCCTATCGTTGCTATCGTCGATACGAACTGTGACCCAGACTTGATAGATTACGTGATACCGGGTAACGATGATGCCATAAGATCTATAAAGTTGATCACCTCGGTCATAGCCAACGCATACCTTGAAGGAAGAGAAGGAGTTCCATTGAGAGAAGGAGAAGAGGAAGAAGAAAAGAAAGAAGAGGAAGAAGAAAAGGTCATTATGGAGGAATTAGAGGAGATAGAAGAAGAGATCAAAGAGGAAGAAGTCTGACCCCCCACGTTGGGGGTTTTTTCATGAGAGGATGATGAGGAAGCATGAGTTTCTAGAAAGCTTTGATCTGAAAGGAAAAGTTGTCATTGTTCTGGTTCCGACAGAAAGAGATGCTATAAAGCTGTGTCAGGGGGGGAAGTTTGAGCACTTCCCTGCTCCTGATGTCTTACCATTTGAAGAATTTTCCGTATCCTTTGATGTTAGAAAGAGAAGGATAGAAGTTCTGTGGAAACTTCTAAAGGGCGAAAAAGTAGTCGTGGTAACCACACTCCATTCCCTTACGAGAAAGACTATATCGCCAAGTGATCTCATGTCACACACTCTGAAATTGAGAAGAGGAACCAATGTAGAAGATCCCCCACATCTTCTCTTACTCATGGGTTATGAAAGAACGTACATCGTCAGAGAAGGGGGAGAGTATGCTGTAAGAGGAGAGATCGTTGATCTTTTCCCTCCTATATATAGAAACCCTGTGAGGCTCGATCTCTTCGAGAATGAGATAGAAGATATAAGGTTTTTCGATCCAATGACCCAGAGAACGGTTGAAAAAGCAAGTGAAGTAACTATTCTTCCCACAAGAGAGTACATCTCAGAAAATCATGATGCTGATACCCTTCCTGGGAAATACGGTTCCAACTCTTCTTTGTTAGAGTATCTCAAGGATCCTAGCGTGATCTTCGTAAACAAGGAAGAGGTTTTCAAAGAGTATGTGAAAATAGAGAAAGAAATGAAGGATATCTTGGGATTCAAGTACGAGGAATACAAGAGACTTTCTTCGATACCTTTATCAACATTCGAAAAGTTATTTGAGAAAGCCGAAGAAATCGAATATTCTTTCGAAACAAAGGAATTTTACGTACTTCCCTCGAAAAAGAAAGAAAAAACTGTCCCCATTTTGGATATAGAGGATATCGAAGTTGGTGAACTCGTAGTTCACAAAGATCACGGTATAGGGATTTTTCAGGGTATAGAGAAGGTGGAGAACGCACTGGGAGTCAAAGAATACTTCAAGATAAAGTACGAGGATGCGAATCTGTACGTTCCTGTCGAAAGATTAGATAGGATCCATAAATATATAGGAGATAGTTCAGAGATATCCATAAACAAACTGAACGACAAACGATGGAAGAGAACCGTTAAGAGAGTAAAAGAGGAGATCGAGAGAAGGATAAGGGAATTGATAGAGCTTTACTTGAAAAGGCAGGAAGTAAGGGGACTCTCCCTATCGGGTGATCCAGATATGGAAGAGAAATTGGCTCAAACATTTCCATATCCTGAAACCTTCGATCAAAAAAGGAGTATCGAAGAAGTTCTCAAAGATCTTGAGGATGAAAAACCCATGGATAGATTGCTATGTGGTGATTCTGGGTTTGGGAAAACAGAGGTTGCAATAAGGGCTGCTTTCAGAACGATTGTATCTGGAAAACAAGTAGCAGTTCTCGTCCCAACAGTAATACTTGCAAGACAACATTATGAAACCTTCAGAGAGAGGTTATCCCCTTTCGGTGTGAAAGTGGAGTTACTCGACAGTACGAGAACGAAAGCTGAGAGAAGGAGTATCATAGAAGGTCTTAAAAGAGGCGAAGTGGATATAGTGATAGGGACCCATTCTTTGCTTTCCGATGATATCGAATTTTACGATTTGGGACTCGTGATCATAGATGAAGAGCAGAAATTTGGAGTCGAGCAAAAAGAGAAGCTGAAAAAGCTCAGAATTTCCGTTAACGTTCTTTCGATGAGTGCAACTCCCATTCCCAGGACTCTTCACATGGCTCTCTCCGGCATGAAAGATCTATCTGTTATAAACACTCCCCCATCTGGAAGAAAACCTGTTGTCGTATACGTCATGGAATACGATCCAAGAGTTGTGAGGAGCGCGATCCTGAGAGAGGTCAACAGAGGTGGTCAAGTGATATACGTACGAAACAGGGTGGAGGAACTGGAGGATGTTTTCAAAAGGCTCACAGAGCTTGTTCCAGAGGTTAGGATAGGAGTGGCACACGGCAGAATGAAGAAGAAAATGATGGAGGAAATCGTGTGGGATTTCTACAGAGGAAAATTGGATGTTCTGATATGCACGACTATCATAGAAAGCGGTGTCGATATTCCCAACGCAAACACGTTGATCGTTGAGGATTCCCATAGATATGGTTTGGCGCAACTGTATCAATTGCGAGGAAGAGTTGGAAGAAGCGAAAAAAGAGCCTTTGCTTATTTCCTATATCCCAAACATGTTTCCAAAAAAGCTTTGGAAAGGTTAAAGGTTATAAAGGATACAGTGGGTCCAGGTAGTGGTTTCGAGATAGCCATGAAGGATATGGAGATGAGAGGGATAGGGAGCATCCTTGGATTTGAGCAACATGGTAACATGAATTCCATAGGTCTCAAGTTGTACTCTGAAATTCTTGAAAGCAGTATAAGAAAGGCTAAAGGAGAAGAGGAAGAAACTGAAAAATTCTTGATAGACACGGAGATAGAGGGTATTCCAGGGCGCCTTGTGATACCGGAAAGCTACGTTGAAAATCCTATAGAGAGAATGAGGCTTTACAGAAGGATGGCCATGGCAACCTCTGTCGAGGAACTTGAAGATCTTCTCAACGAAATAGAAGACAGGTTTGGAAATCCTCCAGAAGAGGTTCTCTCACTCTTCGACTACTTCAAGCTACGGATTCTGGGATGGCTTAGAGGTATAAAGAAGATCGTGTTCGAAGATGGAGGGATCGTATTCGTTTTGAAAGAGAATTTAGATCTTCATCTGAAGGGTAAGTACATCTACAATCAGGAAAAAAGGACGGTGGTGTTGTACACTGATAACGATCCTTTGGCCACCGCCCTCGCAGTTTTGGAAAGATGATTACCTTTCCTCTTCGTCGAGAAGGCTGAGAAGAGCTTTGAGGTATTTACTTCTTGAAGGATGTCTCAGTTTTCTGAGAGCCTTCACTTCTATCTGCCTGATCCTTTCCCTCGTGACGTTGAAATACTGGCCAACCTCTTCAAGTGTCTTAGCCTTTCCATCCAACAGGCCATACCTCATCTTCAGGACCATCGCTTCTCTTGGATTCAAGGTTCTCAAGACCTTTTCAACTTCCTCTCTTATCAACATCCTCATAGCTTCTTTCTTAGGAGACGGTATGGAATCGTCTGCGACGAAATCTCCTATGGTTGAATCCTCATCTTCTCCGATGGGTGCTTCCAAAGAAATCGTCTCTTTCGCTGCTTCCAGTATTTCCTCTATCTTCTCCACAGGTTTTCCCATCATTTTGGCAAGTTCTTCTATTGAAGGTTGCTCACCATGCTCCTGGTAATACTCCCTTATGAGTCTGTTCAACTTGTTTATGGTTTCAACCATGTGAACTGGTATCCTTATGGTTCTTGCTTGATCAGCTATGGCTCTCGTTATCGCCTGTCTGATCCACCAGGTTGCGTATGTGCTGAACTTGTATCCTTTCCTCCAATCGAACTTTTCAACAGCCTTTAGAAGACCTATGTTACCTTCCTGTATCAGATCCAGGAATGGAAGTCCTCTTCCTATGTATCTCTTCGCAATACTCACTACCAATCTAAGGTTGGCTGTTATCAGCTTCTCACGAGCTTTCTTATCTCCCATCTGGGCTCTCCTTGCAAGTTCTCTTTCCTGAGATGGAGTGAGGAGTGGTATCTTCCCGATTTCCTTGAGATACATCTTTATGGAATCCTTAACGGACGTGCTGTCGTAGACCTCCGGAGATTCCTCTTCTAAGAGTTTCATAACCTCATCGTCAGTGACAGTTTCTTCACTTCCCTCACTGGGTTCTTTATCCATAATCGTTACATGATTCTTCTCAAGTTCCTCATAGATTTTCTCTATCAAACTCGTATCGAACCCTTCGTAATCAGGCGGAAAGGCTTTATCTATATCCTCATAGGTTATGTATCCTTTTTTCTTACCGAGGTTTATAAGCTTTTTTATTCTCTTTTCAATCTGTTCTGGTGAGAGTACCTTCGCTTTACCTGCCATTTTCATTCACCTCCTATTTCTTTCATTCTTCTGATCAGGTCTATTCTCGCCTTCAAGAGAATTTTTCTCTCTTCATCATCAGAATTTTTGATCATATCATCTATCTCAGCGAGCCTTTTTCTCAATCTCTTTTTTTCCAGATCGCTCAATATATCCTTGAAGACCTTCCTTGGATCAGGCGGTTCCGGTATCAACTCCTGCACTTTAAAGATCCAATCCTTCAAATCTTTAGACGCCTTTTCCAGAAGTGTGTTCACATCACCACTTTCCTTAAGGAGCATAAAAAAATCCTTTCCAAGACCTTCTAGAACGTCAGTGTCTATTTTTTCTATATCCTCTCTGAGATCCTCGTAATTCATGTACAGAAAAACCAGTTCCTCTTCCACACCTATGGTTTTTCTGTCCAAAGATGTTTTCAAGGAAAAATCTTCAGAGCTGAAAAGACTCATGACATCTGATTCTGGAAGGTTCACAATAGAGGAAACTTCTCGAACGAGGTTATCCAGCCTTTTTATCTTACCACTCTTTCTGAAGATATTCGCCCATTTTTTCATAGATTTCAGGAAACCTTCAACTCCATTTGATGTTTTCAGATTGAACAACGATGAAATGGCTTTTGTTAAGAAAATTTCGTAAGGCACGGAATCCTTCAGACGGTTTTTCAAATTTTCTGCCCCTTCGTTCTGGAAGAATTCGTCGGGGTCTTTATAGGGCTCCATCGAGAGAACCAAAACGTTGAAATCCAATTTATCGAGTATTTCCAGTGCTTTTAAAGAAGCTCTGACCCCTGCATCATCGTTATCGAAGCAAAGGATCACGTTCTTCGTCTGAGTTCCCAACCTGAGTAGATGATCTCTTGTGAGATTCGTTCCGAGAACCGCAACCGCGTTCGTAACACCAGCCCTGTGGAAGGCCAGAGCATCCATGTAACCTTCTGTTATGATGACGAAATCCAACTCCTTTATGGAACGCTTTGCTTCGGAGAACATGAAGAGGATTTTGCTCTTTGAAAAGTACCTGGTATCTGGTGAATTGAGATACTTAGGTTCTCCATCCCCAAGAATTCTCCCACCGAAGGCGACAATCTTTCCCGACTCGTTTCTTATGGGTATCGTTATTCTTCCTTCAAATCTATCGATTAAGGTTCCCCCACTCCTCATGAGAATTCCATACTCCAGTGCTTTTTCCAGAGGTACATTCATCTGTTTTGCAACTTTATGAGGGATTCTGGAATTCACAGGGGAATATCCAAAACCGTATTTTTCTATCTCTTCGTCGTTGAAACCCCGATCTTTCAGGTACGCTCTTGATTCCCCTTTTAAGGTTTCTTTGTATTTCATCCAGACGTTTTCATAGAAAGTTGTGTAAATTCTATAATCTCCACCACCTACTCTATACTTTCCAAGATCAACGCCAACTCTCTTCGCCAGCTTCTCCAAGGCCTCATAAAAACTGATCTTCTCCATCTCCTGCACGAACTTTATGACATCACCACTGGCCCCGCATCCGAAGCAATGATAAAACTGAAGCTTGGGATGAACGTAGAAAGAGGGGGTCGTCTCTGGATGAAAAGGGCAAAGGGCTCGATAATAAGATCCAACTCTCTGAAGATTGATGTACTCAGAGATAACATCCACTATATCAATTTTGGACTTTATGTCCTCTATTACCTCCTTTGGGATCAAAATACCACCTCTTCTGAAAAGAAGAGAAAAATCACCTCTTTGAATACTGAGGAGCTCTTCTGGCCTTTTTGAGGCCGTATTTCTTCCTTTCGACCATCCTTGGATCCCTTGTGAGCATCTTGTGTTCCTTGAGGGTTGGTTTCAAATTCTCATCGAATTGAACAAGAGCTCCTGCTATACCAAGTCTTAAAGCACCAGCTTGACCCGCTGGTCCTCCTCCATTGAGTCTCACCACGATATCGAACTTACCAAGGGTGTTGGTGACAACGAGGGGTTCTAAAGCATGTCTTGACCATGCTGGATTGTGGAAATATTCGTTGATATCATCGTATACTTTTCCATTTATTCTTATCTTTCCATCACCAGGTCTCAAAAAAACACGGGCAACAGCGGTTTTCCTTCTACCAGTCCCGTAATAACCCACAACTTCCGTCTGAGCCATATTCATCCCTCCTCATATTTCTAGCGATTCCGGTTTTTGTGCACTGTGTGGATGATCAGGAGATGCGTAAACCTTCAGTTTCTTTAGCATTTTTCTCCCAAGAGCTGTCTTGGGGAGCATTCTCTTGACAGCCAGGTAAATGAGTCTTTCCGGATGCTTCTGAAGCATCTGTCTTGCACTGATCATCTTCAAACCGCCTGGATAACCCGAATGCCTGTAGTAAAATTTCTGATCCAGCTTCTTTCCTGTGAGGACTACCTTGTCAGCGTTTACAACTATGACGTAATCACCTGTATCCACATGGGGAGTGTACTCTGGTTTGTGCTTCCCCATGAGTACGATCGCTATTCTTGAAGCGAGTCTCCCCAGGGTTTTTCCACTCGCATCGACAACATACCATTTTTTCGTGATTTCCTCTTTTTTAAACATTTTGGTTTTCTGGACAGGGAATTTTATCGCCATATCACGTACTCCTCCTTTCAACTTCTTTAACCTCTGATTTGAAGAACACCGATATTCTCTTATAGACCAAAAAGGTCACAAACGAGTCTATCGAGAATTTGATCAGATTGAAAGCGATGATGAACGGTAAAAACTTCAAGAACAGATCGAAAGGTGCTTTGAAGTACAGGGGAACAACCAATGCGTTCAATCCGACGAGTGTACATGTTGTGCAGATAGTCGATAACACCATACCCTTGATTGCCCTCGCTTTCGTTTTTCTCCTGTGATAGATCACACCAGCTATGGATACGAAAATCACACCGGCAGCTGCATTCATGGCTATACCAATGGGGTCTCCCGATTTTAGGAAGAAAAACAGTATATCTTTAACTAAAATCACGGTCACTCCCGCTAAGGGATCAACCATGAAAGACACTATAAGAGCAGGTATCTCACTGGGGTCGTATTTTAGAAAATCAGCCTGTGGAAATATGGGAAATTCGAGATACATCATGATGGTGGCTACAGCCGAGAATACTCCCATGATGACGGTGCGCTTGGTTCTGCTCATATCCTTTCCTCCTCGACGTACACGTATTTCTTGTTATTCCTCCTTCTGAATTTAACATATCCATCCTTCAGTGCAAACAACGTGAAATCTTTTCCCATACCCACATTCTTTCCAGGGTAGAATCTGGTTCCTCTCTGCCTTACAAGGATATTCCCCGCTTTAACGAACTGGCCATCTCCAACTTTAACCCCCAGGTACTTGGGCCTACTGTCTCTACCGTTTCTTGCAACTCCTCCACTTCTTTTATGAGCCATTTTCTATCACCTCCACCTTCAGATTACCAGGGTACTGCTTCTCCAGATCTTTCAAAGAGATGTAAAGCTCTTCCATGAGTATTCTGGAAAGATCATCGATCTTCTTCAGAGAAACCTTTAAAGAACCTCCCTTACGTGTCACACTGGCTCCACATCTTCTCTCCAGAATCCTCGCCGTGTGTTGGGTTAAAACGCTCACGGCACTACATACGATATCGTATCCTTTGACATCAAAACCAGAGTGCCCCGAAACTTCAAATCCATCTCTTCTAAAGTGAATCCTTATCATTTCAATTCAATCTTCTCTATCATTATCTTCGTGTACCACTGTCTATGACCTTTTTTCACTTTAGAATTCTTTCTTGGTCTGTATTTCACCGTGACAACTTTGCGAGCTTTTCCATGTTCCAAAACCTTTCCTCTAACCACCGCATTTTCCAAGTAAGGCTTTCCTATCAAGGTTTCGTTATCGGTGCGGACCATGAGAACTTTGTCGAACAATATCTCCTCACCTGGTTCATATCCTACCTGTTTTTCCGTGTAGAGCAACTCTCCTTCCGAAACTTTGTACTGTTTTCCAGAGGTTTCGATGATGGCATACACCTTATTCCACCTCCTCACTTTTGGTGAAACAAACACTGGAGTATGTACCCTTTCGGGATTTGAGACATACTCCAAGTGCCGACTTCTAGTATTTTACATTCTAACTTTCCATTCTGTCAACAAAAATTCCGTGTATTTAGGAATAGACTTTGGTTAAGTGTGTTACAATCTTAACATGAAAGAATTTCTAATCAATATTTCAAATAGGAGGTGTTGGATTTGAAACTTGTAGAGTCCGTTCCAAATTTCAGTGAAGGGAGAAGAGAAGATGTCGTGAAAGAAATCATAGCGGAAGCGGAAAAGTATCAGGGAGTCTGGGTTCTGGATTGGTCCATGGATCCAGATCACAACAGATCCGTCGTGACCATGATAGGAAAACCTGAACCTCTGTTGAAAGCTCTGTTCGATATGGTTAAAAAAGCGTCTGAGCTCATAGACATGAGAAAGCATAAAGGGGAACACCCCCGAATGGGAGCAACGGATGTGGTGCCCCTCGTTCCCATAATGGGAACCACTATGAAAGAATGCGTGGGATATTCCAAAGAACTGGGTAGAAGAATCGGTGAGGAACTTAAAATACCGGTGTATCTCTACGAAAGGTCCGCAACGAAGCCTGAAAGAGAAAATTTAGCCAATATAAGGAAAGGGGAATTTGAGGGTTTCTTCGAAAAGATCAAGGATCCAGAATGGCAACCGGATTTTGGCCCCTCAGAAGTCCATCCAACAGCGGGTGTGACTGCTGTGGGTGCAAGGGAATTTCTGATCGCTTTCAACGTGAATCTGGGAACAGATAACATAGATGTGGCCAATAAAATAGCCAGAGCTGTAAGACATATAAGTGGAGGATTCAGGTACGTCAAGGCCATAGGGGTTGAATTGAAAGATAGAGGGATAGTTCAGGTTTCCATGAATCTTACAAATTACAAGAAGAGTCCTATGTTCAGAGTTTTCGAAGTTATAAAAAGAGAAGCCGAAAGATACGGTGTTCCCGTTGTGGGCTCTGAGATAGTGGGACTCGTACCACTTCTTGCTCTGGTCGAATCCGCTGCCTTCTATCTTCAATTGGAGGATTTTGACGTGAGTAAGATCATCGAGAACAACGTTCTCGATATTTTCGCAAAGGAGCTGGAGAAAAGTGAAAGTTGAGCTTTTGATAGAAGCTGAAAGTGTCGTAACACCTGTTGGAAAGGAACCTTTACGTGGGGAAAGGATGGGATTAGATATTTTAAAGAAAGTTCATATAGTAGTAGATAATGGGAAGATCGTTGATATGACTGATAGCGATACACCCTACGATCCTTTATTCAAGTTGAAGGCAAAAATGGTACTACCTGGCCTCGTCGATTCACATACCCATATCCCCTTCTACGGCTACAGAGAGGAAGAATTCGTTATGAGAGCTCAAGGGGCTTCTTATTTGGATATACTGAAGAAGGGTGGAGGAATCATAAACACAACGGAGAAAGTCAGAAAGGCTAGTATAGGTGAGCTTGTATCTTTTAACAGAAAGTTTTTGGATGAGATGCTGAAAAAGGGTATAACCACTCTGGAAGGAAAAAGTGGATATGGCTTGAGAAAAGAAGATGAGATCAAGCAGTTGAAGGTTTTGAAGATATTGAACGAGTTGCACCCCATAGATGTTTTTTCCACATTCTTGGGAGCTCACGCCTTTCCAAAGGACAAGATGAAAGATGAGTACATGGAAGAATTGATGGATATGCTGGACGATGTGAAGGAATATACCGATGTTGTGGATATTTTCTGTGACAAAGGTGTTTTCACACCGGATATAGCAAGAGGTTTTCTGGAAAAAGCTAAAGAAATGGGATTTAAGATAAGAATGCACGCCGATGAGATAGAAAACGTTGGTGCAACCAAATTGGCTGTTGAACTTGGAGCAATATCGGTCGATCATGTTTTGAAGATCCAAGACGAAGATATAGAGCTTCTCTCCAAATCGGATACCATAGTTGTCTTGATGCCTGGAACTAGCTATTTCCTGAACGAATCTTTTGCAAGAGCAAGGGATTTGATAGATTCCGGAGCAATAGTGGCATTGGCTTCGGACTTCAACCCTGGATCTTGCCTGATAAACGATCCTTCACTGATAATGAACCTTGCTGTTTTGAAGCTGAAGATGACGCCAGAAGAAGCGATCGTTGCATACACGTTGAACTCGTCAGCGGTTTTAGGAGTAGCACACGATAGAGGATCGATAGAAATCGGTAAAAGAGCAGATCTTGTCCTGTATGATCTGCCATCGTACAACGCCATACCTTATCTACCTTCTCACGATGTTGTAAGAGCAGTTGTCAAAGATGGTAAAGTGGTGTATAAAAAATGAAGATAAGGCTCATCGTCCCTGGAAGAATAACAGGGTTCATAAAAGATGGGGTTGATCATTACAAAAAACTGCTGAGAAGGTTTGCAGACGTTGAGATAATAACGATAGCAAGAGATAGGGATATCAAAAAAGCGAGAAAAGATATTATAATAAGAAAAGAAGCAGAGAGGATAGAAAGATATTTAAGGGAAAGAGCCTTTCTTCTCCTCCTCGATGTGAGGGGAAAGGAGTTGGGTTCTGAAGACTTCTCAGAGTTACTGGGGAGAATCTTAGAAAGAGGAAAAAATCTGGATATAGTTATAGGAGGGCCTTTCGGTATCGATGACTCGATCCGAAAAAAGGCCGATTTTTTGTTATCTATATCCAAGATGACTTTCACTCATGAGCTGTGTGTGATACTGATTCTGGAGCAATTATTCAGGGCTTTCAAAATACTGAAAGGTGAAACTTACCATTATTAAATTTGGAGGTGGTAACCAAGTGGATGAGTCTGTGAGTAGTATTAGAGAGGTTGTTTTCGAAATACTGGCTCTTGGTTTTCTCCTCTACTTTTCCAACTTCTTCTCCTCCTCCGAAACTGCTCTCACTTCCATGAGCAGGGTTAAGATCAAAGAGTTTTTAGAAACTGAGGAAAGTTCAGAGGAAAAAGAAACATACATTCACACCTCAAACAAGCTTCTCACGACGATTCTCATAGCCAACAATCTCGTCAACATCCTCGCATCTTCACTCGCGACCATTCTTTTCATAAACCTCATGGGAAACAAGGAACTCGCTGCTCTCATGGCCACCGTTGTTATGTCAACTCTGATACTGATATTCGGTGAGATAACTCCGAAGATCTATGCAAAGGAAAATCCAGAGAAAGTTTTCAACTTCACCATAAAGCTGATAAGGATACTCTCCAAAGTATTTCATCCCGTCATAATAACTCTCATGGCCATTTCGAACATGATGATAAGATTCTTCGGTGGGAAAGCCATGGCAGAGGCTCCATTCATAACGGAAGAAGATATAGTATCCCTTGTCCGGGTCGGAGGAGAGATGGGAACGATTGAGCAGGAGGAGGAGCAGATCGTAAGGAGAGCTTTCCAGATGAAGGAAACTTCCGTTAAAGAGATAATGACTCCGAGAGTGGAGATCGTTGCGGTGGAGGATGAAGCGAGTGTGAAAGACCTTATGGAATTGATCAGGGAGGAGGGGTATTCAAGAATCCCCGTTTATCGAGAGACCATAGACAACATAATAGGTGTGTGTTATGTTAAAGACGTTATCACGCTTATGGAAGAAAGAGGTTATGACATCGTGGAGAACATGAAGGTGAAAGAGATAATGAGAGAGACCATCTACATACCTGAGACGATGAAAATAAGTGAGCTCTTGCGACATTTCAAACTGAAGAAAGTTCATATGGCTATAGTTGTGGACGAATATGGGGGAACTGCAGGTCTTGTGACTCTTGAAGACATTCTAGAGGAACTCTTTGGAGAAATCATGGATGAGTACGATTACGATGAGATCATAGGTATAAAAAGGGTTGGATCGAACACGTATATAGTCGATGCTATGACACCGATAAACGATATTGAAAGGGAGTTGAACATAGAATTCCCAAAAACGGACTACGAGACGATAGCTGGATACCTTCTTGAACTCTTCCAGAGAATACCGTCGGTTGGAGAAGAAATAGAGGTTAATGGGTTCTACTTCAGAATACTGGCGGCTGGGAGGAACAGAATAGAGAAGGTGCTAATGAGAATAGAGAAGGGAGAAAAGAAGGATGTACGCGAAGGAACTGATAGAAAGAGCGAAGAAGGCTAGAGAAAACGCTTACGCTCCTTATTCCAAGTTCAAAGTGGGAGCGGCCATATTGACAGAAGATGGTGAGATATACACAGGTGTCAACGTTGAAAACGCTTCTTTTGGATTGACAGTCTGTGCAGAAAGGGTGGCTCTGTTCAAAGCCGTTTCGGATGGGAAAAGATCCTTCAAAGCGATAGCTGTGGTGGCCGATACCGAAGAACCGGTTCCTCCCTGCGGAGCGTGCAGACAGGTCCTTTCTGAATTTGGAGATATGGAAGTCATAATGGCGAATTTGAAAGGCGACGTTAAGATCGCTCGACTGAGAGACCTACTCCCCGACTCCTTCAAATTCGAGGAGGGAAAAAGGTGAGTTTCAAATCGGGTTTCGTTGCCCTTGCCGGAAAACCGAATGTCGGTAAGTCCACACTGATAAACTACATATTCGGGAAGAAGGTAGTTATAGTCTCTGAAAAACCTCAAACTACAAGAAACAGAATAAATTGTATATACACAGACAGCGACTCCCAGATCATCTTTGTCGACACACCGGGAATCCATAAACCTTTACATAGATTGGGAGAGTACATGGTAAAAGCTGCCATACAAGCTCTCAAAGGTGTTGATATGATCCTTCTAATACTGGATGCTGAAAGAGGATACAGCAAGAGTGATGAATATATCGTGAAATACGTTAACGAATCCCAGGTTAAAACCATTGTCGCCGTGAACAAGATAGATCTTGTCGATAAAAGCGAAGCTCTCTGTCTTGGAGAAAAGGTTTTTGAAATGTGTGAAGAAGCGATCTCCTTACACTTGATATCGGCTTTGAAAGGGGATGGTGTTGCAGATCTTTTAGAAGATATAAAAAAGAACTTACCTGAAGGTCCCAAATTCTATCCTGAAGATATGGTCACAGACCGCCCTCTTGCATTCATGGCATCGGAGATTGTGAGAGAAAAGATCTTTCAGAACACATATGAGGAAATCCCGCACTCTTCCGCCGTGATCGTGGAAGAGATTAAGGAAAGAGAAAACGGTGTTATATACATAAGAGCTAATATATACGTTGAGCGACATTCTCAGAAAGGTATCTTGATAGGAAAAGGGGGAAGTATGATCAAAAAAATAGGAACTCTCGCCAGAAAGGAACTTGAATATCTAACGGGGAAAAAAGTTTACTTAGATCTGAACGTTAAGGTCAAGGAAAAGTGGAGGGAGAAAGATTTCATAATACTTCATGAGGTTGGGATGAAAGATGACATCGACAAACGGTAAGGAAGCTACTTAATTTGATCCAGTCCTCAGAGAACCTTCCAAATCTAAGGTTTTGTAGGAGACGATCTAAAGAAAGGTTCAATATGGAAATGATTGTGATATAATTCCTAACAAGTTTTTGCCGATTCTGGAGAGGAGGGAGCCTGCTGGCTCCCTCAATTCTTAATGGAGGTGATGAACGTGAAGGTGGGTATAATAGGTGTGGGAAACATAGGAAGCATCATAGCAAGAAGACTTGTCGAGGGGAAGGTAGTGGACCCAGAGGATGTGATCTTGAGCAACAGATCTAAAGAGAAGCTCGTACCTTTTCAGAAGTCTGGTTACACCATAGCAGATACCAACGAAGAATTGTGTGAACTTTCGGATGTGATCTTCTTCTGTGTGAAACCCCAGGATTCCCTCGAAATGTTTTCTCAGATAAAGAAAGTTTCTTTGAAAGAGAAAATCGTGATAAGCACCATGACGGCTGTAAGTATCAGGAAGATAAGGGAAGAGACAGGAGGTGAAAAGGTTGTCCGCATAATGCCCAACGTCCCTGCTATGATAGGAAAAGGAGTGATAGGAATGGCTTCCTCCGATGGCATACCTTCTGATGATAGAGAACTCATCAAAAAAGTGATATCCACTTTAGGATTCGTTGTCGAAGTGAGAGAGAAAGATCTCGCTGCTGTTACTGCTCTGAGCGGAAGTGGCCCTGCTTTTGTTTTTGTCATGGTGGAAGCTCTCATAGATGCAGGCCTCAGAATGGGACTTTCTTACGAAAAAGCCAGAGTCATGATACTTGAAACTTTAAAAGGATCCGCCGAGCTTTTGAAGATAATGGGGAACCATCCTGGAGAATTCAGACATCTTGTGACATCGCCTGCTGGAACCACCATAGAAGGGATATACACGATGGAGCGTGAAGGAATAAGAGGAGCCCTTATGAAAACGATTCACGAAACTTTTCTCAGGGCTTTAAAACTCGAGGAGGAATTGAACGTGTGATAAGGTACTACAGGCTGAAGAATGGTAGGGTACTTCTGATAAGAGATGCCAAAGTTTCGGATGCCAGTGAGATTGTTGGATACATGAGAAGGGTGACGATTGAAACTCATTACATGGTTACGAAGCCCGAAGAGGTTCTCGATGTTCCAATGGAAAGGAGCATAATTAGATCGCACCTGAGCAATCCAAGAAAACTCATGATAGTGGGTGTGCTCGATGATAGGATCGTTTCCCTTCTGAGTTTTTCAACTTTCAGAAGGAAGAGGGTTTCCCATTCAGGCGAATTGAGCTTGAGTGTTTTGAAAGATTACTGGGGGTTAGGGATAGGTAGCGCCATGATGGAAACACTCATAGAATGGGCAAGGAAAAAGGGAATTGTTAGGATACAGCTTGAAGTTCTTGAAGACAACGAAAGAGCGATAAATCTCTACAAAAAATTCGGTTTCATCGTTGAAGGCAGAAAGAGAAAAGCGGTGAGATTAGAAGAATGTTTCAAAGATACTCTGATCATGGCCTTGATTTTAGAATAGAGAGAACTGCTCCGTATCTGGAAGATTCCCTAAAACTCCCATCCTCTTCATCATCTCAAGCTGTGTTCTGTTGACTTTCGTTCTCTTGAGGAGATCTTCCATCGAAGTGAAAGGCTTTTCTTCCCTCGCTCTCACTATGGATTCAGCCACACTATCACCTAACCCTGGTAACTTGTTAAAGGGTATTCTGAGAGAATTTCCCTCTATGAGAAAGACTTTCGCTTCCGATTTGAATATATCAGGTCTCAAGAACGAAAAACCTCTTAAAAGCATCTCCAAAGCAACTTCCAAAATCGCTTCTTCGTTTTTGTCTTGAACATCCTTTTTTGTCATGGATTTCAATTCCGACAGTCTCTCCCTTATGGCTCTCTCTCCTGCCAGAATCGTTTCGGGATCGAACTGATCACCTTTTATCGTGAAATAGGCTGAATAAAAGGATAGGGGATAATGAACCTTGAAGTAAGCGATTCTGTAAGCCATGCTCACATAGGCAACAGCGTGGGCTTTTGGGAACAGATACTTTATCCTTTTACAAGATTCTATGAACCAATTGGGAACTTTCAACTTTTTCATCATTTTCTCTTCCTCTTCGCTTATTCCCTTTCCCTTTCTAACGTTCTCCATTATTTTGAAAGCAAGAGAAGGTTCCATCCCCTTGTGGATCAGGTAATTCATGATATCGTCCCTGCAGGATATGACTTCAGCAAGGGTGGCGTAACCTTTCCTGATCCAATCCCTTGCGTTGTTCAACCACACATCAGTACCGTGGGAAAGCCCGGAAATCCTGACAAGCTCTGAAAAGGTTTTTGGACGAGTCTCTCTGAGCATTCCTCGTACGAATTCCGTTCCAAATTCGGGTATTCCGTAGGTTCCAACATCCGTTCCCAGTTCATCAGGATCCACACCGAGTGGCTCAACGGAACTGAATATGGCCAGAGTTTCTGGATCATCCATTGGAACACTCATTGGGTCCATCCCTGTTAAATCCTTCAGGAATTTCATGAAGGTGGGATCATCGTGTCCTAGTGCATCTATCTTCACAAGGTCATCGTGTATGGTTTCATAGGCGAAGTGTGTTGTGAAAACGCCTGTACTACGATCGTTCGCAGGGTACTGTATTGGTGTGAAATCGTAGACGCTTTTGTCTTTAGGTATTATCATGAGACCTCCAGGATGCTGACCCGTGGTTCTTTTGACCCCCGTTATCTTAATTATGAGTCTCTCTTTCTCAGCTTTTCTCAACTTCACCCTTGCTTTCTCTTCATAACTTTTCACAAAGCCCATAGCGCTTCTTTCAGCGATTGTACTTATCGTACCGGCTCTGAACACGTGATCTTTACCGAATAGCTCTTCTATGTACCTGTGAGCTCTATCCTGATACTCACCCGAAAAGTTCAGATCGATATCCGGTATCTTATCCCCCTCAAAGCCCATGAAAACTTCGAAAGGAATATCGTGCCCATCTTTTTTCATCAGAGTTCCACATTTGGGGCATTTTCTATTTGGAAGATCGAAACCTGCTCCGAAGGTGTCTTTTTCAACAAACTCTGAGTACTTACACTTTGGGCACACGTAATGAGGTGGCAAAGGATTGACCTCCGTTATTCCAAGAAGATGGGCTACCAATGAAGAACCAACAGATCCCCTGGATCCCACGACGTAACCGTCTTCCTTGGATTTATCAACGAGCTTTTTAGCTATCAGATAAAGAACAGAGTAACCATGCGTTATGATGGCGTTCAATTCCTTGTTCAATCTCTCCTCGACGATGGAAGGTAAAGGATCACCGTAGACCTCTTTCGCTTTCTTCCATGCCATATCCCTTATTATCTCCTCAGCTTTTTCTATGACAGGTGGATGTAACTTTTTTTCAACAGGAATCACTTCTTCTATCATCTCGGCTATCTTTCTGGTATTCTTCACAACGATTTCATAGGCTATTTCCTCATCCTCGAAAATCTTCATGGCTTCCTCCATCATCTCATCTGTCGTTCGAAAGTGGAGTGGTGCTATACTCTGCTTTTTCCTGTTCTGAGGTGCCAGAAGAGCCAATCTACCCTTCGAATCTTCGGGATCAAGGAAATGTACATCACCTGTCATAACAACCGGTATGTTGAGTTTCTTCCCTATCTCGTAGAACTTCCTGTACATCTCCTTCAATCTTTCTTCCGGTATTTCCCTCTCTTCATCTTCTAATCTTGCAACACTCAAAGGCATTATCTCGATGTAATCATAGAATTTCGCTATTTCTTCGAGTTCTTCGTCACTTGCGTGCTCCAGAAATGCTTTTGCCAATTCACCTGAAATACAGGCAGTACCTATGAGAAGACCTTTTCTGTGATCTATGAGAAGACTTCTGGGAATTCTGGGGACGCTGTGGAAAAACTCCACGTGACTCTTTGAAACCAGAATGTACAGATTCTTCAAACCTTCCTTGTTCTTCACAAGAATCGTGAAATGGTATGGTTTCAAGCTTTTGAAGTCTATCTCGCTCCTCACTTTCTCTATATCCGATATCTTCGTTATACCCATGACCTTCAGCATTTGAAGGAGTTTCAGAAATATCTGTGCAGTTGCCTTCGCGTCGTCCAGAGCCCTGTGATGCTGGAAGGTTCCTATTTTCAACTTCGAGGCGATTTTGTCCAGAGAATAACTGGACATTTTGAGAAGAGCTTTCGAGAGTCCCAGCGTATCTATGTAAGGATTTTCCCAATTCTTCCCAGTTACCTGGGATATCCAATACCTTAAGAAACCATAATCGAAATTGGCGTTATGAGCCACGAGAATGGCATCCTCTAAGAATTCCAGAAATTTTGGAATGACTTTCTCTATTGGCTCTCCTTCCTCCAGCATATCCTTTGTGATTCCCGTTATCCTAACACTCTCCTTGCTCATCTCTTTCTTCGGTTTCACCATGGTGTGATATTCATCAACTATCTCTCCGTTCTCAATCTTCACAGCACCAATCTCAACGATCTCATCGTAGACGGGATCGAGTCCTGTTGTTTCGAGATCCACAACCACGAACTTCGTTTCAAATATCTCATCGTCTCCCGAGTAGTTATGTAGGATGGGCTCTGCATCGTTTATCATGTACCCTTCCATACCGAATATGGGTTTTATCCCGTACTTTCTAGCCACTTCATAGAAGTAAGGTATAGCCTGAACGTTTCCATGATCTGTAATGGCCACAGCTGGGAATCCCCATTCTTTCGCTCTCTTTACGTATTCTTCCACATCCATGATCGCATCCAGATCGCTAAACTTTGAATGAGCGTGAAGTTCAACTCTCTTTTCAGGACTGTTGTCTTTCTTCCTCTCATCCAGCTTCAGCAATCCTTTGACAAGAACAATCGGCTCGCCATCGTTATCTTTCGAGAGGGACCCGGTCATCACAACAACATCTCCTATTTCAACGGAGGAGAGAGCAGTTTCAATGTCTTTATCAAAGATTTTTCCCATTATGGAATCAACACCATCTGTTATGTAGAGATTCAGAACGTTTTTCTTACCGTTCAAATCCATTTTGAAGACTTTTCCTTTAACAGACACCTCAACACCTGGTTCCGGTATGCTGGAAGGTGGATGGATCGTTCTTCGGGGAGTTCTACCGAAGATCACTTCACCCTCACCAGAATAGGAGATCGCCTTCCTCACAGGAACTTTCTGAACGATTTTCCTCTCCTCAACGCTGACATCCTCGATAACTTCTATATGAAATGACGGAACTTTACCAAATATGTCGATAAGTTCTCTTTTCAAAGATGCGAGTTTCCCTTCAACTCTATCTTTTGCAAACTCTCCAACCACTACGAGCGTGACGCCGCTATTTCGTATTTCCACATCTTTGACGTACGGAACACTCCCGTTCAAGAGAGAAAGAAGCTTTTCCTTCTGATGCTTTTCAGGATAATCTAGAGATACCCTAAGTTTCAATATCTTCTCAAGGTGATTCTTTATTGCCTTCTCATCTATTCCAGGAGATCCTGAGAGTTTGATAACCATTCTCTCTCTTTCCAGATCCAGAGAGACCTCTTCTATTGAAACCTTATTCGTATCTGGTACGATCTCAGATAGATTCCTCTTAATATCTCTTATTCTGATCAAACCATGTCCCCCCTGTTTTTCTGTGAGCAGCATGACACCAAGCCAAAGCGAGGGCATCCGCAGCGTCGTCCGGTCTTGGAATGTCTTCTAAATTGAGAAGTGTCTTCATCATGAACTGAACCTGTCCTTTTCTGGCTTTACCATTACCTGTAACTGCTTTTTTAACCTGATAAGGGGTATACTCTTCAACCCTGATGTTTCTCTCGGCTAGAGTGAGCAGTATAACACCTCTTGCTTCTCCAACCTTAAGAGCTGTTTTGACGTTTTTAAAAAAGAACAATTCCTCCAATGCCACCTCATCAGGCTCGAATTCTTCAATGATTTTCAAGAACCTTTCTTTCAACATCAACAGCCTTTTGTGCATCTCCAAATTCTTGGGAGTGGTTATAACACCATGGGCAAGGTGATGGAATCTGTTTCCTTCTATTTTCAAAACACCGTATCCGAGAATCCCATACCCGGGATCCACCCCTAAGATGATCAAAGAAGATCACTCCCCGGTGGGCCAAGGATCATTATACAAGAATGTAAAGGAAGGGATCTTTACCCTTCCTTTAAGATATATCGTAGGATTCCAAGAGGATACATAATGGATTGAAATTAAAAGTGAAACATAGAGTTCAGGTTGAAGAGAAGGCGATAATGGAGAGGAAATTTCAAAAAGCTTTTTAAACATTATTGTATTCATCTTCTCCTCTTTCTGAGTTGGTCGACTCCAACCGCCGCAACGATTATCAAACCAACTATGATCCTCTGCCAGAATGGGTTCACGTTCAGATGAACCGAACCATTGTAGATGGTCGTCATGACAAGAGCTCCAAAGAAAGCTCCGATAGCGCTTCCTTCAGCTCCTGTAAGACTTGCCCCACCTATAACAGCTGCCGCGATTGCATCGAGTTCGTATCCAGTTCCGGTTGTCGGCACCCCCATCCAGAGTCTGGCAGTCTCTAGAACACCGGCAAATCCAGCAAGGGTCGCTGCGAGAGTGTACGCTCCATAGGTTACGAACCTTATGCTCACCCCAGAAAGCCTTGCCGCTTCCACGTTGCTTCCTATGGCAAACAGGTACCTTCCGAACTTGGTGTATCTCAATATGATTTCACCGAGGAAAACCACCATTATTAAAAACCAAAAGAGTGTGGGGATACCAAGAAAATCCGCAGAAGCGAAATCTGCGAGAATCCTTGGAAGACCGAAAACGTTCCTTCCACCTGAAACGAGAAGGGTTATACCCCTTGCTATGCTCATCATACCGAGAGTTGCTATGAAAGGAGGAAGCTTCAGATCGTAGACCATAACACCGTTCAGGAAACCAAGGAAAGCTGACAGGAGCAGACAGGTAAATATGGATCCCGCAATGCTTCCACCATGTGTTGTCATGAGTGACAAGGTGATGTTCACGAGTGCCACTATAGAACCAACAGAAAGATCTATTCCTGCAGTTATTATGACTATGGCCGCCGCTACTCCTAAAACACCTTGAATGGCCATCTGTCTCATGATGTTCTTTATATTCTCGTATGTGAGAAATCTGGGGGTTGTGAGGCTCAAAAATATCCATATGCCTATGACAACCAGAGCCAGAACCATTTGAGTGTTGAGAGTGATCCCCTTCCTCTTCACTAGCGAAATCTGATTCAGGATTTTGTGACCCATTCTTCAGCTCCCCTCCTTGCACCATTACTCCTTATGGCGAGACTCAAGATCTTCTCCTCGGAAAATTCGTCTCTTGGAACATCGGCAACGATCATCCCATCTTTCATAACCAAAATCCTATCGCATATACCCATAAGTTCGGGCATGTAAGACGATATGAATATAACCCCGGCTCCTTCTCTTGCCAAATTGTTCATCAGTTGATATATCTCCTGTTTCGCACCAACATCTATTCCATTTGTCGGTTCGTCCATTATGAAGACTTTGGATTTACTTGCAAGCCATTTGGCAACAACCACTTTCTGTTGATTTCCTCCACTGAGATTTGCGACAATTTGATTTATCGATGGTGTTTTTATGGAAAGAACTTCAACGAACCTTTCCGCATTCTTCTTCTCTTTAAGAAGGTTTATAAAACCTATTTTTCCTATCTTGGGATATATTGGAAGATTCACGTTGTGTTTAACACTCAATTTCAATGCCAATCCTTCTCTTCTCCTATCTTCAGGTAAAAATCCTAACCCTATCTTTATAGCCCTTCTCGGAGTCTTTATTCTCACTTCCTTTCCATAGAGGTATATCCTTCCCTCCTCAACGGGATCTGCTCCGAAAAGGGCCCTCGCCAGTTCCGTTCTGCCAGAACCAACAAGACCGTATATGCCGACTATCTCACCACTCTTTATTGAAAAAGAGCAACCTTTCAACTTGTAGTTCCTTATGCTCTCCACCCTCAAAAGTTCTTCCCCTATTTTCCTATTGGGATCGTAGATTTCCTTGTTTATCTCCCTTCCAACCATCATCCTTATTAGTTCATTTTCATCCGTTTCAGATACCTTCCTCTCCCCAACGACCTTTCCATCTTTCAAAACCAAAACGTTATCACAGAGTTCAAAGATCTCTTCTAACCTGTGAGAAATATATATGAGGGATATTCCTTCTTCTTTCAACTGTTTTATAACCCTGAAGAGCTCTTTCACCTCTTTCTCCGCAAGCACAGCTGTTGGTTCATCGAATATCATGACTTTTGCGTTTCTCGACAGAGCTCTTGCTATAGCAACCATTCCCTGTTGTGCTGCACTCAGATCTCCCACTTTTTGATTCAGATCTATGACGTCTGCGTATCCTATTCTCTCAAGGATTTCCCTTGCTCTCTTCATCATGGTTCTTTTACTGAGAACTCCCAGTCTTGCTGGTTCGATACCAAGTAAAATATTTTCAGCGACTGTCATGTGGTTCGCTAATAAGAGATTTTGATAGACGGCAGAGATCCCGAGCTTTTCAGAGAGGGCAGGAGTCATCTTGTGGATTTTCTGCCCGAAAACGAAGATTTCACCTGAATCAGGTAAATAAGCACCTGTCAGTATTTTTATTAACGTGCTCTTTCCGGCTCCATTTTCCCCAACGAGTGCTTTAACCTCACCTTTATTCAATAAAAAATCCACTTTGTCGAGAGCAACTACACCAGGGAAGGTTTTTGTGATCCTTCTCATTTCAACTGCCAAATCCATTGGTATCACCTCAAAATCGTTGATCTAAAGGAGGGGAGGATCCCCCTCCTCATGATCTATTTTACCAATCTTTGTAGAATTTGACAGGATCAAGAATCGCTTCGGCTTCCGGTTTTCCAAGCATATCTTTGGTTATAACTGCAACTCCCGTATCGATGAATTTCGGGAAATCGAATCCAAGAGGTACAAGATTTCTTGCTATGACGGCGTATGCGACTCCTGAGTATCCCATGACCCATGGTCTCTGAAGAATCAAAGCATCCACGTATCCATTCTTCAGACCGTACATCTCTTGAGGTCCCGCGTCAACAGCAACCACAGCCAATTTCCCCTTGAGTCCTTTCATGTCGAGAGCTCTCACCACTTCATCTCCCGTGTACTGGTTGTTAGCGTAGATTCCGTTCAGATCTGGGAAGGCTGTCAGAAGGTCCAGAGTGATGTTCAAGGTGTTACCCTGTTTTCCTTGTGCGTCCTTGACCGTTACTATCTCTATACCTGGGTATTTCTCCTTGACTCTATCGATGAATCCCTTGGTTCTCTTCTCAAGGGATCCAACACCCGACATGAAGGTTATGACAGCTACCTTTCCAGCAGGTTTTCCGAATTTCTTCTCCAAGAATTTCGCCATTTGATCTGCCGATATCTGTCCTATCTTATAATTGTCGGAAGCCAGGAATGTGACGTATTTATCTGTATTCGCTGCTGAATCGATTATGACCACAGGTATACCGTTGGCCATGGCTTTCTCTATTCCGGGAACGAGAGCATCGGCAACTGTGGGAGCTATAACTATGGCGTCTGGACGCATCGATATGGCCGTTTCGAGAATGGAAACCTGTTTTGCGACATCAGCTTCGGTCGTTGGTGCCTGATCGATCAGTTCAACACCGTAATGTTTCGCTGCTTTTCTGGCTCCATCGAGAACGATCTGCCAGAATTCGGATTCGGTTGCTTTGACTATGAAGAAGATCTTCATTTTTCCAACTTGTTGGGCCTTCTCGTAGGAGAGACCCAAAGTAGCGATTCCAACTACCATCACTACAACGAGGATCATCATCAAGAATCTCTTCATACATCACACCCCCTTGAGAAGATTGGTTTTTTCAAAGGGAATTTTTGGATTCTAATTTCTCAAACGTTTTCAAGCACAGAAGAATAATATATTATGTCTACGAGTTTAACCAAATGTAAATCACAGGAGTTATGAGACATTATTGTGAAATATCTCCAAATAATGGACATGTTTTGCAAATTTCTCAAAATATCTTTCGCAAATCTCTTTTCAATTGTGGCTATATGTTTTGAGTATAATCATAAAGACAACGATTTCTAATATGTGACAGGAACAAAGGACTTCTGATAGTATTGGTACTGAAAAGTGAAGAAAGGAGGAGATCTCATGAAACCAGTTCTATGTGCAGGTGAGATACTCATAGATTTCATATCAGAGAACAAAGGGAAGAGACTAATTGAGAGCGATACCTTCAAAAAGAAACCTGGAGGATCCCCTTTCAACATAGCAGTCGGTATATCAAGACTCGGTACTAAAGTTTCGTTCTTGGGGAAACTCGGGGAAGATCCATTTTCAACCTTTCTCATGAAGGTTCTGGAATCCGAAGGAATAGACACATCGAATATAGTTGTGGATGAAAACTGTAAAACAACTCTGGCGTTTGTGGCAAGGGATGAAAAGGGGAATCCTGATTTTGTTTTTTTCAGAGAAAATCCAGCTGATCGTTTGTTGAGGATAGAGGAAGTGAATATCGATCCCTCCGATTTCTCTCTTTATCATTTTGGATCCATTTCCATTCTTGAGGACCCATCCAGAAGTACCTACATCGAGCTCATGAAAAAATTCAACGAAAAAGAAGTACCGGTTTCGTTCGATCCAAACGTCAGGCCAGGGCTTATAAGAGATAGAAAACGCTTTCTTGAAGATTTCTACAAAATCTCTTCCAGTGTGAGCATATTGAAAATGAGTTACGATGATCTCGTGTACATCACTCAGGAGAAATCTCTCGACAAGGCTTTAAGTAAGATAAAAGTGAAGGACGAAACTGTTGTTTTCATCACATTAGGAGAAGAAGGATGTTTCGTGCAATATAGAAAGGATAGAGAACACATTCCAGCCTTCAAAGTTCAGGAGGTCGATGCAACAGGGTGTGGTGATGCCTTTATGGCGGCTGTTATACACAAGTATTTGGAGAGTAAACCTAAAAGTTTTGAAGACGTCGTAAACATGGGAAAATTCGCAAACGCAGTTTCTGCCATCGTGCTGACAAAAGTTGGAGGAGCAAATTCTATGCCTCGTATGGAGGAAGTGATGAACTTTTTGGAGAAAATTGAATGATAAGGATCTTTCAGAGATTCCCTATTGACCTTTTCAGGAACTCGTGTTATAGTTTTATATAACACAAAAACAAAGGGGTGGAAGCATGTCGATTCTTTTTTTAGTGTTATCTTTACTGACAGCAGTTTTGACTTTATTTTTTCCTGTATCGATAGCGATACCCCTGGCTTTTCTCTCGGTTCTTCTTTTTTCCCTTTCCTTCAAAAGACTATCTCACGCCATTCTGATACCCCTCATCTTTTCGATCCTATTTCTCATTCCCGTAGGAATAACCAACTTCGTGATCTCAGAGCATTTTCCCGAAATGTTTAGATTCAACTGGATGTTCCCACAGAGATGGAGATACTCTGCAGAAGAACTGTTGAAAGCAGATACGGAAATCGATGGGGTAAAAGAATTGCAAGTGGAGGGAACGGGTATCGTCTTCAGGTTCGAGGGAGCCGAAGGAAAGGTGATGGTACCGAAAGAGATCGATTGGAAGCGAAGAGATCACTTGCTTATTCTATACGGTAAAGGAAAAAAATACGAAGTCATTGCGGGAAAATTGAAGAGGCTCGAAGTGAACGGGATGGGAATCGTTTTGAAAGGAAATATCGATGTTGAGGGAATTGAACTGAACGGTACTGGCGTACTCATGGAAGGATCCCTGAACTGTAAAAACCTTGAGGTCAATGGAATGGGAACGAAGATATCGGTAAACGCCAGTAGTTGTGAATACATGGAGATAAACGGGATGGGAGTCGATGTTTTCATATCTTATACGATTCCATGGGAAGGAAAAAGGTATATAGAGATAAATGGGATGGGAAGCAAACTGATTGTGGAGCTCCCGGAAGGTGTATCCAAAGATCAGCTCGAGATTTCAGGGGGCAACATAGCATCAGTTATAAAGATAAGGAGGAAGGAGAAGTGATAACGATCGATAAATACTCTCCCATACCCATTTACAAGCAAATCATCCTTCAGATAAAGAAAGAGATAATCTTTGGAAGATTGAGAAAGGAAGATAGGCTCCCCCCTGTTAGAGAAATGGCTAAAAGGTTGAACGTCAACGTGAACACCGTATTCAAAGCGTATGAGAAACTCGTTTCAGAAGGAATCCTGGAGTCTGAACATGGGAAAGGCTATTACGTCAAAGAAGAGTTCAGGATAGCTGAGGATATAGTCAAGGAACTTCTGAATCTTGTTGAAAGGTTAAAAGGCGAAGGTATCGAAATGGATCTTGCCATGATGCTTCTTCAGGAGGTGTGGAGAAAATGAAGAGGATGGAATTCGTTTTGAAACGTGATTTTAAGGAAAAAAGTGGATTGATAATTGTTGCTTTCTTTTTGTTCCTCATACCACCGCATTTTTGGAGGATAATAGTATCTTTGATTCTTTTCTCGTATCTACTACCAAAGGATGTTGAAGATGGAAAAGAGAGTCTATTACTTTCTCTTCCCTTAAAAAGGTGGGAGATATTTTTATACGACTTTCTCATAGGAACCGCGATACTTCTCATAGCTGGTTTCATAACTGTAGGTGTTCTAAAGATGAACGTCACTTCCGTTTTCAGGCTTCTCTTGGCATTTCCATTTATCTATGGCATATCGATGATATCCTCAACAGCCGGTAAAGGAAATTTCGGAATACCACTTCTTGTATTGATATTGGACATGGCGTTCAGCTGGAGCTGGTGGAGATATGTGAGCCCGTTGTATCAAGGTTCCATTATCGGCGCTGTGATCTCGATTCTTGTTTTCGTTCTTTCATTCATTTATTTCAATAAGGAGGGGAAAATGTGACGGTTGAAGTTAAAAATCTGGGGAAAAGGTTCGGAAGTGTGGTTGCCGTTGTGGATGTCTCTTTTGAAGTGGAAAACGGTATATTTGTTCTGATAGGGCCAAATGGTGCTGGAAAGACGACGACACTGAGATGTCTCTCTGGAGAGATAACACCGGACACAGGAGAGATCAAGATATTTGGAAAAGAAGTGAAAGAAGTGAAAGAGAAAATAGCAGTTTTGAGAGAGGATAGAAACGTATTTTCGAATATGAAGGTGAAGGATTATGAAGAACTGTATTCTCTGATATACCCGAAGTGGAATCCTGTTTTATTCAGGAGGCTTGTGCTTCACTTCAACATACCTGGAGATCAACCTGTTGAGAAATTTTCAGCGGGGATGAAAACACTATTTTTACTTTCCCTGGCCATATCCAGTGGTGCAGAACTTCTCCTTCTGGATGAGCCGACTCAAGGGTTGGACCCCATCAAAAAGGAAGAAGTGATGAAGGTATTGAGAGAAGTAGGAGAAGAGAGAGTATTGATCATCGCCTCCCATCATCTCGAAGAGATCGAGATGCTTGCGGATAACTTCGCCATCATAAATGAAGGTAAGGTGATTTACAGAGATAATCTAGATGCTGCAAAGGAGAAACATCGCATCATCCAAGCAAGTGAGCTGACAGAAGAAGATGAGATAATCAGCGTTTTAGAAAACGGAATGCTCGTCAGGACGGAAAGAGAAGTCGGAAGGTATCCAAGGTTCCGCGAACTTGTACTCGCTTACATAGAGAGATCTTTGAAACATTTCTCAATACTGGATTAATTCTCCAAGCATCAGAAAAAGTTAAGGGGGTTGAACCCCTCTTTTTTTCTTTTGTGTTGATTCCAATTCTTAAAGTTAATGGAGTTATAATTCATTAGTGGGTTAAGGAGGTGATTCTAGGATGCTTAAAATTAGGTACTTCATCCTCATATTGATTTTCATACCCATCGTTTATTTCTCCACCATTTACACTCAACTCGACCAAAACAACACCTCAAGATGGATCAGATTTTCCCTTCCGCAGGATGCGGAAGTCACTTTCAGGATAAGTGCGTCAGGAAGCTTGAACATAGGTTGGGTTTACCTCTACAGATCGGATAAGAGTTCTTACATAAACTCTGTATATGTCGGACGGGGCAAAGATTTTGGGCCTTTTGGGTTGAAAAAGGGAACCTATTGGTTAAAGGTAAGCAGAGACAGCGGCTCTGGTAGTGTCAAGATAGACCCTATAGTCAATCCGCCCTCTTACAGGAACGATAGTGGGAAAAACGACAGCCCAGAAACTCCCACTCTCGGATACGTTGGATCAAATGAAGGGCATCTTGGATACACGGATGGATATGGAACCGATAATGTCGATTGGTGGAAATTCTCTTTAGAAAAGGATGGGAAAGTTTATCTGCAATTTTCTGCAGATAGTACCCTGGCGATCGGTTGGGTTTATTTGTATAGAAAGGATGGGGATTACTATATAGCCAGTCGATTCGTTGGAAGTGATTTGAAAAAGCTGGGACCCATTGGTCTCATGGCTGGTGAGTATCTGATAAAGGTAACAAAAGATAGTGGTTATGGAGGATATCAGTTAAACATAGTCCATGAAGGGCAGGAAATAGGTAACGACAACGAACCGAACGAGGAAGTGAAAGATGCTAAATTGTGCACCGTGAATGAATGGAACGATGGGCATCTTGGATACACAGATGGTTACAAGACGGATAATGTCGACTGGTGGAAGATGAAATTGGACGAAGATGGGGAATTTTATCTTCAGTTCTCATCCGATAAAAACCTGGCGATTGGCTGGGTTTATTTGTATAGAAAGGATGGGGATTCCTATATAGCCAGTCGGTTCGTTGGAAATGATTTGA